>Ga0164318_10002597_pt1 | contig 16856 bp, 16 predicted proteins | sample GuaBasSedimGuay9_FD_113734 | JGI IMG/M metagenome (GOLD analysis project Ga0164318, IMG submission 113734) | Subseafloor sediment microbial communities from Guaymas Basin, Gulf of California, Mexico - Guay9, Core 4571-4, 0-3 cm | ecosystem: Environmental > Aquatic > Marine > Hydrothermal vents...
ATAATCATAACTTTAGAGCGATTATAGGATTGTAACAGTACCATTTGTACCATCAACGCGGACAAGATCTCCAGTCTTTATAACTTTAATAGGATCTTCTTCTAATTCTGCAACCATCGGGATTTCTGCAAGGAGTGCACCAAACACTGTAGTAGTTTCTAGTTCTTGATTTATCAATGCTTTAGGCCCAACTCCATTCTTTTTCAATGTATAGATTATTGTTGATAAGCCGACAGTCCCAACACCTGATGGGAATACTAAAATTTTGTCTTTTAGGCTTTCTCCGTAAAGTTCATGTTTCTCCTTGATTATGATACCTTTTTCTTTATCAACATCACTAAGTAAATTCAATCTTGTTTTTGAAACTAAAGCAAATCCCTCAGCAACGCCATCAACAACAGGCTTACCTTTTAGAATTCTCATCTTTAATCACCCTCCATTTTCCAGTAATTGCAGCTTCTACACATTCTTTAATATCTCCTATAAATCCACGGCCTGGTTTAAAGTAGTAGACTTGTTTCATACCGTTAAATACCCAATTTTCAGGTTCGCCCCATGGATATCCAATTGAATGCCTCATCGCAGTGCCACAAGTATCACTTATCAAATACCCACCTGCTTTTCTAATTATGTCGGCATAACCTGCTTCTTCGGCAGCTCTTTTAACAGCTCTTGTGGTTCCAACCAGAAAAGTCACACCTTTAGCAACCTTTTTACCATTAATAAGTCTTGCAACTTCTGCAACTTGCTTTAGGTTTAAATGTGGACAACCAATATATACTCGTTGAATAGGTACTTCAGCTTCTCGGAATCTTTTATAGAGATTTAATAGATCGGCTTGTGTGAAATCTATTGTGTCCTCTGGTTTATCTCCCTGGAATGCGGCATCTAAAGTAGGTGCTTCTGGTGTAACACCAACTATATGGAACATTGAAATTCCACTACGTGTAGTAAATGCGGCTGCTAAATTATCCATCTGCTCGACAGTTGCATGAGGAATTCCATCAAATACTGGGGTTCTCAATCCCATATCTTCTGCAAGATGATAACCCATTAAACTAAAGTCAGTAACACTCTTTAACTTCGTTTTAACTTTCACCAAAACAACGCCTCTACGATTTTCAATTAAGTGGAATCCGAACTCAGGGGTTCTTCCAGCTATCGCTGCCATTAATGCTGACTGACAACATTCTCTATTCGTTCGTATACCCATTACTGAATTACCAAAAATTATTGCTGAAGATTCACACCATGCAACATGATCCCCTTTGGAAAGAAATAATCCTGGAACAAAATATGGTGTGCATGTAAACTCTCTGATAAAACCCATCTTTATATGATGGTCAATAAGTCTTCTTGTATTTTTATACCATTCTTCTGGAATACCTAACTCTCTCCAAAGTTCTAAATCAATATTTGTTATCATCCCAGTTGTAGGCACTCTTACTCTTGCACCCATCTTTACTAAATCATCTAACCAGTCTACAAGTGCATACTCGATACTGTACGTCGTACAGCTAACATGCGCATGAACTATCTTAACCATGCGCTCTGCGCCAAACACGTCACCAAATTTTGTTAATAGTTTCATGGCGTATTGCACTGCGGGACCATATTCTCCATCTAGCATTTTTTCTTCTTCTTTTGTCAAATACATTAATAACACCATAACTTGTTATTGTTTTGTCAAGTAATGGATGGCTATCGATATATATTTACTTTGATTCATAAAATAAAACCTCTTAAATTAGGCATTATTTATGCTTCAAAATCAAGATTATGTTTCTATTTATTTCAAAATGAAATAAAAATAGAGTGGAGAGTGTAGAACGAAACTTTATTTTGGTACATAAAACTCGCAAGTTTCAGCAGCTTCTTTTGACGTATACACATTCTTTTTAGTACACCATACCATATTTCCATCAACGCTCCCAGCATATTTGCAAGAAAGGCAATCTTTAGCCATAAAGCATCACCTCTTATTGATTTAGAATTCTGCGATTTCTATTTCGAAATGCTCTGTGTTTTTAGTCAAATCGTAATCTATACTTTTTACTGTAAATTCTTTTCCTGCATACTTCCTTATGATTCCTGCAAGTAAACTTATAATGGCACAAATTGGTTGAATGTTTGATTCTCTTGCCATTCTTGCAGCTTGACTGAAAATACAGTCTCTAATTTCAATTACTGCACTATTTTCCTCGGATTTTATAATATCAAATTTCTGAACAACTTGCTTATTTATAAGAAACTCTTTAATTTTATTCATTATGGAGTCTATAGACTCTCCCTCTTTAAATTCTGGAAATCCCAGCGCCTTTAACAGGACACTTGCCTTATCGTCAATCATTGCTATACCTGCTTGTCTAGCAACCAGTCCTTTGTCACCAATAAGATTAGTCATACCTTTTCCAATGCTATAGACAACAATATTCATAATAAGGTTCATCTCACGAGTATCCATTCGGGATCACCTCCTTAAAAGCAACATAAACTATAAAGTGATCTACTTATTCTAGAAAATCTTTAATTTTATTAGCAGCTTTTTTCATTTCAAATAGAATAAGCCCTAAATTCGAGTCTGGTTTGCTGATTGTCGATAAAATTGTGTCTTTACCACTATTAACTAGAACTATTAATCCTCGATCTGCTCTTATAATAAGTTCCTGCAAATTACCCCGTTTCAATTCGCTAGTTACTCTATTACCAATGTTCAGTATCGCTGCGTTCATTGCGGCTACTAGATTCTTGTCAAGGTCTGTTCTAAAGCTAGATGCCATTAAAAGTCCATCTGAACGGATAACTGCACTAGCCTCTATTTCAGGATCTATACTCTCTAACTCATTAAGTATGTTCTTCAATTTATCTCGTAAAGGTATATTCTTCATCAAAATCACCTCCCTCTACTTTTTAATTTTAAGCATTAAATAGGGCATTTCCTAGCCATTAACTTGATTAAAAAAATAATAATGTGTCTTATCAATGAACTATAAGCTGGTTCTCCTTGAATTTTTCAAATTTCTCTTTTTTCCTCTCGTAAATAATCTTCAATAGCTCTACAAGTCCTTTAATTAGATTTTGACCAGTTATTGCACTTGTTTCAACAATTTTAATCGAATTGATTTTTAATAATCTCTTGACGTCTTCAGCTTTTGCTGCATTATCTAAGTCTTGTTTATTGGCAAGAACAACCATTGGAAAATCTGGGCCAAAGTACATTTTTAGTTCCTCATATATAGCAATAATTAATCCGACTTGTCCCAAATTTGTACTATCAATCACGAAAAGAACGCCATCAGATCCTTTTGATAATGCTAGACGAACTGGTGCGAATCTAAGCTGTCCAGGAGTTCCCATTAACACTACTTTATAAATAGTTTCATCTGCTGCTGTCTCATCAGCATCATATAGTATCTCATTTGTTTTTGAGTTCCAATATACCTTTCCTAGATCAAAACCAATAGTTGTTGATCTGCCATCATCATAATAATGTTCAATGCTTTTTGCATTTTTATCCAGCATATGAACTATTGTAGTTTTCCCAGCACTGGTTGGTCCGGCGATGTATACCTTTATAGTTTTCATTACATTACACCTCCAACCAGTGCTTAATACACTGTAACGTAATTATTCCAATACAAGATTCTATACTGCATTATAAAAAGCTATTTTATATATCATATCTTTTTTTGGAGGTTATTTTTGTGTTGGATTTGAAAAATAATCTTAAAAATTTTTCTATTATCGAAATAAAATGTTTTTCGTCTTATTTTTTAAAAAATATTACATTTAAATTTAAAGTATAGGTATCTTGACGGCACTTGACTAAAAGCTAGTGGAGAGAGAATCGATCGACAATTCTTGATATTGATGTTGACACGGCTCTCGTGAAGGTACATATCATAACATGGTCATCAAATGCATCACGTAAGAATGAGAAAATGCACACTACAGAAATTATCACTAACTTTTTAGCAAGTGCCATCTTGACTGAATAAGTGCAATAGATGAATTGTTGACCTTACAGAAATACTTGTTTTTCAAAAAGTTAATAAAAATCTAATAAATTATATTTATAAATAAATAATTATATAACTTGCTCTACCGATGAGGAGAATTTACCCGTCTGAGTGACTGTGATGATCGTTTAGCGGGCTGAGGATGCCTCAGTCGCCCATGTTTACCACTTTATCATTACCTTTTATAACCTCATGCTGATTTTATATGATTGTTTAGCTCATTAGAAGCGAATATAAAAATTGAAAGTTTGTTAATAAATAACCTTTAATCTTGGCGAGAGTGAAAAGACTTATTCTGAGTCTGACTCTCTTCTACGTGATCCTCTTCTCTTCTTTTTCTTGTTATGTTTAAAGTATATTGATACACCGAGTCCAGTCCAAATGATACCAATTACTATCGTAGCAAACTAAACATATGTAAATCCAATGGTGAGTAAATTCCACGAGGATGAGAAGAATAGTATAGCCAATACTATTACAGCGATACCAGATCCTCCAAGCCACGGGCGTTCAAACCATTCAGGAATAGATCTTATATCTCCTGGTGTCTGGTATGTTGCGAATAATGACCAAACCATCTTAAACAAAGATGAGTTTGATGGAAAGATGTCAAGTAGAAGATGTGATGCATAGCCCATAAAGAAAAATCCAAGGAGACTTAATGTTAGCCATGACGGTGTAAGCCCATACATTATAGCAAAGAATAAAGGAATAAGGGGACCATGTGTCCAAAAACTTCGATGATATTTCGTTCCAAAATCCAAATCAATATCTGGCATATACGCTCCGAGGATTACTAGGAGCCATCCAACCCAGAATGGCAGATTTATAATGTGGTAATAGTACTCGACGAAATAAACTAAAATAAAAAACGACACACTTGCCCAGATCTTGTGTTCCATTCCGTGCATTTTCATTCACCAACTTATGCGCATAAGTCTTTTATACAGTGTCTTAAGAAATATATAATTTGAGAATTAAAAATATATTGTTTTTCGATTGTGTTTTAATAAATGTTAAAAACAATAAATAGCATTACATATTATTGATGAAAGCAAATAAAACCAAAATTGAAATAAGCCATAATGATTATTAATAAACTTTTTATTAAATGGAAAGAGTTGATAATATATATACACTGGATAGTGATAAAATTGCCCAAGTTCAAAATAAAGTACATTTATCCATATATAGAATACCCTGACAAGCGAGAAAATAAAGTAAGGCAAGCATTAGAAAAGCTTATCGAGGCTACTAATTGCCTAATGACAATAGCTATAATTCCGTTGGTGGATGCCGTTGAGGTGACATTATTGTTAACTATAGACCCAACAAGTCCGTCAAGCGATATCCAGAAGAATGTTGTCGTAGGTACATTTTATTTTCCAAAGAAGGAAGACATAAGGACAAAACTTATTGATGTCCAACTGCATCTTGAAAAAATAGTTGATGATATCAACAATTATATAAACCTTCTAAGCAGCGAAAAGCCAGAAATAATAGAGCTCTCAAGGCGAGCTCTTACAGAATTTAAGAAGAACATAGATGAATACAAACATAGGTTTATAATTTCTCATGAATGATTCTCCATCTATTTGCAACTATTTCTTAAGCATATGAAATAAGCATATGAAAGATGTTATAGTGTATATCATTATACAGCTAAAAAATATTTTAGTTAATAATGTCAATGAGAGATGAATCATGATATATCCCTATTTTTGTCGTAAGATGTGTTATTAATGATAGAAAAATACCTATCTTTTTTGGTACTGAGGAAAAGAGTAATATATGCTTTTTTTAGATTATATTTATAAATTTATAAATTTATGATAAAGATAAAAAGAGAGGTTATTTATGAGTCTAAAATTAGACGATCTAGATATTCATTTACTCTCTATTCTTCAACGAGAGGGACGGATCCCTCTTAACGAGTTAAGTAATCGAATTGGCCTAAGCACACCTACTGTTCGAAAAAGAATTGAGCGTCTAATTGAACTCGGTATAATAAAGATGTTTACTGTAGTTGTTGACAAAACAAAGTTCCGAGAAACGATCAGTGTATTCTTAATAATCGATGGTAAGCCAGAGAAGATACGCAACATTGGAGAGAAGCTAGCAGAATATCCTGAAATTACTGAAGTATATGTTGTTACTGGAGATCACAATTTAGTTGCGAAGGCATTTATTGATGATATAGACAAACTACAGACAATTATAAGAGAGATATCTACCATGCCAGATGTTTATAATATCCATGCATCACTAATTAATGATACAATAAAAGAAGAATTTGGCATCCAAATAAAACCTGGGACTGGTATTAAAGTATACTGTTCTTTTTGTGGAAAACTTATTGAAAAAAGTCCAAAGAAGTTGATTCATAATAATCGTACACTCTATTTCTGCTGTGATACATGCCTCTCAGAGTTCAAAAAGAAGCATAAAAGCAATTAAATTTGATACTTTTTCTCACAAATTTTATTCTTCTTTTTTAATCGAGGCGGGTTATATTTTAATGAACAATTAAATAATATCGCCCTATAATTTACGAATTTTACATTTATTCAAATCTTTTTTCCTTAATTTAATAAGGTATCATTATAGCAAGTGATGCTTTGAGTATATTTGGTGATGATAATTGACATCATTATCTAATGATAACAATATTAGAGATTCAAAAAAGATTAAGAAATTAGAACTAAGTATTGTCGGCATGACCTGCGCGAATTGTGCATTAACTATTGAATCATCGTTAAAATCACATCCTGGAGTGAAAGAGGCTTATGTGAATCTTAGTGCAGAGAGAGCATCTATTGTTTTTGATTCAGAACAAGTGAAAGTTAAAGAACTAGCTGAGCGTGTAAAATCCATTGGTTACGATGTAGTCACCGAGAAAGCTACAATTGCAATTGGTGGTATGCACTGTGCAATGTGCGTCACTACTATTGAGAAAGCTATTAATGAATTAGATGGTATTATTAATACTAGTGTTAATCTAGCAACCGAGAAAGCAGTTGTTGAATACATCCCCCAGGTTGTTAGTCTTGAAGAAATAAAAAATAAGATTCGGGAAGTTGGATATGAAGTTATTGATGTGGAAGAGGAAGCTGGGGATAGCGAAGAACGCGCAAGACTACGAGAGCTTCATAAGCTCCGAAATTATTTGATTTTCACAGTATTGCTTTCAATTCCAATTGTGTTATATACTTATTTACCTGAGCAATACCTTCCATTCTATGAAGTTCGAAAGATCATCTTATTTGCTTTAACAACACCTGTTCAATTTATTGGGGGTTATCGCTTCTATAAAGGAGCCCTTGGAGCTTTAAAAAATAAAACCGCAAATATGGATGTTCTAGTTGCTTTAGGCACTACTGCTGCTTATGTACTCAGCGTGTTTAATACATTTCTGTTTAGTGGTGATGCTTTTTATGAGACTTCTGCACTCTTATTATCATTTATTCTTTTAGGAAAGTATCTTGAGGCGGTCACAAAAAGTAAAACTTCAGCAGCTCTTAAAAAATTAGTGGAGTTAAAAGCAAAAACCGCAACAGTTATACGTAATGGTACAGAGGTAGAGCTCCCCATTGAAGAAGTTCAAGTAAATGATATTGTTCTCGTTAGGCCAGGGCAGAAAATACCTGTTGATGGTATTGTTATAGAAGGCACATCTTTCGTTGATGAATCTATGATAACTGGAGAATCAATCCCGGTAGAGAAAAAACCAGGAGATAGTGTAATTGGTGCGACAGTTAATAAGTTTGGCTCCTTAAAAATTAAAGCAACTGCTGTAGGGAGAGATACAGTCTTAAGCCAAATTATAAAAACTGTTGAGTCAGCATTAGGTTCAAAACCACCCATACAAAGGCTAGCAGACATAGTGGCAAGGTACTTTGTTCCAACAGTAATTGCTATTTCAATTGCGACAGCAATATTTTGGTATTTCATCATAGATCCCGCTATATTTGGATGGTCTGAATCAAGATTCATTTTTACCTTTATTGCATCAGTTGCAGTTCTTGTCATTGCGTGTCCATGTGCATTAGGACTTGCCACACCCACTGCAGTTATGGTTGGTGTTGGGAACGCTGCACAACATGGCATTTTGATTAAAAGTGGAGATGCTTTAGAAATTGCTTACAAAATTGACACTATTGTTTTTGATAAAACTGGTACATTGACGATAGGTCATCCGACAGTTACTGATATAGTCCCTCTAAGCAAGAAATTTACAGAACAAGATGTACTTTATTATGCAGCAATAGCTGAAAAAGCATCTGAACATCCAATTAGCGAAGCTATTGTCAACAAGGCAAAAGAATTAAACATTGAAATTCCTCATGCACAAGACTTTGTAGCTGAACCTGGAAAAGGTGTACTTACAAGCTACAATGGACATCAAATTATTGTGGGGAATATTGACTATTTGAAATCACGCAATTTAATAATCGAGAGCAACATTGACGAAGCTGTAAAGAATTTGGAGTCTGAAGCAAAAACTGTTGTAGGCGTTGTACTTGACAAAACTTTAATTGGATTAATTGCGATTGCTGATGAAATTAAACCATATGCAAAAGAGGCAATAAATGCTTTAAAAGCCATGGGAATATCTGTTATCATGATTACTGGCGATAATGAGCATACAGCAAAGGCAATAGCAAAGAAATTAGGTATTGATGCCGTAATGGCAAGAATCCTACCTAAGGATAAAGCAAGTGCAATTAAGAAACTTCAAAGTGAGGGAAGACTTGTAGCAATGGTTGGGGATGGTATTAATGATTCACCAGCGTTAGCTCAAGCTGATCTTGGTATAGCAATAGGTTCGGGAACTGATATTGCCATAGAAACTGGAGACATTGTGCTTATGACTGATGACCTAAGAAAAGTTGTTGATGCAATAGATTTGAGCAAAAAGACCATTTCAAAAATTAAACAAAATTTGTTCTGGGCGTTTGTGTATAATACAGCATTCATTCCAATTGCAGCAGGGCTTCTGTTTCCAATTCTTCATTACTTACTTAAACCAGAGTTAGCTGGACTTGCAATGGCCATGTCATCTGTAAGTGTCGTGTCAAATTCACTATTGCTAAAACGATGGAAGCCTCTTTCTTAGCCAAATTCTCTTTTTTTATTAGATCAATTTATTTCAGCAAAAATAGCATACATGTTATTTTATCACTCAAAACGTTATATGCATGATTGAAGTATAATATACCACTTAAGCCATAATTTCTTGAAAGATAGTTGGTGATGCTTATGAGCTTAAAATTAAATACACCCTACTATGGTGTTGTCAAAGAAGCAGAGATTCCAAAGTTTAAACATAAATGGTTTGGAATTCTTCAAGTCGAAATTGATGGAATGCCTTTATCATTGTATATGACGGGCAACATTGCTCAATGGATTTTAACTGGTGAGAAAGTAAAAATCATTCCTTTGCAGAAGCCACGAAAAGGATCTAATAATGAACAAATTCTGGACTTTAAATCCTATTCTTTATGGAAATATTATGACAATAATGAGATTCATGTTTGGCCTGTTTATGAGAAAATAGTCGAGTTAGTTCGTGTTGACCCTGTGCTTGGAAAAGAAGTTTACAAATATAAGGTAAAGGTTCGAGAGGCAACCTATGAATCAGACTACGAAGAAATCGCAGAACTGGAGCAGTTCCACTATGCTTCAAAAAAGGCTATTGTAGCACTTTGGAGATGTGAAAATTGTGGGACTATTATACCGAGTAACATAAAACCTGTATGCCCTAAATGTAATACAGATAAACATGTACACATATACGAAATTAAAGGATCAACACCAGCTTCACGTTTTCTAGTTTTGGAACTCGCTGATAGAGAACCATATGAACCAAAAATCGTGGGTTATGTCAGAATTGACCCACCAATTCCAAAGATGCACAGGAGACTTCCAGACGGCTCAATTGTACATAATATCAGGGAAAGTATATTTCCATATGAGTGGTTTAATCCACCTTTCTGGCCCGAAAAGATACTTCGAGAGAAATATAAACTTCTAAAACAAGAATTTGGGGCAACCGTTAGCAGAGCTAAAATCTGGGAAGAGGGTCGAGTAACTGCAATAAAGACTGCTAATACTGCTGGAGCTCGGATTGCACGAGTAGTTATCCATCCAGATTATAGGTCAGATGGGTTAGGTCAACTTGCAGTAAAACAATCTCTAGAATGGATTAGTGAGCGACGTATACCTGAAATGAGAAAAAAGAAAGAGATTGTAGAAACCATAGCAATGATGGCTAGATATAATCCTTTCTTTGAGAAAGTAGGTTTTAAATATCTCTGGGATACTGCCTCTGGAAGGCCAGTCTTGTTCTATCCTCTAACTGATACTGCTAAGAAGCTAATTAATTTATTCTTGGAGAATGATGAAGTTGCTAAGACACATAAAGGTCGCTTATGCGTGCCGAAATACGGAACTGTTGACAAACTCAAAGGTCCAATTCAACTTATTAACGCAACTAAAAGTTATGAAAATGATCTTTCGGTAGAGCGATTAAGGCCTGAATTACGCAAAGTGTTAGAGGCATTTGGCGTGCGTTATAGATTAATCCAAAGACTTGTTTTAAGAGACGTAAATCTTTCAATAAATCCTGGTGAGCTTATTGTTGTAGTCGGTGCATCTGGTGCTGGAAAGACCACTCTATTGAGATTAATCTATGGTGCTATCTATAATTTGTTTGAGAATAAATTTGTACTAACGTCAGGTGAAGTAAAGGTACCTGATAATGTGAAACCTGCGATTTTACTACCTGGGGAGCTCGAACCAAAATTTGAACATGAAACAATATTAGAACACATTTTCTACAAAACAAAGGATATTGACGTTGCTGTAGAAATCCTAAACAAAGCCGGATTGAGTGATGCTGTCCTTTATCGTGCAAAATTCAGTGAATTATCTACAGGACAAAAAGAAAGAGCCATTATAGCATCATTGCTTGCGGAAAAACCAAACCTGCTACTTATAGATGAATTTGCATCACATCTTGATGTTTTAACTGCTATGCGTGTTGCCAGAAAAGTCTCTGAATTGGTAAGATCTGCTGGAATTACAGCTATCATTGTAACTCACCGCCGTGAAATAATCAAGTCACTGGCACCAGACCGCATAATATATGTTGGTTATGGCATTGTATCTACCGCAACAAAGCAACAAATGGATGCATTATTAAAATGAACAAAGATTCTAGAAGCCTTCACAAGTAGAGAAAGTAGAAAGAATATTGCCCCTAGTCATAAAGTATTTCAAAACATAAAAACAATCTCTTCTTTCAATTATTTTTGCTATTACTTTAATTCAAAAAGATGAATACCTGACGCAACTTAAATTTCTTCCAATAAACTAATAAGCCTTTTAAGATGCTCAATTCTGTTTTTAAGAAAACTCTTTCCCTCCTCAGTAATAAAATACTTTTTTTTGGGTTTAGATTCATCTTCAACTACCCATGTTGATTTCACTACCCCTGCATTCTCATATTTTTTTAAGATAAAATAGACTATTTGCCTAGGTATTTTGGTATCAGCCAATTTTGCTAATTCCTCTGTAATCTGATATCCATGCATAGGTCTTTTAGACAATAATTTTAATATGAAAATTGGTAGGATTGGCGGTGGTATTGAATACTTAATACCTAGCTTTCTCAAAATCTTAACGTATGTCTCTTTGTTGCATAACAAACAGATCACCTTTTGCTTCTCTTAAATAGTAAGAAATTTCACTATTATAAGTTTTAAGGAAATAATAATAGTAGAAAGGCTCCGTTGCAGTTTTGTTTGAGCTAATCCCTGTATAATTGTCGATTAGGATTTTTCATTGCCTTCATAAATTCTCTCTGTTGCATTTTGTGTTTTAGCTCTAAGACTATATGGATTATTGACAGCAAACCCATTAAAATTCCACTGATTGTGTGAACCATTTCAATTGGTGATGTTCCACTTCCAGATATCATATCTTTTGTGCCAAGTATCCCCTGTAAAAATGGAACCATTACAAGACCAGTAGCAAAAACAATGGCAAAAACTACAATTAATAATAGAGAAATGATATTTCTAAGTTTTTCTTTTTTCATATTTTCGGGTCTTTTCATGCAATCCACTTCACAATTATTTTTTTAACACATAAAATGATGTCAAGATAGTAAAAAAATTTACTATTATAAAAATTTTACTATTGATATAGTAAAAAATAATCAGCTAACTAATACTGATAATTCCATTAAGATTGAATAATAATCTTATAAGAGTGCTTAAGCGATGAATACTTAATATAAAAAACAAGAATTTTATAAGCATTTCAAATCATATTCTTATTGAACAGAAATGAAGAGAAGTGGAATTGCATATTTACCGTTACATGGTGGTACAGCCCCACCATGGCTTGTTAAACGGATGACAATGTTAGCTGACGCTATTGTTAAAGTAATAATTGAAGAATATGGTGTTGATGAGTTATTAAGGCGATTATCTGATTCTTTTTGGTTTCAAGCTCTTGGCTGTGTATTGGGGTATGATTGGCATAGTAGTGGTGTGACTACTGTAACAACTGGCGTTTTAAAGATGGTATTAAAACCAGAAAAATATAGTATTGCTGTTGCTGGCGGAAAAGGACTTACCAGCAGAAAAACACCATCAGATCTTGAACAAATCGGTAAAAAATTTGATTTTTCAGAGGATTTCGTAGAAAAGCTAAAGTATACGAGCCGACTCATTGCCAAGGTTGACAACACAGCATTACAGGATGGCTTTAATCTCTATCATCATTCATTCATTGTAAGTGCTGATGGGAAATGGGCTGTAATTCAACAAGGAATGGATCCAGAACTTAGAGTTGCACGGCGATATCACTGGCTACATGAGAATGTTAAGTCTTTTGTAAATGAGCCGCATACGATGATTGCATCTGAAATTTTTAAGAGAAACGTTCTTGATATGACTGCAAAAGAAAGTGAAGAAGGACGAAAAACAAGTCTAGATTTAGTTCGAGAGGGACCAAAACATTTAGTTCAATATGTTAACAAACTCAGAAATCCTAAGCAAACAACGCTAATCAGTACAGGAGAAGAATCAGAAATACTAAAAAGAAAAGTTTCTGTTCCAGTCTTAATCATGCCACGGAGTATTAATTGGAATGCTTTAGAAAGAGCGTATGAGCTAAATCCGAGAACTTATGAAGAATTGTTAAGTGTGCGTGGTATTGGACCGGCTGTAATTCGCGCTCTTGCTTTAGTTTCAGAACTAATTTGGGGTGCGAAGGTCAGTTGGAAAGACCCTGCAAAGTATTCCTTTGCGCATGGAGGTAAGGATGGTGTGCCTTATCCTGTTAACATAAAACGAATGGAGGAAGTTGCAACATTTCTAAGTAACGCTATAGAAGAAGCAAAGATAGGGCAAAAGGATAAACTAAGAGCCTTAAAAAGGTTGAGTATATATTCTTCAGTTCGTAAATCTGAACAATAACTATGAAAAATAACTGTATAGTCTTGAGATAGTAATGTTATTCTACTAACTTTTTGTTATGTCGTTGATAATTAGATGCTTTTCTTGCAAAAAGAGGAGTATTAAAAAAGTAATACATTAGTGGCATGATTAATTGGTGAGTTGATTGTGTATTTTCACATCTTTTCTGAAAGCTCACAGTAGGTACTATTATTAAGGTGAATATCGTAATAGATTAGATTGGATGTTTCTATTATTAATTGCTAAACATAATGATGGATGGCTAGTAAATGATTCCGCCGTCTGTGGATGTTAAATTACATCAACTTGCAGATAAAATAATTCAAAGGTATAAAGATAACCTGGTTGCGATTGCTATTTTTGGAGCATCATCAAAGGGATATGTCTATCCTAAGGGAGAAATAGAATTGCTTGTAGTTACTAGAAGCTATAACGAACCGATGCATAGAGATGTAGAAAATCTAGCATTAGATACGTCCTTGGAAATTAATCGCCAAATAGAAGTGGAAGTTTTAAGTTTTGACGATTTTAGATATGTTATTAGTAACTTTCTTAGGCTTGTGTTAGAGCTTGCTGTTTTTTACAAAATATTGTATGATCCTCTAGATGAACTCAAAAATGCAATTGAAAGAACAAAAATGAATTTAAGTAAGAAATCAAAACGTCGTAGAAAAAGAAAAACAGAAAGTTATGACTAAGACAATTGTAATGGATACTTTTAGTTAGTATTATCGAAATGCTGATGTAAGAATAGGTTCAACTATTTTTTGAACACTCTCATCGAATATTTCGTCTGTTACTTTCTTGACAAAGTTCTTTAGTGTGTTTTCATTGAATCGTAATGTGATCAGACGGTCACTCATGTCTTCTTCTAATGCCTTGAATTTTGAACCACTGGTTTTTTCTGGAACAATCAATATTGCATTATCGGCCACGCCCTCATCGATTGCATTTTTTAATCGTTTAGCAGCATAGAATACAGTTACACCGCCACTTCTATTCCAATTCTTTATATTAGGTGCTTCTATGCAATACTTTTTTGTTAAACCATCTTTATTTAACTCAATAATAAGATCGATTTTAGTTTTGCTTCTCTCTATTTTCCCTCCAAATGATGAAATATTTACATTAATACCTTTAGCCTCACCGATATGTTTCAATGCTTTTATTAGAGCATCGCTAATTACCGTTGGTGTTAGTTTAATCACATATTCCTCTGTTTTTGGTATTTCTGCTTTTACTTCTTCTTTTTTGCCATATAGGATTTCATCAAGTTTAGAGATCATATGGCGAATTGCTTCACGAGGGTTTCCGTTTGACTTAGAGTAAATTTCTGAAATATCTTCTTCAGTGAATGGAAATAATTTATCATCAGGAGGTACCATATTCTGCCTATCCCAATAGCTTTCCATGGCTTTAACAATAAACTCTTTTAAATCATCAAGCGTAAACGGCTTTAATTTGACGGGTTGTTCTATTCGTGTTTGAATTGTTTTATCTGCTGTGCTGTATATTCGATCCCAAATTTCTGTAAGGCACGATGCTAGGATCAACGTATTCTTTGCCTCATTGTATATCTTCTTAATTGCTTCTAAGAACTTTGTTTCTCCCTCTGGACCATACATGTTATATGGCCCTTCTAATTCATCAATGAATAATACTAATGGTCTTGATGTTTCATTAGTCAATACTCTAATTGCCGCAAAAGCTATATCATCGTCATCTATTATAGACCTCACACCCAGTCCTGTTAATTCATCATCACTTAAATTTTCAGCTAAAAGCCATCTTTTTGCTAAATCTGATCTTTTTTTATCAAGTTTATATATTATCAAGGCCTTTACAAAGTCACTATATACCCCTGGATACTCCTCTAAGCTTTTTCTTATAACATCTTCTAAACTATCTTTCCTAAACCATCCTTTATGCTCATAGTGGCGATTAACAATATTCTCTGAAGCTTCATCGAAGATCCAAGATCCTGCCTCATCAACTATACATGTGTAAAAGTGAAGCATAATCCTCGTAGGCGATGGGGGGGAAGGTATATATACTGTAGTCCACTTTTTTTCATCCGCATCTTCCATATCTTTAATAACCCAATAAAAATGCGTCTTACCCATGCCAGCGCTTCCTAATACTGGCTGAAATCTTGAAAGTCTATCCGAGTTTACCATATTTATGAGACGTATAAAGGCCATATCTGCATCTCCGTGTGGGCCAGGAACATCAATTTCCTCTGGAATATCTCCTCTGGCGACATATCTTCTAAAAGGAGGATCCATTCTGAGTAAATCCAATAACTCGTTTTTATCATCTTTCTCACTCAATACAAAACCTCCATTGATGAGTGTATTCAGACACTAATAATATTATTCTATTATATCTTTTTGCTATGTTCTTGAAAACAGTTAAAAGTATGTTACTATGGCGCTTGTCATCTAAAACATATCCGTGAATCTCTTACGAGAGAGTAAGTAATGTGTTTTCGGTCCACTTCTTTTTGTTGCATCTTCATTAACTTTTTAAGTTAATGGCAATCATATCTATCCGTGGTTTATATTGCTGCTGAGGTGAAAATAATGTTTCCCACACCCACACAGCATAGACTGCCTCAAGGTTTAATTCAAGTGTATACTGGTAATGGCAAGGGAAAAACGACTGCTGCACTGGGATTGGCTTTAAGAGCTGTTGGCCATGGACTAAAAGTGATAATGATTCAATTTATGAAGGGCTGGCAATATATTGGAGAGAAGCGTGCATCAGAATATCTTCCTAATTTTGAAATAAAGCAGTTTGGCCGTGAAGACTTTGTAAACCCAAAAAAACCTGATAAGGTGGATATTGAATTAGCGCAATCTGCATTATCCTTCGCAGAGCAAACTATAATGTCCGGACATTATGATGTTGTCATTTTAGATGAAGTTAATGTGGCAATTCATTACGGACTTATTGATGTTAATTCTGTTATTTCAATTATTAAAAATAAACCAAGAACAGTTGAAATTATTCTCACTGGAAGATATGCTCCAAAGGAAATTATAGAACTTGCAGACCTAGTTACAGAAATGAAAGAAATCAAACATCCGTATAAGAAAAACATTTTGGCACGTGCTGGAATTGACTATTAGCGCATTAAAAATAATAGTAGTATGAATTGATATCTCAAGAATATTCCTGTATGACAAGTTGGAAACCTTTCTGAGACAATTATACCTAATGTTACGGCACTTGACTAGAAGTTATTGATGACAAGAATTAATACTCAATTCCTGAACCATATATTGACACGGCTCTCGTGATGGCACCCATCGCAACACAATCATTAAACGCATTACACGAAAATACA
>Ga0164318_10002599_pt1 | contig 16854 bp, 15 predicted proteins | sample GuaBasSedimGuay9_FD_113734 | JGI IMG/M metagenome (GOLD analysis project Ga0164318, IMG submission 113734) | Subseafloor sediment microbial communities from Guaymas Basin, Gulf of California, Mexico - Guay9, Core 4571-4, 0-3 cm | ecosystem: Environmental > Aquatic > Marine > Hydrothermal vents...
CCAACCCCCTCCCGAGAAGGAAATAATCGATAAAAATCAGCAGCCCCTAGTTAATCTTATATACCTGATTATATAAGATTGTATAAGATTAAACAAGTGTGTGAATAACTTTACAAAATTATCTTTTCCAAGAACAAAAATAGCCAAATTTCTTATAATCGGTTATAATGAAGAAAAAAGGAGGTGTAAATTATGGAAGAAATTGATGAGTTTAATAGACGAAAGAAACCCGACGACTATTTTGATCTTGACGATTTATTCCCTAATCCACTTAGACCTTTTTTGGGTAAAACTGAAAAAAGAAGTCTTAGTGAGAAATTTGGAATATCAGAAAATTAACATCCTAGCATTATCGCAAAGTAATCCAGATAAAGCTAGGATTTTTTTATTTCAGTGTTTTTTTAGCATTTTATCAGCGTAATTTCAGCGGAGATAATTTAACACACCCCTAGCCCCTCTCAAGAGGGGAATAAAATATCCAATATCCAATATCCAATATCCAATTATTTTCCGCAGCACTTTTTATATTTCTTCCCGCTTCCGCAGGGGCAGGGATCATTCCGCCTAATTTTATTTTCCTTAATTCCCGAAACCATACTCCCCGCCGTTTCCTCGCCGCCGCTTAAACTGACATTTTTATTCTCCATTGGCGACTGGGGCTGTTTCATAATTTTAACTTTGAAAATTGTCGTAAAAACTCCTTCGTTAATCGCCTCTAGAAGATTTTGGAACATCTGATAGCCCTCTTTTTTATATTCAATCAACGGATCCCGCTGACCGTAGCCGCGCAAACCTATGCCGTCCCGAAGTATTTGCATTTCATCAAGATGCTCCATCCAAAGAAGATCGATGTTGCGAAGCAAAACCGCTTTTTCAATCTGCCGCGCCATTCCGTAACCTATTTCTTTTTCCCGTCTTTGATACGCCTCGGCGACCTCCCCAAAAAGATATCCCATGATTTCATCTTTCGCTTGTTCATCGCTTCGGTTAGATTCAATAATTTCTTTCAATACTTTATTCGTTTCTCCGTCCAAAGGAACATTATTTTTTATCGCCTTAACAATTTTTTCAAAATCCCATCTTGCTCTGTTTTCCATCGCGTGAACAGCTATTAATTCCTGAATTTCGCCTCTGAAAATTTCCAGAATTTTGTCTTTCAGTTTTTCCAGCTCGGGATAATTCTCAAGAGTAATTTCTTTGTCCATTTCCCTTTTAGCATCGTCAATATTTTTAGTGATTTCTAAAATTTCTCTTCTTTTATTATAAATCACTTCCCGCTGTTTATTCATCACATCGTCATAATCCAAAACATGCTTCCGCGCATCAAAGTTGTAGCCCTCAATTTTATTTTGAGCGTTTTCAATTGATCGGCTGATTAATTTATTTTCAATCGGCATATCTTCCGCGATTCCCAAAGTATCCATCATCGCTTTCATTTTATCCGACCCGAAAACCCGCATCAAATGATCTTCCATTGAAACAAAAAACTGCGTCGAACCCGGTTCGCCCTGCCGTCCGGACCGTCCTCTTAACTGGTTATCTATTCGCCGCGCTTCGTGCCGCTCGGTGCCGACAATATGCAGTCCGCCCAACTCCGCCACCCCCTCGCCCAATTTTATGTCCGTCCCGCGCCCCGCCATATTAGTGGCGATGGTAATCGCTTTTTTCTGCCCCGCCTCAGAAATAATCTGGGCTTCCTTTTCATGATGCTTGGCGTTCAAAACTTTATGGGTCAGGCCTTTGATATTTAACATTTGGCTCAAAAGCTCCGATTTTTCAATGGCGATCGTCCCCACCAAAACCGGTTGTCCTTTTTTGTGCCGCTCTTTTATTTCTCTAATGGTCGCCTTGAATTTCCCTTGTTCGGTCTTATAGATTGAATCCGGCAAATCTTTTCTAATCACCGATTTATTAGAGGGAATAACCAGCGTGTCTAAATCATAAACTTTGGAAAATTCTTCGGCGGAAGTAAGCGCCGTCCCGGTCATCCCGGCTAATTTGTCATAAATCCGAAAATAATTCTGGAAAGTGATGGTCGCCAAAGTGCGGCTTTCCCGCCGAACTTTGACATTTTCTTTAGCTTCAATCGCTTGGTGAAGCCCCTCGCTAAATCTCCGTCCCGGCATCAGCCGCCCGGTGAAATCGTCAACGATAATTACTTCTCCTTCTTTAATAACATAGTCCTTGTCTTTTTTAAACAGAATTTCCGCTTTGAGCGCTTGCTCCAAATGATGGATATGGGTGATGCTTCCCTTTTCATAAATGTCGTCCATCCCCAGCATTTTTTCAACCTTGTTTATTCCCTCTTCTGTCAAACTGACCGCTTTCATTTTTTCGTCGACGGTGTAATCTTTTTCTCTTTCTAAACTTGGAATGATTCGGGCAAAGGATTGATACATTGTCGTTGATTCCATATCCGGCGCGGAGATAATCAGCGGTGTTCGCGCCTCGTCTATTAAAATGCTGTCCACCTCGTCAACAATAGCGAAATGCAACGGTCGCTGAACCATTTGCTGGACACTCGCCGCCATATTATCTCGCAGATAATCGAAACCGAATTCGTTATTGGTACCGTAAGTGATATCGCATTCATAGGCCTCCTTGCGCGGAATTTCCCGTAGATTTTCCATTTCCACTGTTACTTCATTTTCGTCCGGAACGTCAACGGGATCAAAAATATGCGCCCGGTCGTGCTGGATGCAACCCACTGATAATCCTAAAAAGTGATAAACCGGCCCCATCCAATTAGCGTCTCTTTTGGCAAGATAATCGTTGACAGTTACCAAATGCGCGCCTTTGCCTTCCAAAGCATTAAGATATAAAGCGAGTGTGGAAACCAAAGTTTTTCCTTCTCCCGTTTTCATCTCGGAAATTTTTCCCTGATGGAGAACGATTCCGCCCATCAGCTGGACATCAAAATGCCGCTGTTTCAAAGTTCTCTTCGCCGCTTCTCTGACACAAGCAAACGCTTCGGGTAAAATTTGATCAAGCGTTTCACCTTTTTTCAACCGCTTTTTAAATTTGCCAGTTTGCTCTTTTATTTGCTCGTCAGAAAGCCCCTCAAATTTCTTTTCAAGCTTATTTATTTCTTCCACCACTGGTTTTAATTTTTTAACGGCTTTCTCATTCGGATCACCGAATATTTTTGTTAATAAAGACATGTTAGCAAACTAAAAACTGAAAACTAAAAATGAAAAACAATAATCTAAAATTAAAAATTATCTCTTATTTTTCAAAGTGATAATACTGAAACCCAAGATATTTGAAATCTCTATTTAGCAATTATATTAGTGAAATTACCTTTTTTAAGATTATCGACAAATTTTATCAATCTCAAAATAAAATTGTAAATTCTTGCCTTGAATTCCTTTTTAAATTTTTCTTTGTCGTTTTTCATTTTTCATTCTCAATTTTTCATTTCCTACCTCTTATATCTCCTCCGATTAAACTTCCTAAACTCATCCTTCACCCAGCTCAATGGCGAGAGGTGTTTGAACTTTTTAATAATTCTCGCTCCTCTTTTCGTCTCGGTGTTTCTCCTGCCTTTAAATTTAATAATTTCTCTTTTTAATTCATCCTCTACTCTGTCAATAGCGCTGAATAAATCCTCTTTTTCTTCCACTGCCCGCAGAATTTTGCCGCTGAAATTCAAGTTGGCTTCCGCCCGATAGATATCGCCTTGCTGATGATGCCTGGTTGTTCTTGCCAATTCCACTCTTACCTCTATTGTCCCGTCAACATTTTCCAAAAATTTGTCCAGCCCGCCGATTTTCTCATCGACATAATTCCTTAATTCCCGATTTAATTCTAGATTCGTCCCTTTTAGAGTGATGCGCATAGTTTTTGTATTAATGGTAAATCCCTACTTTTATAATACTAGCACAATATGATAATAAGGCAAAATTATCTTAAAATCCCACATACTCTATTTCCTCTTTTAATTGAACTTTAAAACGCATTCTTATTTTTTGTTTTATTAAACTAATCAAAATCACCACATCTTCCGCTTTGGCGTTATTAAAATTAACAATAAAATTACAGTGCTTTTCCGAGATCATCGCCCCGCCGATTTTTTTATTTTTCAATCCGCTTTCTCAATCAGCCAGCCGGCGGGAATAATGTTATTTTTAATAATATTTTTTAATTCGGGATATTTTTTTATTAGCTTTTTAAAATGTCCATCATCAATAACCAAATTTTTAAAAACACTCCCGGCGCTTGGATATTCCAATGGCTGTTTTTCTTTTCTTGATTTTAAAATTTCCGCAATCATTCTTCTGCTTTTATCCTGATTTCCCTTTTCTAATTTTAAAACAGCGCTTAAAATAATAAACTTTTTTTCTTTTTTAAAAACACTATCGCGGTAAGAAAACTGGCATTGTTTATTATCTAATTTCCTAATTTCCAATTTCCAATTTCCAATTTCTTTATTTCTTAATATCCAATATCCAATATCCAATACTTCCATCCATTCCACGACATCACTCATAGATTTATTATAAGCCCCTGCGTTATCAACAACCGCCCCGCCAACCGTCCCCGGAATTCCCGCCGTCCATTCTAATCCCGTTAAATTATTTTTTACCGATTCACTAACTAATTCAGATAAAGAAACGCCAGCTCCGACAAAAATTCTATCGTCCGTAATTCGCGACTCGTGATTCGTGATTCGTATCACCAACCCATCAAATCCCTTATCCGAAATCAACAAATTACTTCCCCCGCCCAGAATAAAAATTTTCAATTTATTTTTCTCCGCGAATTCCAGCACTTCTTTTATTTCATCAGTATTTTTCACCTCGCAAAACCACCTCGCCGCCCCGCCGATTTTGAACGAGGTGTATTTTGAAAGTGGAATGTTTTTTTGAATTTTTAGCATATTGATATTATCTGTGTTTATCTGCGTCTTTAGCCAATATTTATCGGTGCGCTATTAAACAATTCAACACTGACAAACGCAAACCGGAGACACAGATAAACGCTGATAAAAAAATTAAATAACTTCAACCAGCCCATCTGCCACTTTATAAATATCCCCCGCTCCCATAATCAGCAAAATATCATCGGGTTTAATATTTTCGTCAATCAATTTCTTTGTTTCTTTCAAATCCCTAGCGTAGAAAATAGAATCAATTTCCAATTTCCAATTTCCAATTTCCAATTTCTTTTCGTCTATCATTTTTTTGATATCTTCAGTTAATTGCAGCGAGCTTACATTTTGATCTAAATTATCCTCTCTCCCAACTACGCCAAATATCTCCGACAGAATTAAAACATCAGCAGAATTAAAACTATTCAAAAAATCTTGATATAATTTTTTCGTTCGATTATGCTGGTGCGGCTGGAAAACGGCGAAAATTCTTTTGCCCGAATAAAATTCCCGCGCCGCTTCAATAGCCGCTTTAACCGCCGTCGGATGATGCGCGTAATCGGAAACGACCAGAGCGTTTTTATATTTCCCTTTTATTTCAAACCGCCGCCAAATTCCTGAAAAATTAAGTAATGATTTTTTTATTATTTCAACCGAAATATTTAAAATTATCCCCAAAGAAATCGCCGCCAAAGCGTTATAGATGTTAAACAGCCCCGGTATTTTCAAGACAAATTCGCCTAAATTTTTGTTATTATACAACACTTTAAATGTAGTTTTTTCATTTTCAAATTTAATATCAAAACCCCGTAAATCATTTTTCTTTCCCAAACCAAACTTCAAAATTTTAAAATTGGAAATTTGAAATTTGAAATTGGAAATTTCCGCATCATCTCCATTCGCGACCAGTATCCCATCTTCCGGCAAATGCGAAATAAACTCTTCAAACGCACTCTTCATATCATCCAAATCCCGATAATAATCCGTATGGTCAAATTCAATATTATTTAGAATAATTATTTTCGGATATAAATTCAGAAACGCCCGTTTGTATTCGCACGCCTCGGCGAGAAAATATTTACTTTTGCCAATTCTTAAATTACTGTCATATCTCGGCACAACACTCCCCACAATTACAGACGGATCCATTTTCGCGTCATCTAACAATAATCCCGCCATCGCGGAAACGGATGACTTACCGTGCGTTCCGCAAACCGCGATGCCAAATTTATTATTAAAAACCAGTCCCAACGCTTCCGGATAGGTTATTGTTTTTATTCCCAGTTCTTTTGTTTTTTTTAATTCCGGATTGTCTTCTGGAACAGCGGTTGTGTGAATTATCAAATCCATATTGTCTGAAACATTTTCTTCCGCCTGCCCGATATAAATTTTAATTCCTATTTCTTCCAATTTTTCTGTCATCAAAGAAGGGCTCAAATCCGAGCCGCTTACTTCTTTTCCCCTTCCTTTCATCAGCCGGGCAATCGCGCTCAATCCAATCCCGCCAATTCCAATGAAATGAATAATCTTAACTTTATTTAAATCCATAACTCCAATTATAATTAATCTAAATTTAAAACTGTGATGCAAATAAAATTTTACAATACCAAATATCAAAATTTGTCATTTGTCATTTGATATTGATTTGACATTTGATATTTGATATTTGATATTTGGATTTGATGTTATAAAAACCCAAGATTTTACACCATATAGTTTTCCACTTTAAGCTTTGTGTTTTAAGCCAAACCTACATCCCCAACTTTATAATCTCTTCCGCGATTTTTTTGGACGCGAGCGGATGAGCTTGCTGTCTGGCGGCTCTTGCCATTTCCATCATTTTTAAATGATTTCTAAAAAGATTATTAATGTCATTCAAAAGCAGATGCGCCGTCAAATTATTTTCGCTCAGCAAAACCGCCGCTCCCGTTTTGGCGATTATAAAAGCGTTTTTGGTTTGATGGTCGCTGGCGGCAGTAGAAAGAGGAATGAGAATGCTCGGTTTTCCCACTGCTATAATTTCAGCAATTGTATTAGCTCCCGCCCGACTGACAATTAAATCAGCTACCGCGTAAGCGTCGGCGATATTCTCCTCAAAAAATGGAAACGGGTGATAATCCTCAAGATTGAAGATATTGGTTTTTTCTATTTTTTCTCTTATCTCTTCATAATTATTCATTCCGCACTGGTGAACTATTTGATATTTTTTCAGAAGGTCGGGAAGTATTTCCAGAATAAGATTGTTAATATTCCTTGATCCTTGGCTGCCGCCCATAATTAAAATCACGGATTTATCTTTTGTTAAGGAAAAATTTTTTTTCGCCTTTTCAATACTACCCTTAGTGATAAGTTCCCTAATGGGATTTCCGGTAAAAACAACTTTTTTAGGACTAAAATATTCTTCTGCTTCTTTAAAAGAAATCGCGATTTTCTTGGCAAGTTTTGACATTATTTTATTTGACAGTCCCGCCACCGCGTCCGACTCGTGGATAATAACCGGGATGTGAAAAATCCAACCTGCCAAAACAACCGGAAAAGAAACCGATCCTCCTTTGCTAAAAATCACGTCGGGCATATAAAAAAAGATGTGATATAAAGATTGAATAAACCCAATCGGAATTTTAAAAATGTCAATAAAATTATGGACAGAGCCATATCTTCTCAGTTTACCGGTGATGATAATTTTGTGAGGAACTTCTGTTTCTCTAATGATAGCATCAATAAATTTGCTGTCTGAACTGATTAGCATAAATTCCGCCGGCGCGTTCAGATATTCGTCGGATAATTTTTTGACGGCTTCTATTACCGCCACCATCGGCGTCAAATGTCCCATCGTCCCTCCGCCTGTTAAAAGTATTCTCATAAAATTATATTGTTATATTGTTATATTGTTAAACGCTCAACAATTTAGCAATTTAACAATATAACAGTTATCATTATAACATTTTTTTAAAAAAGAAAAACTTAATTTCCTAATATCTTATTTTCCATACCTCGAAATACTTAATAAAATCCCCACTCCCAAAAGCGAAGTTACAAGCGCTGAACCGCCGTAACTGATAAAAGGGAGAGGGATACCGGTGAGAGGGATAAGCGAGGTAATTGCCATAATGTTCATCAGCGCCTGAAAAGTCAGCCAGCTGGTAATGCCGACCGCCGCCAGTTTGCCGAAAGTGTCCGGCGCCGCTTGAGCAATTTTGAAACCTCGCCAAGCGAAAATAACAAAAAGAGCCAGTAAAATCAAAAGACCGATAAAACCAACTTCCTCGCCGATGATGGCAAAAATGGAATCGCCGATCGGTTCGGGAAGATAATTATATTTTTGGCGGCTGTGTCCCAATCCTAAACCGAAAAACCCGCCGGATCCCAAAGCTAAAAGCGCCTGATTAATTTGATAGCCGATTCCCTGCGGGTCAGTTTCAGGGTGAAGAAAAACTGTCAACCGATCCATTCGGTAAGGCGCCATTTTAATCAATCCCCAGAAAGCCGCTATTCCTGCGGAAACAATAATCAGGAGATGAGAAATTTTAGCGCCGGCGGCAAAGTAAATCGCCATTGCCGCCACTATTATTACTCCCAGTGTTCCTATGTCGGGTTGTTTTATCAGCAGTATCCCGACCAACGCTAAAATAGTTATAAAAGGAATCATCACAGCCGAAAAATTATCAACCTCTTTCCCTTTTTTCTCCAGCCAAGCGGCCAGGTACAAAACAAAAGCCAGCTTAAAAATTTCCGAAGGCTGGAATGAAAAACCGCCGACTGAAATCCAGCGGCTCGCCTTGTCATATCCCTCTCCAATATCAGAAATAAGCGCTAAAAAAAGAAGCCCCAGCGCGGCAATAAAAAATAGCAAAACATATTTTTTCCAAAAGCGATAGTCCACCCTTTGGACAGCCACTAAAAAAATAAATCCTATTAAAGAGCCATAAATAAGCTGGTGAAAAAAATAATAATAATTTGACTGGAAATTATCCCGTGAAACAACCACGCTCGCGCTGGCAAGAACGATCAGCCCGAAAATGACCAAGGTAAAAACGGTCGCCAAAAGAGTATAGTCGGGTTTGTGCTGGATGTTTTTGTTGCTGAATAATTTCATTAAATCTATTTTAAGAAAGTCCTTTCTTGGGAGGGGAATAATTTTTCCTTAATTCTATTTCCTCAAACAATAATTCTAGAATTATTTTAATTTTATTCCTCAATTCAAAATCGTTATCAATAACCGCGTCATTTATTTGAACATTGGCATACTCTATATTAGGATTAATCGTATTTTCGAAAGACAGGCATTGAATCAAAAATTCATTCTGATTATTTAATGATTCCAAGCAATAAGCCGGTTTGATAAATTTGAGTTTATTATTTTCTATTTTGTAAATTCCCGATGGAATATTTTTGGAAATTTCTACCGGACTGTCTGCCGTGTTTCTTAAAATTAATTGGGAAAAATTATACCGGATATCTAGTATCCTTAGACACTTAGTGTCACGAACATTACGAAAATAATCTAACCCCAAAAACTCTAAAATATGAAGCGCTAAAAACGGCGGCTTGTTGTTTTTAATTTGGAGTTTGGTAAAAACGGGAATTGAAGCGGTCAGGCGAGGATTGATTTCAATAAGATGAACTTCCTGATTATTCTCGTCAATCACAAAATCCAAGCCGAAAATTCCTTTATAATCAAGAGTTTTTAGATACTCGCCTATCAACTTAGTATAATTATAAATTTCACCTAACGCTTTTTTGTTTAATTTCAAATCAACCGCGAAATCATTGCCGCAGGATCCCAAAATATTTTGGTTTAATTTTTTCTCGCCGGTAATTTGATAAAACGGCCAGCCGGTCAATAATCCCGATTTTAGCAAACAAGCGTTAAAAGTAATCGTCGGTCCTTTGATAAACTTTGATATTTTTATTTTTTTACCAAAAATATTCCCTAGTCCTTCCTTTATAAGGAGAGAAATTTTATCTCCCCCTCTTGACAATGGGAGATCGGAAGGGGTTACTAAAAAAGTAGAATTGCCGGAAAATCCGCGGGGAAGCTGGACAATAAACTTTTTGCCAAATTTATTTTTTAGATGTTGATAATTTATTTTATCAGTATCTATTATTTCACTTTCGGCGGAAGGAATTTTCAGTTTTTTCAAAACTTCATTAAATTTTATTTTGTTTTCCAGTTCCCGATTTAGCCGCCAATCATTACCGAGATATTTAAAATTATTCTCGGCGCAAATTTTTTCCAGCGCCGGGCTGGGTTTGAAGGTGGTAATCAGCGGCTGGTTATTTCTCGCTTTTTCCTTGACTTTGTTAATAAACTCCAGCGTTTTTTTGTTTCTCAAAATTTCAGCTGAATTGTTGATTCGATCATTATTCAAACAAAAAACAGAAATTCCCTCGTTAGATAACTGTTTTACCAGATCGCTTTTTCGGGAGCAGATAATGTGAAAATTATTTATTAACTTTTCAAGCCCAATCCCAAAATTAACATTCGGATGGACAAAAAAAACAGGAGATTTTACCTTCTCGTCAAAAAAGTTTTTTAAGTTTTCTAAGTTATTAGACATTATAATCAGGTGAGTATTGTCATCCCGGAATTTTTTCTGTAACGGAGTGAAAGAAAAAATATCTGGGATCCACTATTAAAACAGGCATTATTAAAAAATAAATTCTTACTAATAAAAAGACAAACAGTGACGGTGGATTCCAGACAAATTTCTTTCCCGAAAACATTCGGGACTCCAAAATTTTTCGGAATAACAAAAATGGGAGATTTTTTAAATCATAAAAATTATTCAAGCATCTTTTCCATCTCCATAAACCTCCCAAAAACATTTCCGCCATAATTTTTCATCTCTTTCCGAATACTTTTCAAATCATCTTTCTTCCCGCTTTTGCTGTGAAATTTATCGGCGTAGCAGACTAGTTTTTGTTCCGGAGTAATCGGCAGAAAATCTTTTTTGGGCAGAGGAAAATTATTTTTAATAATCTCTTCTTTGGAGATTCCCGCTCCGATATGCCTTTCGGCAATGAGCGCTATTTTATTTAATCCCTCTTTTCTTAAAATCTTCCCGCCGATAATGCCATGCTTTATATAATCATCCTGTTTTAAATGAAAATTTTTCATAAATCCAAAAGCGCCAATGTCGTGAAGCAAGCAACCGGCAGCCACTAAGTCCAAATCAATTTGATAAAGTTTTTTCTTTTTAACAATCTCCAGCGCTTTTCCCAAAACCGCCAAACTATGCCCCGCCACTGTTTCAAAATCTTTTTGGGAAAAGGAATATTTTTTTAGGAGTTTTAGATGAGTATTCATTGCCAAATTGTTAAATTGCTAAATTGCTAAATTGCTAAATTGTTAAACCGTTAAAAATTATTTGCCACTTAATAATTTGGCAATACGGCAATTTAACAATTTAATTTATTAAAACTTAACCACTTCCCCTGATCCGATAACTCCTTTTTCAATCGTCCTCTTTTTCTCGCTCTTTTTTTCTTTAATTTTCCAATTTTCCAATTTTCCAATTTCTTCTTTACTTTCTTTTTTATTTGCTTCGCTATCATCAGCAATACCGCTATTATTTATTTCGGAAACATCATTTACTTCTTCTTCCAATTTAGCGGGATCTATTTCCGTTTTATTTATTTTAACTGTTTCGGTCGGCGGCGGAGAATTATCAGATTTTATTTCCCTATTTTTACTCTCTTCCGTTTCTTCTCTCATCGCCATGGCAATTTCTTTTCTTACCTGCGCCAGACACTCTTTGCAATAAGTGTCTCTGGACGGATCCGGTTCAAATGGAACTTGGATGTCTCGTCCGCAGCGATCGCATTTCGCTTCCCACATTTTTCTCTCTTTTTCATTAGCGATTTTACTTGCCGGTCTTGCGCTCTCTTTTTTATTTACCGCGTTAGAATTAGCGTTGTTTCCGCTTTTTTCTATTTCTCCCCCCGCCCACTTAACGATTTTTTCTTCCACCGCTTCTCTGGAAATTGAATATCTTTCTCTTGAAATTTTGATAATTTTTTCTTCATTTTTGGTTTCGGAAATATCAGGGGACGGTAGAGTGGTCGCGCTAAAAGCGTCACCGGCAATTCCGTCAATCATCAGTTTGAGATAAATATCGTATTTGGTTAAATTGACAATGTCGTTGATATAAAAAACCGGAGCGAATTCTTTTTCTAAAAGCTCCGCGTCGGCGGCGCCTACTCGAAACGAAATAATCGTTCCGACATTGCCAAAAACCGCGTCCCTAACTTCGTCCTCCAACTGACCGACATATTGATGGGCAATGGTTAAATTCAGGCGGTACTTCCTTGCTTCGGAAAGAATATCAGCAAATGATTCTGTGGCGAAATTTTGAAACTCGTCAACATAGAGATAAAAATCTTTCCTCTCTTCTTCCGGAATATCCACTCGGCTCATTACCGCCAGCTGGATTTTAGTAATCAGCATCGCTCCCAGCAAAGCGCTATAATCTTCGCCAATTCTTCCTTTGGATAAATTAATAATCAAGATTTTTTGATTATCCATAATCTCCCGCATATCAATGCTTGATTTTGTCTGACCGACAATATTACGAACCATTGGGTTGGACAAGAACTGCCCGACCTTATTTTGGATAGGAGAAATCGCCTCGGTGGCAAACTGGGCAGAGTATTTAGTAAACTCGTCCTGCCAAAACGACTTAATAACCGGATCAGAAACTTTCGAGATCACCTTTTTGCGATATTCCTTGTCAATCAACATTCTATTCACCCCCAGCAAAGTGCTGTCGGGATATTCCAAAAGAGCGAGTAAGGTATTTCTTAACAGATATTCTAACCTCGGTCCCCACGAATCAGCCCAGATTTTTTTGAAAACGCCGATCAATCCGGAAGAAACTAAATGCCGATATTGCGGATTTACTTTTTCCATTACATTGAAAGCAATTGGATATTCGGTGTCGGCCGGATTGAAATAAATCACTTCGTTTGTCCGTTGAGAAGGAATAAACTTCAGTATCTTTTCCGCAAAATCTCCGTGAGGGTCAATAATCGCCACTCCCTTGCCGCTTCTAATATCATTAAGCGCCATATTTTCCAAAAGAGTGGTTTTGCCCATGCCCGTTTTTCCAATAACATAAATATGCCGCCGCCGATCGTCGGTTTTAATGCCGAATTTATGCTCGTGCTCCCGGAAGTTGGTTTTGGCGAAAATGTTAATATTATCGTTCATATCATTAAGTCCCCTCTCGAGAGAAGGTTGGAGGTGAGTTAGAATTTAAATTTTCAATTATCAATTTTCAATTTTCAAACTTTTAATAAATCGTTTTGAAAATTTAGTCATTGGAAATTGATTGAAAATTAGAAATTGAAAATTGAAAATTAACGCCCGCCCTATTTCCCTCCCGAGAGAGAAATAATTAATTGCTTATAAAAATTCATTCCACCGGCAATCCGCTTGGCGGTTTGACTTTCTTTGCTTCCACGCGAGGCACTACCGGCGCTTTGACTTCCGTGGTTGGGAAATGGAAAAGAGTCGCCAGTTCCTCGGTATTTAAAACAAATCCTTTTTCCCTAAATTCCCGTTTTTTATATTTCCTCAAAACCCTTCTTTTCCGAACCGCTTTTCGCAATTTTGTCAGATAATAGTAAGCGCTGGTTTTGGTATGGCTGTCGGGAATCAAATTATTAAGATTTGAAGAGCCGAATTGCGACCAGTAAGTAAAAGCGATTCCGTTGCCACGGGTTTTATTAAAAAGATCGTTTTTAGCGACATAAAGCCACCTTATTTTAGTCGCGTACCCATACTTTTTAATATTGTCGTCAATGGCAGTCACAACATCTTTTTCTCCCGGCGAAAGATGAAGCATTAAGCTTTGATATTCTTCGTCTTTGGAAATTTCCGCTTTTTCCATCGGCGGCGGAACATAAAAAAATCCCTGAATGACATTTCTTAATATGTCCGCCATTTCATCTTTCATCGTTCCCAGAAATCCCGAGGACTTGCTTTTTCCCTTTCTTCCGATTAATTTCATTACCAGTTTCACTCCCTCCTCTTTCCACTTATCATCCGTCGGACGGATAAGAATCTGAATCCAAAGCTGTTCACCTTTGCTGAATTCCGATACTCCCTCAATAATATTTGACATCGGATCAATAAATTCTCCGATGGCGGTATCTTCAAAATCCTTGTACACCCGCAAAGGATAAGCGTCCTCTTTCTGTAAAGTCATCTCCGTTCCCCATAAATCGTAATCCTTGCTGGGAATATCGTTAGGAACATTATTAACATAATCGTCTACTTTGGTAATTTCCGCTTCCGGATGCTGGGAATAAATTTGGGATTCCACCACTCCTCTCACAGCGGAAGGAGTTCTGATATAAAAATGAATATCGCCGCCGAAACTAACGATTTCTAAGCTAAACCACGATTCCACCATTCCTTCCAGATAGACATCGTAAAGCGTGTCAATGATCACATCAAGATTGCTGTGTAGCCCTGAAAAAACTTCTTCCATTGTTTTTGGTCTTTTTTCCATTTCCTTGGGGACTTTAATTTCCAGTAAATCCCATTCAATGCTTTTAATATATTTTTCTTGAATATAATTCATCCAGGTAGCTTTAAACAGTATCCATAAAATCGCCGGCGCGATCAGCCACCAATAATCAAAACAAACTGCCTTAGTTTCTTTCAAAATTTCAATGATGGTATAAATAGACATAATTTCTTACTATTTCTTGTTTTTATTTTAGCAGAAATATAACTTTGGCACAAATAAAAAATTTCCAATTTTCAATGACCAATTTTCAATCGAATCTCAATTTTCAATTTTCAAGCTTTTTGTCCGTTTGAAAATTGAATCATTGAAAATTCACTGAAAATTGGAAATTGATAATTGGAAATTAATTACGCTATTTAACTCTCTAATTTATACCTTCCGCCATCCATCCTCACAAAACACTCATGATTCTTCAAATTAACAATTACCGTATTTTTCTTGATCATTCTTTTTTCCAAAACCTCTTCAACGATTTCATCTTTATTCATCGCTCTGTTTTTTTTCTTCAGGACTTCGGCAATTACCTCTTTCACTATCCCTTCCTGATAGCCCCATTCTCTCAAGGCGTAAATTCCGCGGCCGATCAAAACGCATCTCTCATCTTTTATTAATTCGTTATGGACGGTCTGCGGTTTTGCCAGTTTTTTATCTTGGCAAATTTCGTTGATCGTTTCAGCGATTTCCACGAAGTGCAGCGGACGCTTTTCTTTTGTTAGCGCCATGTAAATTTTATCTTTGATGCTTCTCGGTTTTATCTCCGGCCAGCTTTTAAGTCCCCATTGTCCGAAATAATTTTGTTCAATCAGTTTGCTCGGTTCAAGATAGGAAAGCAAAATTTCTCTTTCCGAATTACCGGGCAAATTCAAGGAACTTTTATTTTTAAATAAATCCATCATTTCCTCCGAGTTAATTATTCTTTTTGCAGAATTAAAAAACTCCAGCAAATAATTCACAAAGCCAACCTGCCTCTCTAAATTCCCCTCTTTAAGATTTCCCTCTTTATCAAAGGGGACTAAGGAGACTTCTAGTGGCACATCACAAACCCACCGCCTCGCAAAATAACTATCCTCCTTTATTCTCTCCATTTCCTTATCCAGTTTAAGCGCCAAGAAAAGCGCTCCTTTGACGGGATAATTATTTTCTTTTCCCAAAATAATTTTCATTAAATTCCGCTCACCAATTACTCCGCCTCGTTTGACAATAATTCGGCGCAGACAGCCAAAAACATTGACGGCGCTTCTGTTGCTTTCTATCTTTTTTAATTTACCTAAAGCCGCCTTCTCAATTTGGCGAACTCTCTCCCGGCTAATTCCGTAATCCTCGCCAACTTCTTTCAAAGTTTTTTCCCGGTTATTTCTAAGCCCGAATCTTTTTGCCACCATCTCTCTTGATCTCTCCGGCAAGCACCTCAAAACCCCATCAGCAAAACCGGTCAGATTTTCCCTCAAATTTTTAACATCATTTTCCATATTTTTTATTATCATTTCCTCTTTTCATCCCACAATTTAAAAATTATGGAGTGGAAAAAAGAAAAAAAAGGAGGGTTACTTAGGGTATAATATCTCTTGGAGTTCAGGTTTTAACCTGTAAATTTACAGATTAAAATCTGAACTTCGGAAATAAACACTTTCCCACACCGATTACACTGATTTCAGTGCAACAACACATCCTAGCACATCCAAATAATTTGTCAACCCCCGCTTCCAAAATTTACAAAAAATATGTTGGAAAGAAATTATCCGAAGCGATTTAGAATATCATTTGCCAGCAGATAATATTGTAAATTTTGGAACGTAGTCAAGAGCAAAAAAAACAGTCCCGAAAAATTCGGGGCTGTGATTTTTATTGTGTGGCAGGAGCTGAGGGAATCGAACCCCCGCCGTCGGTTTTGGAGACCGAAGTTCTACCGCTAAACTAAGCTCCCGGAATTATGTATTGGGTATTGGGTATTGGGTATTACGCTTATTAAAGTCAGTGTTGTCGCGACAAAATTTTCAATATCTTAATTTCCAATATCTAAACCTCTTTATGCTCGGTATGCTTTCGGCAATTGGAACAATATTTTTTGACTGCAATCTTGTCTTTGATAAGCTTTTTATTCTTCCTTGAATAATAATTGATCTGCTTGCAGTCCCGGCACTTCATTTTAATTAAGTTATCCTGTGACATATTTTTAAGATAAATTGCTAACTAACTGATTTTTAGTGTAGCACACACAAAATAATTTATCAAGAGCGCGTTATTTAAGCATTTAAATATTTAAACATTTCCCTATGTCGTAGAAACGGCGATTTATTATTTAGATTTCGGAGTGACAAACGAGCGGAGCATAGTTTGTTAGTAAACGCGATTTCTAACACACTCCGCTATCGCTCGTGTGTCACTCCGAGAGGGGAAATCAATAAACCAAAAAGCGACGTCTTGCATAACGCCGCTTTTGGCAGG
>Ga0164318_10002600_pt1 | contig 16852 bp, 8 predicted proteins | sample GuaBasSedimGuay9_FD_113734 | JGI IMG/M metagenome (GOLD analysis project Ga0164318, IMG submission 113734) | Subseafloor sediment microbial communities from Guaymas Basin, Gulf of California, Mexico - Guay9, Core 4571-4, 0-3 cm | ecosystem: Environmental > Aquatic > Marine > Hydrothermal vents >...
AAAGTATTGTTATTAAAACAGTAGCTGCTAAAAATGCAGTATTGGGGACGGTAGATGATATCACCATTACTTTGTTGGACAATACAAAAGCCTTAACACTTCAGGAAAATCCATTTGTGGGTTTAAGCAATGGAGCTGTTTCTTGGGGCGATTATGATCGGGATGGTGATATGGATGTTGCTGTTATGGGACTCAGTCCCTTGGCCGGAGCCATAACGGCTGTTTACGAAAATCAAAATGGAACATTTGTGGATACCAGTCAAGATTTTGCAAGACTTTATGATGGAGATATTTCTTGGGTAGATATTAATAAAGACGGCTGGATAGATTTAGTGGTTTCGGGATATAATGAAACGGTACAAACTAAGCTTTATTTGAATAATGAAGGTACTTTTGAAGCTACTGATGATTATGGTCTTCCTCAATTATTTTCCAGTAAAATGGCTTGGGGCGATTTAGACAATGATGGTGATATTGATCTTGCTATTGCAGGAATAAATGATGCTGAAGAGTATGTGTTTTATATCTATTACCGTGAGGATGGTCAAGATAATTTTGTTAGAGAAATGGAAACCGGCTCAGTCTCATATGATGGGGGGATTACATTTTATGCGAGTAATTGGCCAGGTTTTATTCATGGAGATTTAAAAATTGTTGATGTAGATTTAGATGGAGATAATGATGTGATTTTTAGTGGAGAAGATTCCAATGGAAATCCTGTTGGAGGAGTACGTTATAATACGTATATTAGAACGGTGGCGCCAATATCGTCTAGTGGGTGGCCATACTCTTATGCAGAGATTAATACTTATCTAAAAAACTCAACTATTGAAGTCGCCAGATTGCAAAATACACCTTACGATAGCCTTTCTGTTATTTCAAGTGGTGTAGATTCTTACGATAATATTGTTTTGAAGACCTCAAATTTTTCAGGTTCTACAGATTTATTCCCAAAACTTAAAAATGGTGATATTGCTTTTGGTGATTTTGATAATGATGGATTAAACGATATTGTTTTTACAGGAGAAAATGATGCGGGAGTTCCTATAACGGAACTGTTCTTGCAGAATTCTGATGGAGGCTTTAGAGCATCTGAAATTGTATTGCAAGGATTAAGAAATTCTACTGCAAACTGGGTAGATTATGATATGGATGGCGATTTGGATTTATTCCTCACAGGACTGGATGAAGGCGCAAAAACCTTACTTTATAAAGCCGAAACTGTGAATAAGGTAAATATGCCGCCAACTGTAATTTCCGGTTTGGCATTAGAAGATTTGGGCAATGGAAATGTACGCCTTTTTTGGAATGTTCCTACCGATGATTTTTCTACCAATTTAGGTTATGTTGTTAGGTTGGGGACTACGCCTGGAGGAACAGAACTTTCCAATACCGAAAGTGATTTAGAAACAGGAGTCAGACTTATTTCGAAACCAGCTCCTGTTTACACCAATTTTATTGAAACACAATTGGATCCTGGAGTCTATTATTGGTCTGTTCAAGCCGTAGATCAAGGACTTAAAGGGGGTGCTTTTTCTGAGGAAAGTTCATTTATGTTAACATATGAATGGAAGCTTTTAAATCAAGGAGGAATAGTTGATAAACGTATTAATGCCTATGAAAATCCTGTAATCAGACTTGCCGATATTGATAACGATGATGATATGGATTTGATTTATGGATCAACCACGAATGGTCAATTGCAGGTGTTCAAATATGATGGTAAACGCTTAATAAATGAAAGTAATCTTTTTAATGTTGGAGTAATTTCTGATGTTGAAGTCGGCGATGTGAATGGCGACGGTATTACTGATGTTTTGTTTAATTCAATTTATAGTGGTAGTTATTATTTGCATTTGTATATCAGTAATGGTAGCGATTTTGTTCAAACAAATATTGATAATGGATTATACAAAGCTAAGGGACGGATTATTGATTTGAATAATGATGGTCAGGCTGAAGTTGTCCTTATCGGATTATCAAGCAATCTTTCCACAGGAAAAGTTAAATTCTACATTTTTGAATACGATGCCACGTCTAATCCTGTCTTTAATAAAATTGATGTTTCTGATCAAATAGCTTCACTTAGTGCTGCTTCCTTTGATTTAGGCGATATTGATAATGATCAGGATATTGATCTTGTGATGAGTGGTTTTAGTGCTGCTGTCGGATTGAAAAGTTATGTTTACGAAAATGTAACGGAGATGAGTGGAAGTTACCAATTTGTAGCGATTGAGAATGATTTAGTAGCTACTATTGAGGGAACAAATAATCTCATAGATTTTGATGGGGATGGCGATTTAGATGTGGTAATTACGGGTACTAGTATTGCTGGAGATGTTTTTGAGATTTATGAAAATCAAATAATTGATGGATCTAGCACTTGGTCTCTTCTTGAGAATACCGGTCTGGTTCCTATGCGTTTGGGAAAAGTAGATTTAGGAGATTTTAATGGCGATGGTTATAGCGACTTATTGTATTCAGGTTTGGTAGGTGGAGCAGGAAAGGTCACAAACTTAAGTGAGTTTAATCCAACGGACAATAGCTTTTCTGATAGTGCTTTTGATGTAAGCGATATTATTGATGCTGATGTTGAGTTTGGTGATTTGGAAGGTGATGGCGATTTGGATTTTGCTATTTCTGGTGAAAGTAGAACAGAATCAGGCAAGTATCTTTTTAGAGCTTATGTTAATGTTCGTAACGAATCGGCAATAGTTTTAGAGGAAGAATCTGCTAAATCTTCGGAGTTTAGAAATGGATATAAATCGCTGATGGATCAGTTTACAAAGAACAATCCGCCTGCAACACCTGTAGCCAATACCCCAAAGGTAATAAGCGGTTTGCCTGTAACGGCAGAAGGATATCCCATTGAATTCTCTTGGATGCCTTCTAGCGATGATAATACTCCATTTGGTGGATTAACGTATTCTCTAAAAGTTGGTAAAACCCCTGGCGGAGAAGAAATAATGTCTTCTAATTCCAATTCAAATGGTATAAGAAAGAGTGCTGTTAAAGGTAATGTAGAGCATAATACTTCTTGGCGATTACGTCTTCCTGAGGGAACCTATTATTGGTCGGTACAAGCTGTTGATGCTTCCTATTCCGGATCGGAATTTTCTCCATCATCAGAATTTGTTGTTTCATCTGCTTTAGGTATTGAGGATGTTACTTTATCCGAGAAAATGTTTTGTTATCCAAATCCAACAAGAGGTTTGTTAAGTGTACAGATTCCTGGAAATGATAGCAAGGCAGATTTGATAGTTCGGAATTTAGTTGGAGCAATTGTTTATCAAAAAAGCATAGAAATAGCTAATGATAGAAAAGTAGAACTTGATATCAGTAATTTACCAGATGCTATGTATATGTTGAGTATAGAAACAACAAGCTTTAATAAAGTAGTTAAAATTGCTAAAGAGTAAGTATTATAATGATTAATCTTTACGGATAGAGGAGGAGATGTTTTCATCTTCTCCTTTGTTTTTTAAATGGGCCTTTACAAAACATAGAAATACTGTCATTCTGAGCGAAGTGAAGAATCTCAAATTATAATATATAATTAGTTAGAGGTTTTTAGTGACACTATCCCGTAAAGTGTGTAAACTAAAAGTTTTGCAAAGGTCTCGGTATAACTCATTCCCTAAATTCTAACTCCAATAACAACCACATCATCAATCTGATCTTCTTTTCCTCTCCACTTCTCGAAAGCTTCGTTAATTAGTTGATGTTGTTCTTTCATCGACTTGTCTTGAATAGAAATTAAGATTTCTTTAAATGCTTTGGCTTTGAGTTTTTTTCCTTTTGGACCACCAAATTGATCTGCATAACCATCAGAGAAGATATAAATGGTATCTCCTTCTATTAGGTCTGCAGTATGTGTTGTAAAAGGTAATAGAGGGTCGTATTTACCTATAGGTTGTTTGTTGGCTTTGGTCTCAATAATTTCGTTATTTCTAATAATCCACAATGGATTATAAGCACCGGCATAATGCAATTTATTATTGGATAATGAACATAGCGCAATATCCATTCCATCTTTAACTTCTCCCTCGCTTTTTTCAAATTCCTGAATAACCAGCTCTCTGGTTTTGTCTAGTATTTGTCCGGGATCACTAAGATTGTATTCTCTAACAGAACGGTTAAGTCCATTATTGCAAACTACGGAAACCATTGCTCCGGGAACTCCGTGTCCGGTGCAGTCAGCCGCTGCAAATAGAATCTTGTTGTGTTTTTGTTCTAACCAGTAGAAGTCGCCTGCTACAATATCTTTAGGTTTGTAAAGGACAAATGATTCTGGAAGATATCTTTTTATTAGTTTATCGGGTGGAAGAATTGCCGTTTGAATTCGTTTAGCATAATTAATGGAATCAAGAATCTCTTTGTTCTTTTCTGCAAGTTCGCCAAAAGCTAAATCAACTTGTTCTTTTTGATTTTCTATAATTCCCTTTTGCCTACTTGTTATCCTAAATCGGTTGAAGATAAAGCCTCCAAATAACAAAGTCACAAACAATCCAAAATAAAGGAAGTATGATTTTAATTTCTGCTGTTTGTTTTCAGCCCGCTGAGCTGCTAGCTGTGCATCTTTAACTTTTTGAAGCTCTTGGTTTTTAACGCTATCAGCAATGGCTAGTTTCTCATATTGGTGTTTATATTCTTGTCGGATGACTTCCTTTCGGTTTACCTCGCTATTTATACTATCTCGCATTTCAATGAATAACTCGTGCATCTCAAGAGCCTTAGCACTTTGATTGTTTTTTTTATAAGCTTCAAATAAAGCATTGGCGGCATGGGTTAGTTCTAATGCTGTACCTATTTCTTTGGCCAATTTTAAAGATTTGGAACTGTATTGTATGGCTCGTGTATAATCGCCTTGGTTTTTATACAGGATTCCAAGATCATTTAATGATGTTGCAATGCCTTTTTTATCGCCTATTTCTTCTCTTATTTTTAAGCTGCGTGATAAAAATTTCTGTGCTTCTTTATAATTGCCTTGGTCGTTATAAAAACTTCCAATATTGTTTAATGATGTAGCAATGCTTTTTTTGTCCCCAATTTCCTCTTTTAATTTCAAACAGCGTGTGTAGTAGTCTATAGCTTTTTCATAGTTGTTTTGATCGTGATAAATGAGTCCAATATTATTTAAAGAGGTAGCTACGCCTCGTTTATCTCCAATTTCTTCTTTTATTTTAAGGCATCGGGTATAATAATCTATAGCATTTTTATAATCTTCTTGTTCATGGTATATGAGTCCAATATTGTTTAATGATGTGGCAATGCCTTTTTTGTCCCCGATATTTTCTCTTATTAACAAACTGCGAGATAAAAAATCTATTGCTTTTGCATGAGCTCCTTGGTTTTTATAAATGAGACCAATATTATTTAATGTATTGGCTATTATATCTGATTTATTCCCTATTTCTTCTTGAATTTTTAAACTACGTGTAAAACTTGCAATAGCCTTAGAGTAATTCCCTTGATTATCATAAATTATTCCAATATTATTTAGAGTGCTTGAAATTCCTTTTTTGTTTTCAATTTCTTCATTTATCTTTAAACTTCGAGAGTAATAATTTAAAGCATTTTCAAAATCACCCTGATTCTGATAAATAATTGCAATATTGTTTAGCGAGGTAATTACCCCTTTTTTCTTTCCCAGATTTTCATCTATTTTTAAACTTCTCTTATTATAATCTATAGCTTTTGTATAATTACCTTGACTTTGATAAATAAGTCCAATGTTACTCAATGCATTTGATAGATACTTTTGAAATAATTGCTTTTCTCTTTCTTCAATTTTTTGCTGAAGGTTTTTATTGCAAATAGTTTCAATCTTTTGGTTGAGTTCCAGATCAAGCTTTGGGTTAGAGCGATAAATGATATTATCCCATGCAACGTATGCCTTAACAATAGTTGAGTCATGATTTTTTGTTTCAATTATTTGTTTAAGCGAATCAATTTGTGCCTCCTTTTCAGGACTAAGTTGCGCATTTACAAAAAGGACAGAAATAGTAAATGCTATGCTTAAGAGTGTTTTCAAATCAGTTGTTTTATAAATGACTTTATATCAAGAGAAAATAAAGATACAAAAAATCACATTTCAGGCTTTGAATATTTGTTAAACTATAAAAAAAAATAGATGTTTTTATGACCATCTATTCATATTCTGGACATAGGAGCATGGAATTATAGTAGATTACAATTTTAACAAGAGGTTTTCGTTAAATAAACCCTTCTTTTTTTAAAAAAATATGTATATTTGCAGCCCTTAAAAACAAGCTAAAAACAATTGATTTTTAATCCATTAATAATTCAATTTATCAATGAATATTACAAAAGAGAGTACAGGAGATTTAACAGCACTAATTACTGTTGAAATTAATGAAAATGATTATGCCGATAAAGTTAAAAGTTCTTTGAACGGTTACCGTAGAAAGGCTAATATCCCAGGATTTAGAGCAGGTAAAGTGCCATTTGGTATTGTAAATAAGATGTATGGAAAAGCCGTTTTGGGCGAAGAAGTGAATAAAGTTCTATCTGAAAAATTGAATTCGTATATTACTGAGAATAAGTTAAATATATTAGGAAATCCGCTACCTAGCCTTGAAAATAAAGATAAAGCTGATTTGGATAATGATAAAGATTTTACTTTCTATTTTGATATTGCGCTATCACCGGAAATAAAATTGGAGTTAAATGATAAAATTAAAGCTAATTATTTCGATATCGAAATAAGCGATAAAATGCTTGACGATTATGTGCTGGATATTCAAAATCGTTTTGGTGAGCATTCTAATCCCGAGGTTGTAGCCGAAGGAACAGAAGTTGAAGCCGAATTTAAACAGTTGGATGCAGATGGTAATATTCTTGAAGGTGGTATTGCTCACAAAGGAAAATTTAAAGTAGACGATATTAAGCTTAAAACTGTTGCCAAGAAATTTATTGGTGCTGCTAAAGGTGATAAAGTAGTTTTTGATCCTATGAAAGCATTTAAAGATGCCGACAAAGTTGCTGCTATGTTAGCTGTTGCTAAAGAAATGCTTGAAGACTTGAAAGCTGATTTTGAAGCTGTGATAACAGAAATTTACCTAACTATTCCTGCCGAAATAAATGAAGACCTTTATAAAAAAGCTTATCCTAACGATGAAATTAAAAGCGAAGAGGAGCTGAGAGCAAGAATAAAAGAAGATGCAGCAAAACAATTTATTGCCGAAAGTGATAAATTATTTATGTCGGAAACCGTTGATATGTTAATAGAAAAGGCTAAAATTCAAATTCCTGCTGATTTTATGAAACGTTGGGTTTTGGCTAATAACGAAGGAAAATTAACAGCCGAACAAATAGAAGTACAGTGGGATAGCTATGAGCATTCTTTAAAATGGCAATTACTGCAAGATAAGATATTCAAAGAAAACGATATCAAAGTTGAACAAGCAGAAGTACGTGAGCATATTAAAGGATTTATAGGTGGTCAATATTTTGGCGGACAAGCACAAGATCCTGCTTTAGCAAGTCAAATGGATGGTATTGTTGATTCGGTTATGCAAAATCAAGAAGAAGTAAATAAAATTTACGATCAGCTTTACGATAAAAAATTGCTAGACTTATTCAAAGAAAAGCTATCTTTAAAAAATAAATCAATCTCATTAGAGAATTTTATTAAAAAAGCTAGTCAACCACCTAAAGCATAATAATTATGGATGCCAACGAATTTAGAAAATACGCAACTAAACACATAGGAATTAGTTCTTTAACCCTTGATCGTTATACTTCAATAGCGCAAAACTATATTTCGCCAACTATCATAGAAGAACGTCAGTTAAATGTTGCTCAAATGGATGTTTTTTCTCGTTTGATGATGGATCGTATTATCTTTTTGGGCGTTCCTATTGATGATTATGTTTCAAATATCATTCAGGCACAATTACTTTTTTTAGAAAGTGCAGATGCCGAAAAGGATATTCAAATTTATTTAAATACTCCCGGAGGCTCTGTTTATGCAGGTTTGGGTATTTATGATACAATGCAATATATTAATCCTGATGTAGCTACTATTTGTACTGGTATGGCGGCATCTATGGGTGCTGTTCTATTATGTGCCGGTACCGAGGGGAAACGTACTGCGTTAAAGCATTCTCGTGTTTTGATTCATCAACCAATGGGAGGTGCTTCAGGGCAAGCGTCTGATATAGAGATTACAGCTCGCGAAATTGTTAAATTAAAGAAAGAGCTTTACGAAATAATTTCTAAGCATAGTGGTCAGACAATGAAGAAAATAGAAAAAGATGGAGATCGCGATTTTTGGATGACAGCAATTGAAGCCAAAGAATACGGTATGATCGATGAAGTTTTAGGTCTGAAGTAATATAAAAAATGATTTATAAAACTACTTTGAAGGTATTTATCTTTAAGGTAGTTTTTTTATAAGATATTGAAATGGCAAAAAAAAATATTACCGATTCTTGTTCTTTTTGTGGTCGCTCTAAAGATGAAGTTCAACTTCTGATTGCAGGATTTAATGCGCATATCTGCGATGCTTGTATTGAACAAGCACATCTGATTTTAAAGGAAGAGTTACAAGGTCAAAAAGACGGTTCCGATTTTACTTCCGGAGAGTTGTTAAAGCCTGTGGATGTAAAATCTCATCTCGACGAATATGTAATTGGTCAGGATGCTGCCAAAAAAATGTTGTCTGTTGCGGTTTATAATCATTATAAGAGACTTATGCAGCCCGAAAGCAAGAAATTTGCAGATGTGGAGATTGAAAAATCTAATATGATAATAGTTGGAGAAACAGGTACGGGAAAGACGCTACTTGCCAGAACTATTGCTCGTGTTTTAGATGTCCCCTTTGCTATTGTTGATGCTACGGTTTTAACAGAAGCAGGTTATGTTGGTGAAGATGTAGAAAGTATTTTATCGAAACTCTTACAAGCTGCTGATTTTGATGTTAAAGCAGCTGAGCGAGGAATAATTTTTATTGATGAGTTGGATAAAATTGCACGTAAGAGCGACAATCCAAGTATTACTCGCGATGTTTCCGGCGAAGGTGTTCAGCAAGCTCTTTTAAAATTGCTTGAAGGAACTATTGTAAATGTTCCGCCACAAGGTGGTAGAAAACATCCTGAGCAAAAAATGATACAGGTAAATACCAAGAATATTTTATTTATTGCCGGTGGTGCTTTTGATGGTATCGAACGTAAAATAGGATCTCGACTAAAAGCCAATATGTTAGGATATGGTGCTAAAAAAGAAACAGGCAATATTGATAAGAAAAACCTTTTACAATATATTACGCCGGGCGATTTAAAGTCATATGGTTTAATTCCTGAAATTGTGGGTCGCCTTCCTATTGTTACCTTTTTAAATCCTTTGGATGAAGATGCTTTGCGTAAGATTTTAACCGAGCCTAAAAATGCCCTTATTAAGCAATATTCTAAATTGTTTGATATGGATAATGTAAAGCTCGATTTCAAAAAAAGTGCTGTAGATTTTGTTGTAGAAAAAGCATTAGAATCGAAAATTGGAGCTCGTGGATTGCGTTCGATTATGGAAGCCATTATGTCTGATGCTATGTTTGATATTCCATCTAGGAAAGATGTGAAAATATTGAAGGTAGATAGAAAATATGCTGACGAAAAATATAATCAAAATAATCTTACTGATCAGAAAGTAGCCTAACTCTAAAAGGTGTTTCTGTTGTTTCTGATATAGGCATTATTTTTGTAGTCTTATTTAGGTAATTTATTTACTATGAAGGCCTTTATTCTTACGTCGTATTTTTTACTTTTATTTTTTGTAGCTAACGCTCAGCAGTCGGATACTTTGCTTATTCAGGCAAAAGTTCAGGCTGGTGATACACTAATGGTTAAGCAACTTAAAGAAGTAGAAGTTTATCCTAAATTCAGAAATAGATATCAGGCTCGACGGTATTATAGATTGGTTAGGTATGTTAAAAAAGTATATCCTTATGCGCAAATAGCAGCCGAGAAAATGAAGGAATACGAGCAGATTTTAGCCGATATTCCAGAACCCTCAGATCAGCGTAAAATTATGAAACAGATTGAAGCTGAAATTTATGAAGAGTGGGAAGATGATCTTAAAAATCTTACTTATTTGCAAGGTGGTATCTTGCTAAAACTTATTGATAGACAAACAGGAGAAGCGTCCTATACCATAGTGCAAGAATTCAGAGGTAATTTTCGTGCTTTCTTTTACCAGTCTTTTGCTCGTATTTTTGGTTTTAATTTAAAGGAGCGTTATAACCCAAAAGGTAATAATTACGATATGCAGATTGAGCATATTGTTCATCTGATAGAAACAGATAGACTATAAATCTAGAATATTGGATAATTCGTTGTAATTAAATGGCTTTCTTAGCATACCATCCATTCCTGCAACTCGGCACTTTTCTCTAATACCTTGGTAATCTTCAGCCGTTAATGCTAAAATTTTTGGAGCATTAGGCTTTTCAAGTTCCAAATCAATATCGCGCATAGCTTCACAAACCTGAAATCCATCGAGTTCGGGCATTTTTAAGTCCATTAAAACTAAATCATATTCTTCTCTGCGGTATTTTGAAATAGCATCTTTTCCGGTTCTAGATACATCAACATTATATCCAAGACGATTTAAACTCGTTTTAGCAATCTTTTCGTTTATCAAATTATCTTCCACTAAAAGTATTTTTAGGTTTTTTGGACTTTCTCCTATATCCGCTTTCCTTAAGTCTTTATATTTTGCCGGGATAATTGATCCGATTTCATTAGCTAAATGTGCCAATTTAATGGGTTTGTTTAGGTAGCCGGAATATCCAACTTCTTTAAGACTTTTAAGTGGGAAAAGACTGGCAGTAGTAGAAATTAGAATAAGTTCTGCTTTACTCAATTGAGTTATATCTCTAAGTTTTTTAATAACAAAGGTGTCTAGTGTGTCACGGTATTCTCTGTCGAGTAATACTAAATCGTAAAAAGTAGATTCTGCACCTCTTTCTTTAAAATAGCTGTAAGCTGCCGAGGGATCAGGAAAATCTTTGGCTGTAATACTTAGGCTTTGGAGATATTTAATTAATATTTTTCGACTTATCTCATTAGGCTCAATTACTACTACACTTAATCCGCTAAAAGAAATATCTAAAACAGTTTTTGTAATATCAAGTCGTGTTGTAGTTTTTGTTAGTTGAGCGGTAAACCAGAATGAGGTCCCGTTGCCTTCTTCACTATTGAAGCCCATTTCGCCACCCATTAATTCACATATTTTTTTAGATACAGCGAGAGTAATGCCGGGTTCATCTGAATCTAAAAAACGTAATCTGTCCATACGTGTAATTGTATTGTACAATGCTTTTTGTTTTGCAATATTCATTCCGATACCGGTATCATCAACCTTAAATTTTACTTCTACTTTATCTATAGTATTTTCTAATCGTTCAACAAAAATAACTATCTGTCCTGTTTCTGTATAACGGATAGCATTATTGATCATATTGAGTAGAATTTCTTTTATACGTACCGGATCGCCAAGTAAAGTTTGTGGAATTTTAGGCTCTACGTAAATTGCTAACTCCAATTGTTTTTTTGAAATATCATTACTTACCAAGTCGGCTATACCGTAAATAACATCATGAATATTAAAAGGCACCTCATCAAGCTCAATATCATCAGATGCTAATCGGCTTCTGTCGAGTAAATTATTTACCACGGTCAATAAGTTATTTGAAGAAATAACCAGATCTTCCATGTATTCACTTTGCTCTTTAGAAATATTAGTTTTTTTTAAAAGATCAATTAGCCCTACAATACCATTCATTGGAGTTCTGATATTGTGAGATATCGACGACCAGAATTCGGATTTGCTCAGATTTAAATCTTTGATTGTAGCTTCGCTATGAATCTTATATTTTTTTACTTTCTGTTGTAAAAACAAAACTGTAAATCCCAAAATAGCAATTATTACAATTAATATAATGAGAAAAATTCCTAAGTTGTCTATCATATCTGAGGCATCTAATTTTCAAAAAGTTAAATTACTTTATTTATTAGGGAAACGGTATTGTTTAAATGCTATTTTATTAACAATAAATTTTGAATAAGTATTAGCCTGTTTTATATTTTCTTAAGTGTTAATGATATTTTGTAATTAGTTGATATGCAGTAAGAAAGCGCCGGTTGTAGATCGAGTAGCTTTTCTGTCTGTTGAGGCAAAATATTTTTAAAGAACTATACGATAAAATTTGTAGTTTTGTTCTTCCAAAAATATGATTATAAAAGACTATGTTTTGTAATATATTCTTTAAATTATTTTGGGCTTAAATAAAATAAATATATTGAAAACCAGATATTAACAAATAAAAATTTAATATAAAATTTAGTAAAATGGCTAAAGACAAAAAACAAAAAAACGTATATCTGTTTGGTAATAAAAAAGCCGAAGGAAATACAACAATGAAAAACCTTTTAGGTGGTAAAGGAGCAAATCTTGCTGAAATGAATTTAATTGGAGTTCCGGTTCCTCCGGGATTTACAATAACTACCGAAGTATGTACCGCATATAACGAAAAAGGTAAAGAGTATGCAATAGACTTGATTAAAGATGAAGTTGAAGCAGGAGTGAAATCTATTGAGGACATTATGGGAACCAAGTTTGGGGATAGAGAGAATCCTTGTTTGGTTTCTGTTCGATCTGGAGCTCGTGCTTCTATGCCGGGAATGATGGATACCGTATTAAACTTAGGTTTAAACGATACTGCTGTTGAAGGTATTGCAAAAAAATCGGGTAACGAGCGTTTTGCTTGGGATTCTTATCGTCGTTTTGTGCAAATGTATGGCGATGTAGTAATGGGAATGAAACCTGAATCTAAAGAAGATATTGACCCTTTTGAAGAAATTATAGAGAAAATAAAAGAAGAAAAAGGTGTTAAAGATGATAATGATTTAACCGTTGCTGACTTAAAAGATATGGTTGTTCGTTTTAAATCTGCCGTTAAAGATCAAACCGGACAAGATTTTCCTGAAGATCCTTGGGAGCAACTATGGGGTTCCATTATGGCTGTCTTCGATAGTTGGATGAACGACAGAGCTATTCTTTACCGTAAATTAGAAAATATTCCTGCTGAATGGGGAACAGCTGTTAATGTTCAAGCAATGGTATACGGTAATATGGGATCTAATTCTGCAACAGGGGTTGCGTTTTCAAGAGATGCAGCTACAGGAGAAAATATTTTCAATGGAGAATATTTAATAGATGCTCAAGGCGAAGATGTTGTTGCCGGTATTCGTACTCCACAGGAGATTACAATCGAAGGTTCTAAACGTTGGGCTGTTTTGGCAAATGTTACTGAAGAAGAGCGTGCCGCAAAATATCCTTCTTTAGAGGAAACAATGCCCGAAATTTATAAAGAATTAAATGAGATTCAGAAAAATTTAGAGCTTCACTATAAGGATATGCAGGATATGGAATTTACTATTCAAGATGGTAAATTGTGGATGTTGCAAACTCGTAATGGAAAACGTACCGGAGGAGCAATGGTGAAAATTGCTATGGATATGCTCAAAGAAGGTATGCTTACAGAAAAAGAAGCTTTATTGAGAGTTGAACCTAATAAATTAGACGAATTGTTGCACCCTGTTTTTGATAAAAAAGCTATTGGTAATGCAAACGTAGTTATTAAAGGTTTACCAGCTTCTCCCGGAGCATCTACAGGACAAGTGGTTTTCTTTGCCGATGAGTGCGATAAGTACGAAAATTCTATTTTGGTTCGTATCGAAACTTCTCCTGAAGATTTAGAAGGAATGAATATTGCCAACGGTATTTTAACGGCTCGTGGAGGTATGACTTCTCATGCTGCTGTTGTTGCTCGTGGTATGGGTAAATGTTGTGTTTCTGGTGCTGGTAGTGCTAAAATTGATTATAAAACTAGAACATTGGTTGCCGATGGTAAAGAATTTAAAGAAGGTGATTGGATTTCATTAAACGGATCTACCGGTGAGGTTTATGAAGGAAAAATTGATACTATTGATCCTGAATTAAGTGGCTATTTTGGAGAATTAATGACTTTGGCTGATAAACATTCGGTTATGTTAGTTCGTACTAATGCCGATACTCCTCACGATTCTAAAGTGGCTCGCGATTTTGGTGCACAAGGAATTGGATTATGCCGTACAGAGCATATGTTCTTCGAAGAAGATAAAATTCGTGCTATGCGCGAAATGATTTTAGCTGATGATGAAGCTGGTCGTCGCGAAGCTTTAGATAAACTATTGCCATTGCAACGTACCGACTTTGAAGGTATTTTTGGTGCAATGCATGATCTTCCTGTTACTGTTCGTTTGCTCGATCCACCATTGCATGAGTTTGTTCCTCACGAGGAAGAAAATCAAGCCGAAATGGCAAAAGAAATGGGGATTAGTGTTGAAGCGATTAAACAAAAAGTTGAAGACCTTCACGAATTTAACCCAATGCTTGGTCACCGTGGTTGTCGTTTAGGAAATACCTATCCTGAAATCACAGAGATGCAAGCACGTGCTATTATCGAAGCTTGCTTGAACTTGAAGGAAAAAGGCATTACTACTAAACCTGAGATTATGGTTCCTTTAACAGGTACTAAAGCAGAAATGAAAATGCAAGAGAAAATCGTTCGCACAACTGTTGAAAAAGTATTTGAAGAAAGAAATGATAGTATCGACTATATGGTTGGTACTATGATTGAAGTTCCTCGTGCTGCTTTAACTGCCGATGAAATGGCAGAATCTGCTGAATTTTTCTCCTTTGGAACAAACGACTTAACCCAAATGACTTTTGGTTATTCTCGTGATGATGCCGGTAAATTCTTACCTATTTATTTAGATAAAGGATTATTAGATAACGACCCTTTCCAAGCGTTAGATCAGACAGGTGTTGGTAGCTTAATGAAAATTGCTGTTGAAAAAGGGCGTAAAACCAGACCAAATATCAAGATTGGTATTTGTGGTGAGCATGGTGGTGAGCCAAGTTCTGTTGAATTCTGTAATACTTTAGGATTTAACTATGTAAGTTGTTCGCCATTCCGCGTTCCTATTGCTCGTTTGGCTGCTGCTCAAGCAAATATTAAGCAAGCTACTTGGGATAAAGATAAAGCTGTAGATCAACTAAAAGATAGCACTAAAAATGTTGGTGATGTTTTAGGGGTTGAGTTTACAGAGCTTGAAAAAGAAGCCAGAAAAGCAGCTAAGGTTGCTCACAAAGAAACTGAAAAAGAAATCAAGCGTTTGCAATCTGAAGCTAAGGAAGTACTTAAAAAACTAAAAAAAGAGTTGAAAAACTTTAAAAAATAGTATAAGTTCCTAATTCATTTGAGAGGAATCGCGTGAGTGATCCCTCTCTTTTTTTATAAAATAGTATAAATAAAATGAATATAGGATTGTACTATTACTGAGTATTTATGCTTGTCTTTGGGTGTTTTTGTGATATCCTTTGTGATTATTTGTGACGAAAATTTAGCCATAAAGTATATATTAAGGAATACTGAGAAAGATTTAATTTTTAAACTGATTTTAATTTTTTACATTTGGCTATGAAGAAAATAGTTTCGTTAGTTTTATCGAGTGGTGGTGCAAGAGGGATTGCTCATATTGGTGTTATAGAAGAATTGGAAAATCGTGGCTATACCATAGGTTCTGTTTCAGGAACATCTATGGGTGCTTTAGTGGGTGGTATTTATGCTGCCGGAGGACTGAAACTTCTCAAAGAATGGATGCTTACTCTTGATCGTTTAGAAGTTTTTAGTTTGGTTGATTTTACGCTAACACGTAGCGGAATGGTAAAAGGAGAGAAAGTATTAAAGGAAATGAGAAAACTTATTCCTGATAAAAATATTGAAGACTTTTCGATTCCTTATACTGCCATTGCAACCGATATTATAAACGATAAAGAAGTGGTTTTTGATAAAGGAAGTTTATATAATGCAATTCGTGCTTCAATATCAATTCCTACTGTTTTTACTCCTTTTGAACATCAAGGGGTTAAAATGGTTGATGGAGGTGTTATCAATCCAATTCCACTAAATCGTGTTAAAAGAAGCGAAAACGACTTAGTTGTGGCTGTAGATGTAAATGCTAGAATCCCTTTTGTCTCTACAATAAGCAAAAAACAAATTGCTGAAGAAAATAGAATTAAAAAAGATAAGCGGTTCTCAAAATACATAAATCTTCTATCTGGGAGGATTAATGCTTTTATTCCCAAGCATGAGAAAGATAAACTGGGATATTTTAATCTAATGAATAAAACAACAAGCTTGATGGTGCATCAGCTTACAAGACAGTCTATTAAACAATATAAGCCCGATGTTTTAATAAATATACCACATCAAGCATTTGGTACATTTGATTTTTATAAGACAGCAGAAATTATCAAAATGGGAGAGGAGCTTACCCGAAAGACTTTAGATGATTTTGAGAATAAATAAGCGGAGAGACAGGGATTCGAACCCTGGGTCCGTTCGCACGAACAACGGTTTTCGAGACCGCCCCATTCAACCACTCTGGCATCTCTCCGAGGCTGCAAAAGTAGTAAAATTGTGAAATAAATATTATTTCTAATATTTAAAATTGCAAGACTATTTTTAATTGATCAAACCCAATTTATTCTAAGCTTCAGCTAATATTCTTGCCAAATTATAATTTATTGAAGCTGTAAGCATTTAATTTTATTATATCATTATAATTTTTTTGGAATAAAAGTCATCCCACGCTCCGTCATAGCCGTAATACTTAAAGAAGGATTTACTCCCGGATTGGCTGAAATAGCTGAGCCATCAAAGACGTACATGTTTTTATAACCAAAAACTCGGTGTTGACTGTCAATAACGCCTTGTTCAGCATCT
>Ga0164318_10002601_pt1 | contig 16851 bp, 14 predicted proteins | sample GuaBasSedimGuay9_FD_113734 | JGI IMG/M metagenome (GOLD analysis project Ga0164318, IMG submission 113734) | Subseafloor sediment microbial communities from Guaymas Basin, Gulf of California, Mexico - Guay9, Core 4571-4, 0-3 cm | ecosystem: Environmental > Aquatic > Marine > Hydrothermal vents...
ATTGAGCTTTAATTACCGGAAGGACCTGATAGAAATATTGGGGACCAACTATGCAGACGATGATGTTTTTATAAACGAAGAAAAAGGTTTATTAAATATTGCCTGGTACGACTCTGATGGTATAGCACTTTATGCCGATGCGTCCATCGTAGAGATCAGGGTTCGTGTTTTAACCGAAATCCCTGAGAATACTGAACTGTTCAAATTAAATGCTGTATCAGAACTGGCTGATCCTACAGCGAATCCAATTGTGGATATTAACTTGAAAGCAGTAGGTATTACTACTGATAATTTCCTTATTGTTGGAGATGAACTGATAACGACCAATTATCCAAATCCATTTATTGATAAAACAACTATTCAATACATTCTACCCGAAGGTGGTAAAGTAAAATTGGAAGTTTATGATGTAACGGGTAAGCTTGTTGCAACGCTCGTAGATAAGGAGCAAGAAGCAGGTATACAAATAGTTGAGTTTATTAGGACAGGAGCAACACTTGATGGAATTTACTTTTATCGCGTTGTTCTTAAAAATGAAAACCGGATATACTCAGCAAGAAAGAGTCTGAGTGTTACGCAGAATCCACATAGTGTAAGATAACATATACGATTCTGTTGTTGACCAATGAGATGTATTGTTTTTAGATACCGACTTAAAGAAAAGTTTTGATAAAAATTAGGACAGCCTAAAGTCGGTGTCTTTTACCGATAGTAGAAGGAAATCTAATGTATTCCACTAGTATTTCCTGATAATATAATAAGCCTGCATGTGTTAAAATAGCACCAGCAGGCTTTTTATATATAATCAATAATCTATCAGCAAGGCAAATAAATTTGAAAAAATCAAAAAGTAAAAAGTATTTTTGTTTTTGCAAAATAATTTTTAAGCGACAATGGACGATCTGTAAATACTGATCTATGGTTAAAAACAAACAAAACAATAATAAATTCAAAAACAGGAGAGTGGGTAATAAAGATGTTTTGGATAAACCTGTGAGTTATGTAAACATTTTTATTTTACTCACTTACGGCTTCATCACCGTATTAACCCCCAACCTAAGAGCCATTGATTCCAATGGCCCTAAATTTTTGGCTTTGGCAATTTTTAACCTGATGGTTTGGGGCTATTTTATTTATCGGGAATACAATAATAATTCGCTATCTACTTTTAATACCTTTTTTAAAACTAAAATTGGCCTGGCCTATTCAGTCTTAATACTCCTGTCATTATTGTCTTTTACGAAGTCAATAAATGTGATAGAATCAGTTGTCCAGTTTTCCAAATTATTTACAACATTTACTGCAACCTGGATCATCTCGATCATATTGTTAAAGGACAAAAGGATAATAAAATACCTGGCTATTGGATTAACAGGCTTACTTGTTTTTGATTCATTAAGGGTTTTCTATGAAACTTACCAATATATTCAGGGGGACATTGAATCTATAAAACTGATCAAAGCTGGGTATTCAAACAAAAATATTCTGGCAGCAGCATTGTTTGTAAAGTTTCCGTTTGCACTATGGTTATTGACATTTGAAAAAGGAAGGCTAAAATATATTGGTTTAATCGCTATTTTTCTTACTGCTATCGCCGTGCTGTTTATGAGTACACGCGCCTTTTATCTCGGGCTAATAATCCTATCTGTTATATATGGAATATTTCTGGCAATTAGGTTTTTTCAAACAAAAAACAAAGGTTATGTAGCAACTGTAGTTATGTATTTTTCCAGCTTGCTTATTGCATTTCTTATCTTTTCAGCAGTTCAGCGTAATTTCTATCCTGAAGAGAAAAGCAGTTATAATAAAAGTTTTACAGGCAGGCTGGCCACCATAACGGTAAACGAAGATAAAAACGCACGTCTTAAGTTCTGGGGATGGACTGTTGACCTTATAAAAGAAAACCCTTTATTGGGAGTGGGGCACGGTAATTGGAAAATTGTAATACTGGAAAAAGAAAACCAGATGAAGCCCAAATTTTCTTATATGATTGTGGTACATAATGATTTTCTGGAAATAAGTGCCGAGACTGGACTTTTAGGTGGTTTATTCTTTATTTCAATTTTTGTTTTAATCTTTTATTCTTTTATAAGATCAGTTATTCGCAAGGAGCCAAATGACTACCTAAAGTATTATTTTCTATCCGCATTTGGTTTATTGGCATACAGCTTTGATGCATTTTTTAATTTTCCGCACGACCGGCCACAAATACAGTCATTATTTGCCCTTTATGTTGGTTTGGGGATCGCACTTTCTTATGCACGCTCGAACAAAGAAAAAGAGAGAAGTAAGACTGAACCAATGAAACTTCGTGTTGGTCAGAATAAAAAATGGCTGTGGGTTTTGCCTACCTTTATTCTCTTATCAACAGTTGTTGCTGGATATGTTTTAGTGCTAAATTTCGAATCACTTAAATTACAAAGAATTGGTAGGGATGAAAAAATAAGTGGTCAAACAAAAACTCCCGCAAAGTATTTTCTTAATCATTACTATCAAATCCCCAATCTTGCAGTAACAGGCGATCCAATGAATACATTAATAGCAAATATGCTAATTCAAGAAGAACAATACGAGCAAGCGCTGTCCCTTCTTTATTCCGAGAACCCAAGTCCGTTTGATTCAAGACACGAGTTTTATCTTTCTCAATCGCATTTTAAACTAAACCAATTAGACAGTACGTTATATTATATTCAGCAGGCTTATCAACTCAAGCCTTTGTATTTTGTTTATTCACAAAATTATGCCAATATTTTGGAAACGATGAATCGGGATGCAAAAGCAATTTCTGTATTCGATAACTTTTTAATTAATACAAAAGATGAAAAGAAAGCCTGGAAGTTTAATGCAGAATTAAATTTTAAAGCAGGAGACAAAAAGAAAGCTGCCTTGCTAATGGATTCTGCTTTTCATTATTTCCCCAAAGACACAACAATTGTCAGACTTAGAGATTACTATGCAACTAAATATCTCATGCCAAATTATGAAGACGCGGTTAATTTTTACAATGCTAAAAAATATAGCGAAGCTATAGTGTACTTTGAGTTAAGTGAAGCCGGTTATTATGAATTAGGTGGCTATGAAAGATTCCCTGATTTTCTAAATTCATGGGCAAGGAGCCTTTTGGAATTAAATGAGTTCGAGCAAGCCAAAACCATATTTAAAAAGGTAGTAGAGGAAGACAAAAAAAACTATTATGCGTTGATGAATCTGGGAAATATAGCATTTCACAATGAAAAAAATTATAAGGAAGCTATAAGTTACTTTACAAAGTGTATTGAAGCCAATTCACCGGATTATTACCTCTCGTATAAAAATTTAGGCACGTTATACTTAATCCAAGAGCAACCAGATAGGGCAATCGAAAACTACGAAAACGCACTTAAACATGAATCATCAAAAGAAATAATAGGCAATTTGCACCTGCTATGGAAATCCAAAGGGAATGAAGATAAAGCCGCGTATTATAAAACACTCTGGGAAAATTACGGGCAAAAAAGAAAGCCACCCGATGAAAGGCGGCTTTCGCTCTGATCTCCAGTTTGTGATTCGTCCGAGGCTCGAACTCGGGACCCTCTGCTTAAAAGGCAGATGCTCTACCAGCTGAGCTAACGAATCATCGTTTTGGGTGTGCAAAAGTAAAACTTTTTTGAAAATACAAATCGTTTTTCTGAAAAAAATTATTCTTGTAAGATTCCTTTACCTTGTCGTAGAATAATTGGCTCGCCAGATGTGCAGTCAACAACGGTAGAAGCCTCATTATCACCATAACCACCATCAATAATAATTTCAACAATAGAATTGTACTTTTCGTAAATAAGTTCAGGGTCAGTGGTGTATTCAATTAAATCGTCTTCATCACGAATAGAAGTAGTAAGTACAGGATGTCCCAATTCTTCAACTATACTTGTGATAATGTTGTTATCAGGAATACGAATACCAATTGTTTTCTTTTTGCTTTGAAACAGTTTAGGGACATTGTTGTTGGCGTTGAGAATAAAAGTAAAAGGACCGGGTAGATTTTTCCGCATCAGCCTGAAAATATGGTTTTCGATGGGTTTGGTAAAGTCCGACAACATACTCAGGTTGTTGAAAATTATAGAAAAGTTTGCTTTCTCCCTTTTTATCCCTTTTATTCTTGCAATGCGGTCAACTGCCTTAATTTGTTTCAGGCTGCATCCCATCCCGTATATAGTATCTGTAGGAAAAATAGCTGCGCCACCAGTATTCAGAATGTCCACTACTTTTTTAATCGCCTTGGGATCGGGATTTTCATTATAAAGTTTTAACAGCATATTATTAAGTTTGCAACGGTCAGCAAATGTAAAACTTCTAATGGTTTGATCAATCAACAAGGATATATCCAAAAAAATGGGTAAGCTACTTACATCGCACCGCTACAACCACCTACCCTTGCTACCTTCCAGTCCTGGGGGAATTCGGTGGGAGCTGGTCGTATAAGGCTTACCCGCTGCAAAAATAAATAATAATACTTCCAGCCTACCGTTCCTGTGAAATATATTTTATTTTTACATAAAATTAAAAACTATGCCCATGGAAGAGAATCAAAAATCAGTTATAATGCCTGTGTTGACTTATGGCATTTATTTGGGCTTTGCCCTTATCGTTTACAGTCTTTTATTGTTTTTGCTTGACATTGATCAGGAATCGTGGTTAACATGGATTTCCTATGTAATTATGGCAGCAGGTTTGTTTTGGGCGATGATTAGTGTCAGGGATAAAGAATTAGGCGGTTTTGCTACTTACGGAAAAGCTTTTGGCATCGGCTTCTGGACAACTTTCTTTGCCACCATCATTGCATCCATTTTCACCTATGTGTATGTCATTTATATTGATCCGGGCATGATAGACGAAATCCTATTAAAAGCTGAAGAATCAATGTTAGAGGGTAATCCAAATATGAGTGACGACCAACTGGAGACTGCATTAATGTGGACTGAAAGAATGACATCACCTGTGATGATTACCGTTTGGGGTTTCTTCGCTAACATAGTTTTTGGCACTGTTTTATCACTCATTATTGCTATTTTTGCCAAGCGTGAAAATAATTCTGTTGCCGCTTAGAATAGAATAATATGGATATTTCGGTAGTTATTCCGTTATACAACGAAGAAGAATCTTTAAGGGAATTAAATGATTGGATTGTGCGTGTGATGCAAGCCAATCATTTTTCTTTTGAAATTGTTTATGTGGACGATGGTTCCAGCGACAATTCCTGGCATGTAATTGAGGAACTTTCAAAAGCCCATCCACAAATTAAAGCCATCCAGTTTCGTAGAAATTATGGAAAGTCTGCTGCTTTAAATGAAGGTTTTAAGCAAATTCAAGGTGATGTTGTTATTACCATGGACAGTGATTTACAAGACAGTCCCGATGAAATACCGGAACTGTACAATATGATCGTTGAAGAAAAGCTGGATATTGTTTCGGGATGGAAAAAAAAGCGCCACGATTCGACGCTGATGAAAAACATCCCATCCAAATTTTACAATTGGTCTACCAGAAAATTCTTTGGCATAAAACTCCACGACATGAATTGCGGCTTAAAAGCTTATCGCAATGAAGTGGTTAAAAATATTGAAGTTTATGGCGAAATGCATCGGTACATACCGGTAATCGCCAAATGGGCAGGGTTTAACCGGATTGGCGAAAAAGTAGTCTCCCACCAAAAACGAAAATATGGGGTAACAAAATTTGGCCTTGACCGTTTTATTAAAGGTTACCTCGATTTGCTCACTATCAATTTTGTATCACGTTTTGCACAACGCCCCATGCACTTTTTTGGCGCATTCGGCACCCTTACATTCTTTGCTGGTTTTATTATTGCCTCTTACCTTGTTTACACCAAATTTTTTACGGTAAGTTATACAGGAATGGCTGACCGTCCCTTATTTTACTTTGGCCTTTTGGCGATGATTGTAGGTGTACAGCTTTTTCTTTCTGGTTTTGTTGCCGAAATGATTTCCCGAAATTCTCCGGAAAAGTCTAAATACCATATCAAGGAAACAATTGCCTGTAAAGATTTGGGAAACAATTAAGTCCACATGTCTCAGAAACGAAAAGTAGTTATCATTGGTTCCGCCTGGCCGCTTCGGGGTGGTGGTATTGCTACTTTTAACGAACGCCTGGCCAAAGCCTATATGGATAAAGGTGATGATGTAATCATTTATTCTTTCAGTTTGCAATATCCTTCTTTTCTTTTTCCCGGTACCACACAGTATTCCAAAGAGCCTGAACCGGAAGAATTGAATATAAAAGTTACGATCAATTCAATGAATCCGCTTAACTGGTTTAAAGTGGGAAAAGAAATAAGCAATTTAAAACCCGACCTTGTTGTTGTCAGATTCTGGATACCTTATATGGGACCGAGCTTAGGTACGATTTGCAATATTATTAGAAAAAAAGGCATCAAAGTAGTGGCTATTGTCGACAATATTATTCCACATGAACACAAGCCCGGAGACCGTTTGTTTTCAAAATACTTTGTAAAAAGAGTAAAGCATTTTGTTACCATGTCAAAGGCTGTGTTAAACGACCTCAAGTCTTTTGACGATAAATCACCTAAACGATTAACCGTCCACCCGCTTTATGATAATTTTGGGAAACTTATTCCTCAGACAAAAGCGATAAAGAACCTAAAACTTTCCGATAAAAATAAATACCTGCTGTTCTTTGGTTTTATAAGGGATTACAAAGGTCTTGATTTATTGTTGCAAGCCTTTTCCGATAAGCGTTTACGTAATTTTCCTTTGAAATTAATGGTTGTCGGTGAGTTTTACGTTGATTCGAAACCCTATCTTCAAATGATTGAAGAATTGGGGATAAAAGATTTTGTTATTATGCAGAATGAATTTGTTCCCAATACCGAAGTAGTGAATTATTTTTGTGCTTCAAGCCTGGTTGTGCAACCTTATAAAGATGCAACCCAAAGTGGCATAACGCAAATAGCTTACCATTTTGAGCGACCAATTATTACAACCAATGTTGGTGGACTTTCAGAAATTGTTACCGACAAACGGGATGGCTATGTTGTTGAACCTGACCCCGAGCAAATAGCCAACGCTATCTTTACCTATTTTGATAAAGATCAAGAAAGTGAGTTTGCCAAAAATGTAAAAGCTGATAAGAAAAGGTTTTCCTGGGATAAGTTCCTTGAAGCAATTGATGAAGTATAGAGATTAAGCCATTTTCTTTTTAGCTTTGTGCATTAGCAATCCTCATAAACAATGAGCAAGAACAAGTATTTTGTACAGTTCCTCAGCTGGCGTGCCAGAAAAATTCCTGACACAAGTTTTGTTTTGTTCCTAAGTGTAATTATTGGTTTTGCCGCCGGAATTGCTGCTGCTCTCCTTAAGTTTATTGTTATCTCAATTAAAGATAAACTCCTTAGTTATTACGGCGATTCAGATGATGTTTTATTGTTCATGGTTCTGCCTTTATTGGGAATATTACTGACTGTTCTGTTTTTAAGATATATCGTAAAAGACAATGTGGGTCATGGTGTGCCAAGAATATTGTACGTTATTTCCAAACTGGATGGAAGTATGCGTTACCACAAGATATTTTCGTCATTAGTCGGCGGTTCGCTCACTGCTGGTTTTGGTGGTTCGGTCGGACTTGAATCACCCATTATTTCGACAGGTGCTTCTATTGGGTCGTCTATTGGCCAGTTTCTTAAAATGGGCTATAAACATAAAACACTATTGATTGGTTGTGGGGCTGCCGGGGCGATGGCTTCTATTTTTACGACACCTGTTGCTGCTGTAATTTTTAGTTTTGAAGTACTTATGCTGGACCTCACAACAGCTTCTTTTATACCTTTGTTATTTGCTTCTGTTACTGGTGCTGTTACTGCAAAATTGCTGACATCTGAACAGTATCTGGTACACTTTAATGTAGCCCAACCATTTGAGATAAACGATCTTCCCTTTTTTATTATTCTTGGTGTAGTGGGTGGCTTCGTATCAGTTTACTTTCACTATATGCATTTCAGCATTATACGTCTGTTTAAAAAAATTAAATCAGTTTGGGCGCGATTATTTGTTGGTGGAAGTTTATTGGGGTTGGTTTTGTATATTTTCCCCCCTTTATTTTCTGAGGGTTACGACAGCATCAGGTTAATTGTAAGCGGACATGCAGAAGATTTACTGCATTACACTTTTTTATCGGAATCTGGTTTTGTTTGGACACTTATCCTTTTCACCATATTCTTAGTCGTATTTAAGGTAATCGCAACTACACTAACAACTGAGGCTGGTGGGGTAGGTGGAATTTTTGCACCCGCTGCCGTTATGGGAGGCTACTCTGGTTTTGCGCTCTCAAAAGGGCTGAACGAGTTATTTAGTAGTTTAGGCCTTCATGAAAATAATTTTGTACTGGTAGGAATGGCTACCGTTTTAGGTGGTGTACTATTGGCACCACTAACCGCTATTTTTCTCGTGGCCGAAATGTCGAGTGGTTATCAGTTGATTGTGCCATTGATGCTTTCTACTTCCATTGCCTACCTGATCGCTCGTACTTTCAATAAACATTCTATTTTTACACAGCAGTTGGCCGAGAAAGGGGAGATGTTTCATTATCGTGATCAGACGGTAATTAAGCAGATGAGAATAGAAAATTTGCTTGAGAAAGATGCACGGACAATTTCAATAAACAGTACACTTGGTGATTTGGTAAAGACAATCAAGAAATCAAGCCGTAATTTTTTTGCGGTAATCGATGATGAAGGAACATTTATAGGCATGGTGTTGTTGGATGATGTTCGAAAGGACATGTTCAATAGACTGAAATATAAAATACCGATAACGGATTATCTGCATCAAACACACGAAGACGAGAAGGTTACAATTGAAAACGATGTTCAGGAAATTGTAAATAAATTTTATAAATCAGGAAATTACAATATGATTGTAGTTGACGGCAGTAAATATGTAGGTATTATTTCGAGGGCAAATCTTTTTAAATCTTATCGGGAAAGCATGTTAGAAGAAACAAAAGAATAGCATTATGAATATTGAAAAAATCATTCAATCATCGATTGAAACGAAAGAGAAAATACTGAAAGATGCGGTGATTCCCGGGCAAATAAGGGAGATTGCCGAAATCTGTATCAACACTTTCCGTAAGCAAGGAAAAATGCTGCTGTGTGGAAACGGAGGAAGTGCTGCCGATGCCCAACACATTGCTGCCGAACTTTCCGGTAGATACCAATATGACCGCGATCCGCTATTTGCCGAAGCGCTTCATGTTAATAGCTCCTACTTAACTGCCGTTGCCAACGATTACAGCTACGATGCTATTTATAGTCGCATGGTAAAAGGAGCAGGCAGGGCAGGGGATGTTTTGATTGGGATTAGCACCTCTGGTAATTCGGCCAATGTGGTGAATGCTATCCAGCAAGCCAGCGAATTGGGTATGCATACTTTTGGATTTACCGGCGAAAATGGTGGGTTACTTGCCGATGCCTGTGATATTTGTATCAAAGTACCTTCTTTTAATACCGGTCGAATTCAGGAAAGCCATATTTTAATCGGGCATATTTTGTGCGAGATTATAGAAACAACATTGTTTCCGCAAAAATAATGACGGAATTTTTGAAAAATATTGATAAAAACTGGACACTCTTTCTCGATCGCGATGGGGTAATTAATAATCGCCCAATTGATGATTATGTAAAAACATGGGAAGCTTTCGAATTCCTCCCAGGGGTGCTTAAAGCATTTGCGATTTTCAACAAAATATTCAAAAGGATAATTGTAGTTACTAATCAACAAGGAATAGGCAAAGGGTTAATGACCGTGGACGACCTCGAAGCTGTTCACAGCAAAATGATTACTGAAATTCAAAATTCTGGTGGTCGGATTGATGCTGTTTATTACTGTCCCGAACTGGCTGAAAAACCACTGAGTTGTAGGAAGCCTTCCACATTTATGGCGCAAAAAGCTTTCGCCGAATTTCCCGATATTGATTTCGAAAAAAGCCTAATGCTGGGGGATATGCGCACCGATTTACAGTTTGGCAGGAATGCCGGAATGAAAACAATTTACATCAATACCAATCAAAAAAGTATAGATACTGATTTGTATGACGAAAGATTTTCCTCACTGATTGAATTTGCAAAACTGCTTAATGTGAATGATTGAGTTATTCAATTTCTGATACTTGTGGCTGAATCTTAACCTACCTAGTTCTGATGGTCAGAGATATAAAAAACATAGAGTTTATCATCAATCTTTTCGGCTAGTGCCCTGTATTTTTTATCAATACGAAAATACCAAATGTTATCAGTATGTGGCCGTCGCTTTTTCAAATCAACAGCCCGAAAATTATCTTGTAAAATATTATTCTTTGCCTTAAGGTATTTTGAGACCAGGCCGCGCTTTTTTTAAGTAAGAAATTACAATGGCTTTTTCTGTAATAATCATCCCTTAAAATCCTCAAAGTCATCTCACCCGTCTTGTTTATGTTGGTACCAGGCCTCCTTTTCTTCTACACTAAGCTCTTCAACAGAAGTTTTCACTAAAAGTGTTTTATCTTCAAAGCAAGTAATTAAAAACTCAAACAAATCTCTCTCTGTACGAAACTTATTTGGCAGTTTTATTGAGCTATTTTCTATAGTTATGCTGGTCATTTTTTCCGAATTAATTCACTACAAAACTAAGGAAAACTGAAAGAGCAGTCAAATATTTTACAAAAAACACAAGCCCATTCTCCCTTTTTTTACTTTTGCCTGTTAATCCAAAGACTACAGAACCACAGCCAATGAGCCCCACCTTAATCTTTACAAGCTTTATCGTTTACACATTATTGCTCTTTGTTGTCTCTTGGTTTACTTCTCGCAAAGCCGATAACCAAAGCTTTTTTATCGGAAATAAAAAGTCGCCTTGGTTTGTGGTGGCTTATGGGATGATTGGGGCATCGCTTTCGGGTGTTACTTTTATTTCCATCCCGGGATGGGTAGGAACAACAGGCTATACCTACTTTGTTATTGTTCTGGGTTATGTGCTTGGGTATGTAGTTATTACAACAATTCTTTTGCCGCTTTATTATAAGCTCAACCTGACTTCAATATACACCTATTTGGAGCAGCGCTTTGGAAAACGGGCCTACACCACAGGTGCTATTTTTTTCCTGATCTCTCGTATTATTGGTGCCTCTTTCCGCATGTTTCTTGTGGTGAGTGTGCTACAGTTTTTCGTATTCGATCACTTTGGAATTCCTTTTTGGATGACTGTCGTCCTTTTCATGGTTCTTATTCAATTATATACAATGAAAGGGGGGATAAAAACCATTGTTTGGACAGATACTCTCCAGACTACTTTTATGATTCTTGCCGTAATTGTTAGCATCGTACTGATTTTGCAAAATATGCAAACCGGTTTTTTAACGATGGTTGAAATTGTTTGGGATAGCGATCTTTCAAAAATAGTTGTTACTGATATTGACAGTAAACAGAATTTTTTCAAACTGCTGCTTAGTGGTATGTTTATTACTATTGTGATGACGGGTCTTGACCAGGACATGATGCAAAAGAACCTCAGTTGTCGAAACCTGAAGGATGCACAAAAAAATACAACGACATTGAGTTTGATTCTTGTTCCGGTCAACCTGGTTTTTTTGTTCTTGGGCGCAGTATTGTATTTGTATGCAGCCCAATCTAATATCGAAATACCTGCTTCAACCGATCATCTTTTTCCTGATATAGCTTTTAACCACTTGGGGATTTTTGCAGGAATTGTATTTGTTATTGGATTAATTTCAGCAGCCTATTCAAGTGCTGATAGTGCATTGACTGCGCTAACGACATCTTTTAGTATTGATATCTTAAAACTTGATAAGAAGTACGCCAATAATGAAAACTTGTTAAAAAGTAAGCGGCAACAGGTTCACATTGGCATGGCGATAGTTATTATTTTTGTCATTGTATTATTTGAATTAATTAACAACCAAGCTGTTATTTCTCAGCTATTTACTTTTGCAGGCTACACTTATGGTCCACTGTTGGGTTTATATGCATTTGGTTTGCTAACAAAAATTCAGGTACGCGACAATTGGATACCCATAGTGGCAATAGTGGCCCCGGTACTATCCTATTTTCTTAGCCGGTATTCCGAAACCCTTTTCAATGGTTATCAAATTGGGTTTGAATTACTGATTATCAATGGGATTTTTACTTTTATAGGATTGCTCATTTTTAGAAAAAAGAGAAAACCTTCAAACATTTAAACATTTAGGCATTCAGTCATTTATACACTACGCATTCAATCATTTACGCAATTAAGCATTTAATCACTCACGCATTTAAACAATAACAGATGTCAAATTTCAGATTCCTTGCATTAGAAAAAACCATTAGTCGTCCGATAGGCGAAGTAAAATATCCATCAAGAAAAGTATCAGACTATTATGGATCGATGGTATTTAACAAGACTGTCATGCGCGAATACCTTACTGATGAAGCTTTTGATATGGTCGAAAAATCCATTGATAAAGGGGAGCGGATTGAGCGCAAAATTGTTGATCAGATTGCAACAGCAATGAAAGCCTGGGCTTTGAACAATGGCGTAACGCACTACACCCACTGGTTCCATCCACTTACTGGTTCAACAGCCGAAAAGCACGATGCATTTATCAATCCGGCAGATGGAGGAAAAGCACTTGAAGATTTTCAGGGAAGTGCCCTCATTCAGCAAGAACCCGATGCCTCAAGTTTTCCGAGTGGTGGCATTAGAAATACTTTTGAAGCAAGGGGTTATACCGCCTGGGACCCGACTTCGCCAGCATTCATCCTCGAACACACACTTTGTATTCCGACCATTTTTATTTCTTATACAGGTGAATCACTTGATTACAAAACACCTTTGCTCCGCTCGATGAAAGCTCTGGATGATATTGCCAGCCAGGTTTGCAGGTATTTTGAAAAAGATGTAAAAAAGGTTTATCCTACACTTGGTTGGGAACAGGAATATTTTCTGGTAGATTCGGCACTTTATGCTGCCCGCCCCGATCTTATGCTAACGGGGAAAACAGTATTCGGCCATTCGTCAGCAAAAGACCAACAATTATCCGATCATTATTTTGGCACCATCAACATTCGGGCTCTTGCTTTTATGCAGGATCTAGAAATCGAATCCCACAAGCTGGGTATCCCACTTAAAACAAGACATAATGAAGTAGCCCCAGGCCAGTTTGAGTGTGCCCCGGTTTATGAAGAAGCCAATATCGCAGTCGATCACAATCAATTATTAATGCATTTGATGGACAAAGTAGCACGTCGTCATCATTTTAAAGTGTTGCTGCACGAAAAACCTTATGCTGGCGTAAATGGTTCTGGAAAGCACAACAATTGGTCGTTGGCAACCGATACCGGTATCAATTTGTTATCGCCAGGAAAATCGAGGAAAGACAACTTCAGGTTTATCGCTATTCTTGTAAATATTCTGAAAGCAGTTCATAACAACGAAGAACTGATCAGGGCAAGTGTTGCTTCGGAAGGAAACGACCTGAGGTTAGGTGCCAATGAAGCACCACCTGCTATTATTTCTGTTTTTATTGGGGAGCAAATTACCCGCACTTTGCATGAAATTGAAAAAATGCCGTCCAAAAAGTCCTTCAGCAACAGCAATAATAACAAAGAAACAGAGATTAATATTCCCAAGATTCCTGAGATATTGTTCGATAATACCGACCGTAACAGAACTTCTCCCTTTGCCTTTACAGGGAATAAGTTTGAGTTTCGTGCAGTGGGTTCTACTGCAAACACTGCCAAACCCATGTTTGTGCTCAACACAATTATGGCCGACCAACTGATTCAATTTAAAGCGGATGTTGATAAACAGATTACTGAAGGAATAAAAAAGGACGATGCCATCTTCAATGTTATTAAGCGCTATATTAAAGAATCGAAAGATATCCGATTTGAAGGGAATTCATATGGTGACGAATGGATTATCGAAGCAAAAAAGAGAGGCCTGTCAAACAACCGCAAGACCCCCGAAGCTTTGCTTGCTTTTATATCTAAGAAAACCATTGATTTGTTTAAGCGCATGAATGTGATGAGTGAGACGGAACTGAAGGCGCGTTTTGAAATAAAACTGGAAAAGTATATTAAGAAATTACAAATTGAGTCGCGGGTAATGGGCGACCTGGCCATTAATCACATTCTTCCCACGGCCATTCAGTACCAGAACAGGTTGATTGAAAATGCCCGAGGACTTAAAGAAGTGCTGGATTCAAAATCCTTTGTTAAATTATCACGCAACCAACTGAATACGATTAAGGAAATATCCGATCACATTGCATCTATTAAGGAGATGAGTATTCAGATGCTGGAAGCCAGAAAGAAAGCAAACCGTGTGACTGATACATTCGAGCAGGCCAATGCCTATAAGGAAAATGTACTGGTCTATTTTGATAAAATCCGCTACCATGTCGATAAACTGGAACTGCTTGTTGACGATGAACTTTGGCCTTTGCCTAAGTATCGGGAGTTGTTGTTTATTAAGTAGGGCGTACTTATTCCAAGAAATTATAAAGGCTTTTCACAGTATCTGCAAATAGAACGATCCTTCCCAAATTGGGAAGGATCGTTTTTTTTGTATCTTTGCTTCATGAGAATACTTGCATTTAGAAGCCTTAGAGAATTTTGGGAAAGACCTGAATATGCCAATTCTGAAGCCTCTCTGCGTTCGTGGTATCATGATGCAAAAAATGCTGACTGGAAAAATGCCAATGAAATCAAACTTCAATATATAAATGCGAGTATTATTGGTGATGGAAGAGTGGTGTTTAATATTAGAGGCAACTCATACCGGCTTGTTGTTTCAATTGATTATGAATTTCAAGTCATTTTTATCCGATTTATCGGAACAAATAAACAGTACGATAAAATTGATGCTAAAACAATATAATCATGGAAATAAGACCAATTAAAACAGAGATGGATTATAATCAATCAATCAAAAGGATTGAGGAATTATGGGGTGCAAAAAAAGATTCTCCGAAAGGAGACGAATTAGACTTACTTTGCACTTTAACTGAATCTTATGAAATGAAACATTATCCAATTGCACCACCTGACCCAATTGATGCAATCAAGTTTAGGATGGAACAGATGGGCATGTCAAAGACTGATATGGCAAAATACCTGGGAAGCCAAAGTAGGGTAAGTGAAGTGCTTAGTGGAAAAAGACGATTAACGCTAAAAATGGTTAAATCCTTGTACAGAGGATTAAAAATACCGGCTGAAATTCTTTTGGCATGATGGCAAATAAATCTATTCTCTCGCATTTGTTCAATCAAATAATTCAAATGCTATTTCTTAATGGTTTTTGTAAATTTGACCACGAAACTCCAAATCCATGAAAAACTTTTTCAATTACTCAGGTGTATTATTTTTATTGATGTCTCTTCTTACATCAGAAGCTTTTGGCCAATTTATCGTCAGAAAGGTACACGACCAAAATGTGAATACGAGCCAGGATGGATTTTATTATGCATTACCACAAACAGTATTAAAAATAGATTTGCTTATTGAAAAAGTACAACAGCAAAAAGGGCCCTTGTCCGCATATACGCAAGAGTATTTGGGAACTTCCGATTTTATCGAAACCACTGGTGTTTCTTATCGGTTGCTTCATGTAGAATTGGATCAATTTGTTGAACCTGACCCTGAACAGATTTATTATGTGCAATTTCCTGCTGACCGTCCAAAAGATGCCAAACCTACCGGGTTCGCACTAACTCCATTAGGGATTTTAACTGCCTTTGATGCCGAAGGGGGACAGGCTGCATTAATCTCACAGACAGAAATAAACCAAACAATCATTGTTTCTGAACAGGAAGACGGTTTTGATTATTTCGCCGAATACAATCGCAGGAAGAAAGTGGATACTATTATCAGGAAAATCACCATCGACACAGTCAGCATCGATCGCTTTCTTTTTAAAACAAGCTGGGTGGACAAAAGCATGAAAGAAAAAGCCAATGAAGCTGCTATGCAGATTGCCAAAATCCGTGAGGCCCGCTTTAATTTAATTAGTGGTTACCAGGAGGTGAATTATGGTGGAAGCATGAATTATATGGATAAACAGCTAAGTTTATTGGAGAAAAGATATTTAGAGTTATTTCTGGGAAAGGAGATTAAATCAATTGAAAATCAAACTGTTTATTTTGTTCCATCAGATGAGAATAAGTCAAAAGTATTGTATAAAGCATCTGATGGAAGCCCCATTGAACTTAAGCTAATAAGTAGTGGAGCAACTAGTAAACTTGCCGAGAAACCATTGGAAAAGCAAGACAATATTTATTACCGTATTCCTGAATCTACCCTAGTGGAAATAACCGAAAATGGAGCAGTACATTATAAAAGAAAATTGGCAATTAGTCAATACGGTGTAATTGCATCAGCCCCCTTAAACGGCACACGGCTTCAATTTGATCCTAAAACGGGAAGTTTGGTAAAAATAATCAGGGAATAGCTTTTCTGATCATCACCAGTTTTTGTAATAAATTTTCCAGAAATTCAAGCTTCAACATATTTGCTCCGTCAGATTTAGCAACTGAAGGATCAGGATGGGTCTCAAGAAAAATACCATCAACACCAACAGCAATGCCTGCTTTGGCAATTGTCTCAATCAATTCCGGCTTTCCACCTGTTACTCCGGAATTTTGGTTTGGTTGTTGAAGGGAATGGGTAATATCAAGGATTACAGGAACGCCCGTTTTTTGCATTTCAGGGATATTCCTGTAATCGACCACTAAATCACTGTAGCCAAACATATTCCCGCGCTCGGTAAGCATAATCCTTTCATTTCCTGTTGAACGCACTTTGTC
>Ga0164318_10002602_pt1 | contig 16850 bp, 10 predicted proteins | sample GuaBasSedimGuay9_FD_113734 | JGI IMG/M metagenome (GOLD analysis project Ga0164318, IMG submission 113734) | Subseafloor sediment microbial communities from Guaymas Basin, Gulf of California, Mexico - Guay9, Core 4571-4, 0-3 cm | ecosystem: Environmental > Aquatic > Marine > Hydrothermal vents...
ATTAAACATATTATACCTGATTGATTATCAGGCAAATATACAATTTAATATCCGTAAAAACAAGTTATATATCTGATATTCAATTAATTATATTGATTATTTATTTAGATGCGTTTGCCCTGTAATAAGAACAAGTTAAGGAGTAAATTTACTTACTTTTATTATTTTAGCTGATATTTAATTTAACAATTAGAAGCGTATGGGGAGACAATGAATTGCAAAGTTTCAGAAATTTGTCTGCTGTACTGTCATCTATAAAATATAATGGCCATATAAAGAGCTATACACCAATATGATACAGCTTATGATAAATGTCCCTCCGGGACTTTAATATCTGGTATCTCTCTCAATCCCTACGCCCTCTCCTTAATCACTCCTTTTTTAAATGCGGCAAGCAACATTTTCAGGTCATCAATCTGGCAACTTATTTCTTTACCAACATCGGTATCTTTTACTGTTTTCCGGCTGGCATTTTTTTCGATGAAGATACGGTTCGAGATAATGTCTTTTTCCTTTTCAATCGCTACTTGTTTTGAATCGAAAGCATTGTGTTCAACAAGTACAAGTCCGAATGAATTGTAAATCAAAGTATAGCCTGAAACACCGGTTACAGATTGATAAGGGATAGACATACCACCATCAATCACAAATAGTTTTCCGTTTGCTTTAATTGGACTTTCCCCCTTTTTCACTTTTACCGGAACATGGCCGTTTACAATATGTGAATCTTTCGGTTCAAGACCAAACTCTTCAAGAATCTGATTGCAATATTTCTCCTCATTAAAAGCCAGTGTATAATAGGGGTTGCGTTCTTCTTTATGTGTCGATTTATCAGCAACAAAATACCTTTCGAAAGTCGTCATGCGCTGCTTACCAAACAATGGTGAAAGGGCGCCACACCACAAATACCAACTGTAATCAAGCAGGTTGTCATTGTTTTCGGTGGCCGAATGGTGATAATAACCTTTCCGGGCAACGCGCTCAAAATGATCGCACAATTCTTTTCCTTTGTATGATTTGCCTTCAATTTCAAAGCTTTCAAATTCCCCTTTTTCATTCATCGGAATACAACCGTGGTACAGCAAATTTGAATTATAGGCGAGGTACATACTACCATGGGTGTACAAAAACTCGATGTGCTGTTGCAAGCGTTTGCTGTTTCTGAAACTGGCCCTTAATTTGTCCATCAAATCTTTTTCGCCCTTTGAAAGCTTGTAGGGATCATTGCCGTCAATCGTTGGGAAATTCTTGTCCAGCATTTCATATTTTTCTCCGTCAATGGAAACCTCGCCTTTTTTGAAGTCAATTTTATCCAACTGCAAACGGTCGTCCATATTAAAATGAGGGTTGCGTTTTACAGCCTGCCCTTCCAGTTTTAACTGGATAATGCCAATGGCCTTATGCATTTGTTTGAGCATGTCCAGCTCTTTTCCTTCAATATCTGCTTTGGGGAGAAAGCGGTCGCAAGGGTCATCTTTATACTGCTCCATGGCAAAGGCGGCCAGCGGAAGCATGTTGATACCATAAGCATCTTCAAGTGTGTCGAGGTTGTTGTAGCGAAGCGAAATGCGAATCACATTGGCAATCAGTGCCAGGTTTCCGGAAGCGGCTCCCATCCAAATAATATCGTGGTTTCCCCATTGGATGTCAACCGAATGGTAATCTATCAAACGATCCATTACTTTATCGGCATAAGGCCCGCGATCAAAAATGTCACCAATAATATGTAATCTGTCAATCAGCAAGCGCTGGATAAATTTACAGATGGCTATAATGAAAGACTCTGCCCGGTCGATATTGATAATGGTATGGAGAATAGCCTCGAAATACTCTTCTTTTTCTTCACCGCTTTCATTCAATAATTCATCAATAATATAAGCGAAATCTTTGGGCATGGCTTTTCTGACTTTCGAGCGGGTATATTTATCTGCCGCTGCCCGTGCCACCTGTGCCAGCCGCTGTAGGGTAATGGCAAACCATTCGTGGGGGTCATCTTCGTTTTTCAGGATATAACCCAGTTTTTCTTTGGGATAATAGATCAGGGTTGCCAGCGCATTCTTTTCTTTTTTCCGTAAGGATTTCCCAAAAACTTCATCAATCTTTCGTTTAACAACCCCGGAAGCATTGGCCAGCACATGGCTGAATGTTTCGTATTCGCCATGAATATCGGTTAAAAAATGCTCAGTACCTTTTGGCAGGTTTAATATTGCTGAAAGGTTAATAACTTCAGAACTTGCCGACTGTACATTCGGGAATTTATCTGAAAGCAGCTTCAGGTATTTGAGGTGTTTTTCTAAGTCTTTGCTCGCGTAAAGTTTGTCGTTGAATTTTTCCATTGATGATTTGTTTAGTCGAATTTTGAATCGGCGAAATTACGAAAATCAGTGGTGTGTGATTACTGCTTTGGACCACACATTAATTATAAATGCCGCGAATGCACGAATAATATATTCCTTCATTACTTGAAAAGATGGAAAACCCCCTCATCAATAGTTTGCCTATTTTTGTTTCCTTTCAAAAACCTACTCAGACCAGGTTTCGATAAAACAAAATATGGAGTATACACTATTAATAGGTACAGGTATTTTTGGAGGTGTAATAGCCGGCATGTTGGGCCTGGGAGGTGGCATATTTTATATTTTGGTTTTACCATCAATCATGCTGTGGCTTGGGATTCCGGCTGAATACGCAACACCTTTTGTTGTCGCCAACTCATTGGCAGGTATTGCCTTTGCATCGGGTATTTCCATTGTATCACAGTTTGGTGAGCTAAAAAAATATGTAAAAGAAAGTTTGTTGGTTGGCATTCCGTCACTTGTTATTTCAATATTCGCTACTCAATTTGTCGTGCATAGCCGGTGGTTTTCTAAAGAAGTATTTGGAGGATTGGTTGTTGTCATCATGCTGGTTCTTCTTTTTCAAATGCTTTTCAAAGGAAAAAAAACGGTTCTGGAAAAAGATTTGAATATTAAAATCCAGGCAAAAGCCGGTATTTTCATTGGAAGTTTTGCGGGATTCATTTCGGCAGTAAGTGGTTTGGGTGGAGGGGTTATTATCAATCCTGTTTTGCATCTTCGTTTGCATCAAAGTTTACTAAAAGCCAGGGTAATTTCGCTCGCTACTATTTTCATCAGCACAACTTTTATCAGCCTGCAAAACAGCTTTGGCTCTCCCTTGTATCAACCAGAGCATATTCAGAATATCGGTTTTATTATTCCAATTATTGCTGTTCCTTTAATTATTGGGGCAATCATTGGCGGCCCGATTGGTGTACGATTAAGCCGTCAACTCAGCGAAAAAACTTTAAAATATCTGTTTACTATTGTTGTATTTATCGTCCTGATTGAAAAAACATTGAGTTTGTTTTAAACTGAAGTTATAACTGGCGCGCGAATTTTTCGCGTGCCTTCTGCTAACAATCCCACATTCATTTGTCTTTAAGGTTTGTGTTTAATTACGCATACGGAGCATCCGCACGCCAGTATCAAGCGTCAGTTAGCAATCGCCTTAATATATTCAATTTCCGTCACCCAACTGACGGTATTTACAAATATTGAAAGAAATGATTTTTAAAATTCCCTTCAATCATTTTGTATTTTCGCATGCCATTTGAAGAAACAAATTATTTTGAAATCTGATAAACTCCTAAAATACTACCAGAATCATCCCCGCTTAAATGAGCTTTCCGCTTTACTTGAAGGCGGGCAATCTGCTATTTACCTGAAGGGACTCATCGGCTCTTCCCGTGCATTGACCATAGCCGGTATTTTTGAGCATTCGGGCAAACAGCAGCATTTGGTCATCCTTCCCGACAAGGAGCAAGCAGCTTATTTTTACAACGATCTGGAAAATTTATTCGATGAAGCCAAAGCCGACCACAATAATAAACGGGTATTGTTTTACCCCACGGCATACAAGCGACCTTACGAACCGGAAAAGCTTGACAAAGCCTACCAATTGTCGCGAACCGAAGTGTTGAAGCGTTTTTTGAGTGGCGACCGAAGAACCATTGTTGTGAGCTACCCCGAAGCACTCTCCGAGAAAGTGATCACCAAACAATACCTCAGCAAAAACCTGATGAAACTAAAACAGGGTGAAGAAATCTCCCTGGATTTTCTGGTGGAATTGCTACACGAATATAATTTTGAGGCCGTTGAATTTGTTGCAGAACCCGGTCAGTATGCCATCCGTGGTGGCATAGTTGATGTGTTTTCCTTTTCGAACGACCATCCCTACCGTATTGAGTTTATGGGTGATGAAGTCGAATCTATCCGCACTTTCGATCCGGTGAGTCAGCTTTCACTGCAAAATCTCAATCGTATTACTTTATTACCCAATGTACAGGACAGGCAGATTGTAGAGAAACGCATCTCCTTTCTGGATTATATGCCCCCAAAAACTACTGTATGGTTAGATGATTTAGCATATACCCGTGATCGCATTGCCGAAGAGTTTAAAAAAGCCGAAGATACTTATCATCGGCTTTCGGAAGAAACAGACCAACTTCCACCAGCAGGCTTGTTTGTGAAGGGCGATTTTTTTATTGAAAAACTAAAGGCTTTTCATACGGTGGAATTTGGCAATACTTTGTTTTTTAAGGATGCCAAAACCATCGAATTTAAACAATCGCCCCAACCTGCTTTCAATAAAAATTTTGATCTGCTCATCAACGACCTGGGTAAAAAAACAGCAGCAGGTTTCTCCAATTTCATCCTGTCAGACAACCCCAAACAGACCGAGCGTTTGTTTACCATTTTTGAAGATATCCAGGCTGACAATCCCAAGGCAGGCGAGGCAAGTTTTAAACCCATCAACCTGAGTTTGAGTGCGGGTTTTGTTGACGATGACATCAAATTACTTTGCTATACCGATCACCAGATTTTTAACCGTTACCACCGTTTTCGTCTGCGCGAAGGTTTTGGCCGCAAAGAATCATTGTCAATTAAAGAATTACACGATCTTCAAGCAGGGGATTTTGTGACCCATATCGATCATGGGGTAGGACGTTTTGATGGCCTGCAAACCATTGACAACAATGGAAAAAAACAGGAAACTATCCGTTTGATTTATAAGAATAGCGACCTGCTTTATATCAGTATTCATTCCTTACACCGCATTTCAAAATACGTTGGTAAAGAAGGTACGCCCCCGGTATTGAACAAACTGGGAACCAACACCTGGAACAAACTCAAAAACAAAACCAAAAGCAAAGTCAAGGACATTGCCCGCGACCTGATTAAACTGTATGCCAAGCGCAAAGCATCGAAAGGTTTTGAATATATGCCCGATACTTATTTGCAAAACGAATTGGAAGCTTCTTTTATTTACGAAGATACACCCGACCAGCTGAAAGCAACCGTGGACTTTAAAAAAGACATGGAAGCTTCCCATCCCATGGATAGGCTGGTGTGTGGTGATGTGGGTTTTGGAAAAACGGAAGTTGCCATACGTGCAGCATTTAAAGCAGTAAACGACAGCAAACAGGTTGCCGTTTTGGTGCCTACTACCATTCTGGCTTTGCAGCATTATAAAACATTCAGCGATCGTTTGAAGGATTTCCCGGTAAATATCGATTACATTAATCGCTTTAAAAGCACAAAGCAACAGAAAGAAACTTTGCAAAATCTGAAAGACGGAAAGCTGGATATCTTAATTGGAACACACAGATTGTTAAGCAAAGATATTGCGTTTAAGGACCTTGGCCTTTTTATTGTTGACGAAGAACAGAAATTTGGTGTTTCAGCAAAAGAAAGGCTGCGGCAATTCAAAGCCAATGTCGATACACTTACACTTACTGCAACACCCATTCCACGGACTTTGCAATTCTCGTTAATGGGTGCCCGCGATCTTTCCATCATCAATACACCACCACCAAACCGCTATCCTGTTCAAACCGAAATCAGGTCATTTGGGGAAGTGCTGATCAGGGATGCCATTAATTATGAAGTTTCACGGGGCGGACAGGTATTTTTCGTCCACAACCGTGTGCAAAATATCATGGATGTGCAAGCCATGCTCAATAAATTTATTCCGGGTATCCGCATTGCGGTAGCACATGGCCAAATGGAAGGTACGAAACTTGAACGAATTATGCTCGATTTTATTGATGGTATGTACGATGTGTTACTGGCCACAACAATTATCGAATCAGGTTTAGATATCCCCAATGCAAACACGATTTTTATCAATGATGCACAGAATTACGGACTGAGCGATTTGCATCAATTGCGTGGCAGGGTTGGAAGAACGAATAAAAAGGCTTTCTGCTATTTGCTTGCTCCTCCTTTGGTTGCCCTGAGCAATGAAGCCAGAAAACGACTAAAAGCCATTACAGAATATGCCGATTTGGGTAGTGGCTTTAGTATTGCCATGCGTGACCTTGATATTCGCGGGGCGGGAAATATTCTTGGTGCTGAGCAAAGCGGTTTTATCTCGGAAATTGGTATTGAAATGTACCAGAAAATACTGAATGAAGCCCTGATAGAATTAAAAGAAAATGAATTCGCAACCCTGTTTAAGGAAGAACTTTCAGCCAAAGATTTCGTAAAGGAGTGCCAGTTTGAAACCGATCTTGAAATATTGATACCCAGCGAATACATCAGCAATTTTACCGAGCGCCTAAGTTTGTATAAAGAACTGGACGAAATAAGTGACGAAACTGAATTGCAGCTTTTTCAATCGCGCTTGAGCGACCGTTTTGGTTCTTTACCACAACCGGCCAAGTCACTGATTAATACCATTCGTTTGCGTTGGTTGGCAAAGAAAATTGGCTTTGAAAAACTATCCATAAAATTCAACAGGATGACGGGCTATTTTGCCGGCGATCAGGAATCCCCCTATTTTCAATCTGAAGCCTTTGGAAAAGTACTGTCTTTTATACAAAACAATCCTGATGCTGCAATTTTGAAAGAACTAAAAGGAAGGTTAACGCTGAGATTTGAAGAAGTAAGAACAGTAGAAAAAGGGATATTGTTATTGGAAGAACTGCAGTAGGAATTAAGGATGGTTTACTGCTCATTCTTTGTAATTGATACGCAAATCTTCAAGTACGTGGAGAATCCACGCACAAGTGGATATAACAAAACCAACTACCTATTATCCATATCAACTTCTTTCTCAAATTCGCCTGCTTCGTTCCAGAATTTCCAGACACCGGTTTTTGAGGCATTTTTGAAATAGCCTTCGTAACGTTTTTTACCATTGGGGAAATAGGTAATTGTCTTCCCATCAATTGCACCATGATTATAATTGTTATCGCTCCAAAGTGTTCCATCGCGATAATAAGATTTCCACGCACCATGACGCCGCTGGTTTTCTAATGGCCCTTCTTTAAATAATGTCCCATCTTCGTTATATTCCCTTTGGTAAACAGGAACTCTTTTCCCATCAACATCACCATATTCCCAGGTTACCTGTGGCACCTCGTTGGCAAATTTAGACATCACCATTTCCTTATCGGAAATCCCGGTTTTATCTTCCTCCTTTTTTTCTCCACCAGAACCACAAGCTGTGAAAATTGTGGCAATCATTATTATCAGTGCTAACTTTTTCATTTTTATCATTTTTTGTAATTAATTATCTTTTGCGGGTTGCAATTTGCGGGTTGCAATTTGCTTTCCCTATTTCCGTATTCCTATACTTCCCTATTCCTATACTTCCCTATTTCCTTATTCCCTTATTCCTATATTTCCCTATTCTCATAAGTCAAACAACAATCTTTCCCCTGTTTTACTTTCATCTATTTTGCCATCACTAAAAGCCAAATGGCCATTCACAAAAGTCTTTATTATTTTCGAGTGGAATGTAATTCCCTCCATGGGCGACCACCCACATTTGTACAATACATTTTCCTTTTTCACTGCTACCGAATCATTCAAATCTACTAAAACAAGATCGGCAAAATAGCCTTTTCGGATAAAACCCCGTTTTTGAACCCGAAATAAAATGGCCGGATTGTGACACATTTTCTCGACTACTTTTTCCAGAGAAATAATTCCCTTTTTGGAAAGTTCAAGTATGGCTGACAATGCATGTTGCACCATTGGCCCACCAGAAGGAGCGCGAAAATAAACCCGTTCCTTTTCTTCTAAAGTATGGGGTGCATGATCGGTAGCAACCACATCAATTTGACCATTCAGTAGTGCTTCGCGAAGTGCATCCCTGTCGTTCTTGGTTTTAATGGCCGGGTTCCATTTGATGAAGTTTCCTTTGTGTTGGTAATCCTCATCCGAAAACCAAAGGTGGTGAATGCATACTTCCGCGGTGATTCTTTTTTCCTTTAATGGAATATTCTTGTCAAGCAATTCCATTTCGCGGGCTGTTGACAAATGTAAAATGTGCAGGCGTGTGTTGTGCTTTTTTGCCAGTTTTACAGCTTTTGAAGAGGAGAGGTAGCAAGCTTCTGCCGAACGAATAAGCGGGTGAATTTTTACCGGAGCATCTTCGCCATATTCTTTCAAAAACTTTTGATTATTGGCTTGCACGGTTTCTTCATCTTCACAATGTACGGCCACTAAAGTAGGTGCGTTGGCAAAGATTTTCTCCAAGACGCTTTCATTATCTACCAGCATATTTCCGGTGGAAGAGCCCATAAAGACTTTGATTCCACAAACTTTGGTTGGATCTGTCTTTAGTAATTCTTCTAAATTATCGTTGGAAGTACCCATGTAAAATGAATAATTGGCCAAAGATTTTTGGGAGCCAATTTTGTACTTTTCTTCTAATAATTCCTGCGTAAGTGCTGGCGGATTGGTATTGGGCATTTCCATAAAACTCGTAATACCACCGGCAACTGCCGCCCTACTCTCCGTATAAATATCGCCTTTGTAAGTCAATCCGGGCTCACGAAAATGAACCTGGTCATCGATTACTCCGGGAAGGAGGTAAAGGCCCTCTGCTTCGATGGGCTCATAATCGCTTTCGCTGATTTGTGATGATCGGCTTCCGAAAGGAACAATCTGCTCAATTGTTTTACCATCTACAAAAACATCACCTTTAAAGGTTTTGCCCTCGTTAACAATAAAAGCATTTTTTATCACTTTCTTGTCAGAAGAAAATGCCATGGTTAGAGCGACTTTACGGGTTTTATTTTCCCAGCCATGCCACGTAATCTCAATTGCATTACACCAAGAATGGCTTCACGGAATATTGACTTGTTCATTTTGGATGTGCCTTCGGTACGGTCAGTAAAAATAATGGGCACTTCAACAACTTTGAAACCCAGTTTTACAGCCGTATATTTCATCTCAATCTGAAATGCATAACCAACAAATTTAATCTTATCCAGATCAATGGTTTCCAGCACCTTTCTCGTCCAGCAAACAAATCCTGCTGTAGTATCCATAATTTGGAGACGTGTTACCATGCGCACATAGGATGAGGCAAAGTAAGACATGAGCACCCTGCCCATGGGCCAGTTAACAACATTGACACCTTTGATGTACCTTGAACCAATGGCAACATCAGCACCTTCAACAGCATTGGCATGATAAAGGCGTTCCAGATCGTTGGGATTGTGCGAGAAGTCAGCATCCATTTCGGTAATGAAATCGTAGCCTCTTTCGAGTGCCCATTTGAATCCCGCAATATAAGCGGTTCCAAGGCCGAGTTTTCCTTTGCGTTCATGGATAAACAGACTTTCAGGAAATTCCTTCATCAGTCTTTTTACAATATCTGCTGTCCCGTCAGGGCTGTTGTCTTCAACAACCAAAACATGAAAATCTTTCTTCAAGTTAAATACTGTCCTGAGGATTTTTTCGATGTTTTCCTTTTCGTTGAATGTTGGGATAATTACTAAACTGTCAGTCACGTTATTTGCTTTTTTTTGCAAAAATAAAAAATAATGATGCTGTTGGCAATGCTTTAACAAAATAAGGCTTGAGATAGTATGTATAGAGACTTTTAGACTTTGGACCTGAGGCAGGTAGTACATAAAGTCCAAGTCTGCCAACGCAATGTCTCTCGCTAAGACTTGAAGCAGTGGTGAGGCAGAAATTAGAAGATACACTCCCGTTTCAAGCATCCACGCTTGAAATATAATTGCACAAAGCAAAACCTAAACTGCAAGTGTGGACGCTTACAGCAGGAAAGTCTGATGCCTACGGGACTATGTTTTCGTCCCGGAGGGACAGAATGACAACAGCCCTTACATTCATGCATGGGCAATGAAAAATATGTTCTACCAATAAATTTGACAGACTGTAATCTATCGTTCCTTTAGGACTAAATATTTACCTTACCACAATTTTATACCTCAAACTGCTGTTGTTGCCTTGAATATTTAGAAAATAAATTCCTTTGGAAACATTGTTCAAATCGAAGGTGAAATTGTTTTCACCTTGTCGTGCAGGGTAATCAACATGCTTTACAATTCTTCCACTTACATCGGCCAATTGAATTTCAATATCAACATTTTCTAAAGCATTGAATGAAATATTCACCTGCTGAATGGCCGGGTTTGGAAACACTTTTACCTCCCCATTCAAAAACAGGTCTTCGATACCCACAAAACTAAATGCCATTGATTGCTCTTCCATTATATTGCCCGAAAGGTCTTTTACATTTTGAATGGTTATTTCGTAATCACCGGATAATTCAGTAACCGTAAGATTTACCTGGGCCTTGTTAAATGCATGTTGTGTTGCAGCCTCAATGTTTACACCATTGTTAATGCTGTAGTTTGCCACGTCTTCGGCAGTAGCAGACTCCACCTCTTCGTTGAACATAACTTTGACATTGGTACTTACTATTGGCACAACTTCAACAAGCAGCGGGCCATCTTCGTCCGATCCACCGGCAACGTCGCTTTCAAAACGGAGTTCTATTTTCCATTCATCAAAATCGTAATTCATGGGACCGGTAACATTGTATGAGTTTCCTTGAGTAGGGTCGTATTCGAAAACTGAAGTATTGTGTACTTTGAGAACTCCAGAACCATCATCAATCTTCCACATAAAGTGGTCTGCCTGATAATTATCATCGGTACACATGGCATTTTTTACAGCAACCAAAATACTTTCGTGCTGTTCTTCCACTCCACCTGTTGTAACGATTACCGGCTCAGGAAGCGTATTATTTCCGGAAATAAAATAATAGTCAGAAATATCTGCCATTTCTGTTTTTCCATAATACTCAGTTATTTTACCAGTTAATACAATGCTGTCGCCAATTGAAGGATTTCTGCCAGATTCGTAGATAAACAATCCATTCCATCCACCGGTTCCATCCTGAATAAAATAATTGGATCCGAAGTTACCAGTAACAACTCCTGTAGTGCTCACTACCTGACCGTCGTAAGGGGAATCATCCTGCTGTCCCTGGATATCGTAAATGGAAACAATTGTTCCTGTAAATATTTTCGGGACGTAATAATTATACACTACCGATGAGTTGGTGGTTTCGACATTTGTTGCCGCTATTTTATAATAAACAGTTGCATCTTCGGCTTGCCCGGGAATTTGGGCTGAAAAAACATTGCCGTCCGCAGTCATTACAATTTCATTGTTTAAGGCTTCGAAATTTATTCCCCAGGTTAAAGTTGCTGCTGTAATTGGTTCTGTAGACGAAGTAATTGTTGCATTTACATCTACCGGTTCTTCGGCAACCGCCAATTCAGGTATTAGCTGAACATCGCCAATTAATATGGCATTTGGCGTTGCTTCACCCCAAATTAATTCTGCAAAATTTGGATCATCAATAAAAGGGTTTCTGTTTTTTTGGAAGGTAAAAATAACATCGTTGCGATTTCTTTCAAAGGCATCTGGAGGATCCAGAAGATTCCATTGCAATAAAGTAGACAGTTTTCCATGCTGTGCATTGGGGTAAGTATTGTTCCAGTTTACTACTTCCAAGTCCATTTCTCCGTCATTCCCTTCGTAACGTGTTGACATATAAAAAATGATGCGTGCAATGTCACCTTTTATATCATCGCGGGCTTCCCAGGTTGAGTCGGTATAATAACAGCCCGTAGCAACAGCATGTTGCACACCACCATTGTCAAAATCAAGGTTGCTTTTCGATTGATTGACTGTCGCGGCAGCGGGTTTCAGGTTGTGCACATCGCCGTACATAGGTGGCATATCTGCAAAATTTCCATGCGATTTTGCCCATACATGCTCACGGTTTAGCTCCAGTCCGCTGTTACCATAATCAGTGTTGTCGTGTGAGAATCCGGTATAAACCTGGATAACGTTGTCGGCATTTTCAGGATCAGCATCAGAGATTTTAAATATTTCTTTCGCGAAATAATAGGAATAAGGCGTGTGCCCACTGATGATTCCATTTAATGCGGCTTTTAATTCATCACCACTTTTTCCTTCAGTTCCATTGTAATAGCCTGTTTGCTGGCCGAATGCCATGACCGAAATTAACACGGCAATTAAGATTGTTGATAGTTTTTTCATTCTTTATTCTTTTATATCCCTGTGCTAAAGCACAGGGCAATTGATTAATATGCTTAATAATTATAAGTTAATTCTTAATGACAAGTTGAATCTGCGGCCCATACCAAAATACACACCGGCTGAGTTGGCATCGAAACTTTTTCCTCCTAAATATTGATCGTTATTATTGGCATCAGTGATGAATTTAGCATCCAATAAATTCAACACACTGGCCCTGACCTGAAATCCAACCTTCTTAATATACCACGAATAACCAGTGTGGAAATCAACAATATAGTATGCTGGCGTTTTCCATGATTGTATTGGATCACCATTTTCATCGAAAGCCCAGGGGTTTCCTCCTTCATCTTCTGGAAGATTGTTGTAATCAAGTGGATTGAATTCAGAATAATGCTTTCCAAACCATGTAAAAACACCAGTTACGTACAATCCTCGAATAATTTCCCAGCGTAAACTTTCTCTGTTTTGAAATTGTGCAGCATCCCCAACATAAAGTCCTCTTGCATCAAAAGGTCGTTTTTCTTTCAGTTGTCCATTGTCATCATAAATAAAGGCTGTATCTGCCGAAGTCCACTTCCAGTCGCCTAATGACAACAGACTTTCCAACATCAAGTTTTTCGTTATTCTGAAGGCAAATTCAAATTCGGCACCCATGTGCAGTGCGTCCATGACATTAATATTCACACTATAATACTCACCATCAATTTCAACCGGGGCCGGTCGGTCGGCAGGTTTATTAATCCAGGATGTAAAATAAGTGTTAAAATTGAACGTAAACCGGGGTTTGGCATAACTATAACCCAACTCGATGGCTCTTACTTTTTCATTCTCAATATCCCTAAACAATTCATTTTCCCTGTTGTACACATTACTAAAACGCTGTGCCTTGGATAAATATCCTAGGTTTACAAATACATTCATCGTTTCGTTGATATTGTAATTTACCCCTCCCTTTATTGTAAATCCCGGAAGTGTTTTCCAAGCAGTTTCATTGGTTCGGAGTTGGGGAGAATCCCGGGTATACATCTCCCCATCGTAATAAACAGTATCAGCATAACCAACACTGTAGGTAGAATCACTCACATCAAGAAGTTTGGGCAGAAAATAATCGATACGCTTGTATGACGACAGTGATGTGGTTACATTTAAAAAAGCAGTAAAACTCCCTTCCTGGTATTTAAGTTGGGCAAAAATACCACCCCACCTTACTTGAGCATCGTTGTTGTAACCTATTTTATCGCCTTCATATTTTCTGTAGGCTGTATCTTTTGCTTCGTTTTGATTGCCATCATCTAAATAATAATTACCCCCAAACAAATCGTCCACTTCACGATAATGCTCCCCTTTATATGTCCTCAAGTCAATACCTCCTGATATGGTAAATGTCTTGCTTAGATTGTAGTCAAAGGTAGAAAGCAGACCCAACCAAAAATGATTGTTCATGGCATTTCTCATGATATTGGTTGACTCTTTTCGATCGTTAAAAGCATAAGGGAAATTATTATTGGCATTGTAGGGGCTTTGCAAATCCTGCTGAAAATTCTGATCGTATTCGGGTGTAGTTGAAAAACCACGTCCTCCGCCATTCCCCAACGAGAGGTACAGAATATTTGAAATGTACAAACGGTCGTTTACTGTCCAGAAATCACGGAGGCTGAACATAGGTTTGTGGTAGAAATTGTTGGCCGTACTGGTTGCTCTACTACCTGGGTAAATGGTATCAGTAGCTGTCACTGAAACCCTTTCGAGGTATCCCCAATTGGGATTGTACCTTAAACCCATATTTGTAGGAAGCCCATTGTTTTGCAAACTATCAATGGCATGTTGCGACATTCCTGCTTCCAAAGCATATTCAGTATCGTATGTCGAGATGTGTTTTTTATGACTACGTTGACCATGTTTTTGAGGCGCACCCATTGCTGACAGACTAAGCGTATGTTTTTTAAATTCCTTGTCGACACGTAAAAAATAAAACCAACCTTCTGTCCAGGTTTGATCCACCCAACCATCACCTCTTTTATATGATCCGGCAAAAGTAACTCCCCAGCCACTGGCCATACGTCCGGTTGTCAGTCCAAGTGAAGTCCGTAAAAAACCATTGTTCCCCACTTCTTGTTTTAAACTGATGTTTCTTTTGTTGTCGATTCCCTTTGTTGTAATATTAATGGTTCCTCCTACCGAAGGGATGGCCAGTTTTGAAGCACCCAATCCACGTTGCACCTGTGTATTACGCATTACAGCATCCAGCCCAAACCAATTGGACCAATACACCCATCCATTTTCCATATCATTCACAGGAATGCCATCCAGCATTACAGCTACATTTCGTTGGCTAAATCCGCGAATATTAATACGTGCGTCACCATCACCTCCACCGGATTGCGTGGCATAAACTCCAGGGGTAGCATTCAGTATAAGTGGAATATCCTGTGCAGCTAATTGCTCCTCCATTTGCACAGGCGAAACATTGGAAAAAGCAATTGGAGTTTCTCTTGTTTTGGCCACATCACCCACAACCTCAACCTCAGAAAGGGTGATTGGGATTAACTTGAAATTAACGAATAAGTTTTTGTCAGCTACTCTTACATGCTTTTTCTGGCTTTCGAAACCAACGTAAGATACTTCAAGATCATATTCGCCTGGTTTTAATTTAAGCTGGTATTCCCCATTAAAATTAGTTACTCCGCCTTTACCTGGCTCATAAATAACATTAACACCAAGCAAGGGTTCACCAAGGTCGTCAGAAACAATACCGCTAACAACTTTGGTTTGTGCAAAAAGGCCTGATACAAACAACAATAGTGTGAGGATTAAGATTATTTCTTTCTTCATAAAGCTCTCGATATGAGATGAACAATGGGAAAATCCACTATAGGATTTCCCCATTGCTACAAATATTAATTCAACAACTTCTTCAAGTTGTTTTAATTAAAAATGAGTTTTTTGGTTTGTGATTCTCCTGAATCAAGTTTTATTCTGACAAGGAATACACCTTTCAGGTTGTTGTCCAAATTGAATTTGTAGCTTTCGGTAAGAGTTTCGAATTGCTGACGATAAATAACTTTTCCCAACAAATTAACAACTTCAATGCTTATAATTGCTTTGTCAGATTCAATTATAAAAGCACCATTTGTTACAGGATTGGGATAAAAAGAAATAGTAGCTAAAGAAATATTCTCGTTCATGCCGAGTGTTCCACAATTGCATTTATGAAAGCCCAAAGAATCAAATGTGTTACTAGGTATGGAGTCCCATTGCTGAAATACCTCAAAGTAAGGATCAGGATTAGCTGTCACACCTTGCTCAATTTCGAATTTCCTAATCAGTGTATTGTCCTTCGACCAGGAAAGCCAGAATAAAGGTCCAACGATGTAATTTTGAATGGTGTAGGTTGTTGGATTTCCGCCACTGTTGTATGTAATTGTGGTATCGTTCAGATCGCCCCAGCCATTGTCATCGCTTAGCATTCCGCCTCCTATCTGGCCAAAAATATCAATGATTTCTCCTGTCACTTTTTCCAGGGTAACCGCATCATTACCATTAAAATACATCATCCTATTTACACTGTAAACGGGGCAAAGGAAAAGGTCCGCTTTTTCTTGGAGTGCACTATCAACAGGTTGCTCAAGGTCAACTCCGTTGGGGTCTCTTTTGTCAAGAACAACAACAAAGGTACCTTTCGGTTCAATACTTCCAGTCAGGCCCACATCATATCCTTGAAACCCGCCGTTACTGTATCGGACAAGTTTATAGTCACTCAAGTCAACAGTTACATTAGTAGGATTGTACAATTCGACGGCTTTGTTATTTCCCGAGCCTTCAACATATTCTGAAATAAAAAGATCGGAACAGTCTTGTGCCAATAAAGAACTGCCTAGAAAAAGGGTAAAAATTACAAGTAAAAGTTTTTTCATCGCTTAATTATTTAATGATTATTGTTTTTCACAAAAGTAAAAACAAATCAGCTGTATTCTATGTTGGTCCACTAAATAATTGTTAACACTTTGCATGCCAAATATCTTTACATCCATTAAAGAATCCACCCTCAAAGAAGGTGGACTTGAATTGCACCCATAGGGCACTTCATCGAAATACGACTGAAAGGATGGAAGAAAAAAGGAAGGATGGATGATTTAGTGACTTCTTCCACCCTTCCATCCTTCCAGTTAAGAAATAATATGTATAACAAAAAGAACATAACCACCATCAAAGAAGGTGGATTTCAAATGAACATTAAAACTAAAATATATAATATGTGTATTATCAGGCATGTGGCATCATTTTCAAAACAATTAATAATTTCATTAGATTTGTGGATGTTCAAATGAACATTAAAACTAAAACACATAATATGTGTATTATCAGGCATGTGGCATCATTTTCAAAACAATTAATAATTTCATTAGATTTGTGGATGTTCAAATGAACATTAAAACTAAAACACATAAT
>Ga0164318_10002605_pt1 | contig 16846 bp, 16 predicted proteins | sample GuaBasSedimGuay9_FD_113734 | JGI IMG/M metagenome (GOLD analysis project Ga0164318, IMG submission 113734) | Subseafloor sediment microbial communities from Guaymas Basin, Gulf of California, Mexico - Guay9, Core 4571-4, 0-3 cm | ecosystem: Environmental > Aquatic > Marine > Hydrothermal vents...
GGGGTAAAAATAGTGCGAGTGAAAGTGCGAGTGAGCGAAAGAAGGGGGTCAGGTCATTCCCTGCTTTGTTTCTGCTAATCACAAATTACAAATTACGAATCACACCCCCAGAGTTGGCCATTCCCTGCCTTTTGATTTTCCCTGATTTTTTGTCTCATCTTTCATTTAACACTCAACATCTATCACTCAACATTCGGCACATTGCACCGCGGGAGTTGGGGTAAGAAAAATCAGGGAGTATGCCATTCCCTGCTTTCTCCCCTCCGGACTCAACCTTGCCTTCTGCTCAACCTCAACCTCTCCCCTTCAAGTAGGGGTAAAAAATAAGGGAGTTAGCAAGTGAGGGTTCCCTTTTCGTTCCGGTCAGAACACTGAACACTGAACACGTCGTTTTTCACTGATCACTGCTTGCCTTTCACTCGACCCGGTTCTGCTTGTCTGCAGAAAAATGGCGGAGGAGGTGGGATTCGAACCCACGGTCCGCTTTAAACGGACAGACGATTTCGAGTCGCCCCCGTTCGACCACTCCGGCACCCCTCCGCGGAATCAGCGCTTATTTCTAAAGAACTCGGTCAGAATTGAACCACATTCTCTTTCCAGTATTGGACCATCTATGCTGAAGGAATGGTTCAGGTTCATTTCATTAACAAATGAAAGGCGTCTCGTTACACCGCTTCGTTTATCCAGTGTGCCGAAAACAAGCCTTGAAATGCGAGAATGAACCATCGCGCCAAAGCACATTATACAAGGTTCCAAAGTGACGTAAAGAGTTAATCCTGTTAGGCGATAATTTTTCAAAAAATGCGCTGCGTCGCGAATTGCCATAATTTCAGCATGTGCGGTTGGGTCATTCAATGAAATCGGGCAATTATATCCCCTTCCACACACAAGGCCGTTTTCGTCAACCAGGATTGCTCCTATTGGAACTTCATCGGCCTGGAACGCCAATTCTGCCTGCTCAAGGGCTAATTTCATGAAATATGCATCGGTTTCGCTATGCGTTGTCATGGCCTTCTGGGGTATCTTAAGCGAAAGTTCACGCAGGAATCTTCATTTTGAAGGATGCTGATTTCACCTCCGGAAATATCAACAAGCCATTTGCTGAACGCAAGGCCCATGCCAACCCCGTCGTCGAAGTTGCCGATTCCTGGTTCATAGGGAGAAATGTCAAGAATCTTTTCAGGGATCCTGGGGCCATCATTTTGGATTTCTACGACACAGTCACTGCCCGAAGAAGAAACTGTGATCTGTATTTTCCCGCCACCTTTTGTGCGAAGGGATTCAACTGCATTGTCAATGATTCGCAAGACAGGTTCTACAAAGAAGGTGGGATGGATGCTGATGCTTCGAACCGGTGGCTGAGGCTGCAGTACGATCTGAATATTTCGTTTCACAAAAAGATCGGTGATCAAATATTCACGTAGTGTTTCAAGAACCTGTACGGGAAGCAGGAGAGTGGCATCCTGTTCCGGGTTCAGCCAGGAAAGGACCTGCTCAAAATCAGTGATTTGTTTTTGAAGATTGTCTGCAGATTGTAGAATTTTGCCAAAGATCTGCTTAATTTCCGAAGCAGGAACTTGAACCTTGTTGTCCTGTTCTGTTGCTGGTGATTCGTCCATCTTCCTGGTGAGGAGCTCCAGGCGGCTTCGTATTCCACTGAGTGGCCCCCGGACATTGTGGTTAAGGCCACGAATTCGGGTAAGCGAGTTTTTCTGTAGCCTCGTAAACATTGCGCGGCTGAATAAGAGACTGGAGAAACCGGTAAGCGGTTCAATAAAAATATGCTGCTTGTCTCTTTTGCCAAGGACAAATTTCCTACCCTCCACGACCAATACTGCAGTGAATTGAAGTGGATGGCTGTCCAGAAACTCTTGTGCTTTTCGCAGCAATTCGCTGCGGTTCACGTCATCTTCTTCTATTTTTGACAATTCGAATTCGTAATTGGTCTCCATGGCAAAATAGTAACATGTTTCAGGTGTTTTGAACAGATTCTGATTTGTTGTGAGATTTGTTGTGTTACAATACCTGAAGGGGGATCTATGACGGAAGTTATACTGGCTTTTGGTAGTAATGTGGGGGATAAGGTGGATCAGATTCAAACGGCTATTGATCGTTTGGTAGATTCAGGACTCAGGTGCGACGCCATTTCAAGTTGTTATAAGTCAAAGCCAGTGGGGATGAAGGATCAGCCTGATTTTGTTAATGCGGTGGGGAGGTTTTTCTGCAGCAAGTGCTCACCGTTTGATGTTCTGAGATTGATTTTAAGAATTGAGACGGAAATGGGCCGGGTTCGAACAGTTGAAAATGGCCCACGAAGTATTGACATTGATTTAATATTCTTTGGTAGACAACAAATCGCAACCAATAGCCTGACTGTCCCTCATGGGGAATATGGGAGTCGTCGTTTTGTTCTGGAACCGATGTGTGAACTGATACCGAGCTTTCAACCACCCGGCAGAGGTGGTTCATCCGTTTCCGAACTCTTAGAAATATGTCCGGACATAACAAGCAATCCAGTAAAAATTTCGGAGTTCTGCAAGATTTCAGACGAGTGACGACTTGAAGTGGTCTCTTCGTCTTCGAAGGGTTCTTTCTCCTGGATTGATGTCAGCGGCAGATTCCCCGCTCGCTTTGTTCGATAAAATCAGCAAAATATTGTACTTCAGCAATATCAGGAAATTCTTTGCGCATCTCCGTAAGGGCATCTGCCAGTTGCAATTTACGTCTCAGTAAGATACGGTAAGCCTTCTTCAAAGCGGTAACAACTTCGGGCCGGAAACCCTTACGCTCAAGCCCCATTGTGTTTACATCATACGTTTTTGCCCGATTACCGACTGTTTTTACAAAAGGAAGGGCATCCTGGGTGATAACAGAGTATCCGCCGACGAATGCATGGTCGCCGATTCTGCAGAATTGGTGAACACCGGAATATGCGCCGATGTATACGTGGTTTCCGACAGTGACATGGCCGCCCAGTGTTGCCGCATTTACAAAAATGTTGTGATCTCCTACCTGGCAGTCGTGGGCAATGTGTGAATAGGCCATAAGAAAATTACCGGAACCGAGCAATGTTTTAGCACGGCCGGTTTTGGTTCCTCTGTGTATGGTACTGTTTTCCCGGATAATGTTTTCGTCTCCAATGATGGTTTCAGTCGGTTCACCATGATATTTGACATCCTGTGGGGGAAATCCTAAACAACAGAAAGGATAAATGGTATTGTTCTTTCCCAGGATGGTATGGGAATCAATTTGAATTGAAGACTTCAGTGTTGTCGCGTCTCCAATCCGCACGTGGTCACCGATAACACAAAATGGCCCGATAGTGGCGCTTTCCGAGATTTCAACATTCTGACCAATAATAGCTGTCGGATGGATCATTGTATCCTCCTTGTGTTTCAGAAAGAAAAAGAAATTCTTTTCTGAACTATTTTACCGAAAGAGCAGATGAAAAAACAGCCTCAGCTACAAGTTTATCATCCACAAAAGCCTTTCCTGAGAGTTTGCAATAACTTGATTTCAGTCTCAGGACTGTGACTTCGAACCGAAGGCGGTCACCGGGTGTTACCGGTTGACGAAACCGAGCCTTCTCAATAGATGTGAAATACACAAGGCCTCCGGCAGTCTTCTTGTTTTTAAGGAGTAGAATACCACCGGCCTGGGCCATGGCTTCAATTACCAGAACCCCTGGCATTACTGATTTTTCGGGAAAGTGACCTTGGAAAAAAGGCTCGTTTCCGGTTATATTTTTGTAGGCTTCAATGTATTTGTCGTCTTCAAAATGAGTGACCCTGTCTACAAGGAGAAAAGGGTACCTGTGTGGCATAATTGATTTGATTTCTTCGTAGTCTATTGTTTTTGTCATAAATTTCCCCCCGGGAGTCATTCTTTTCCTTTGTTTTTTTTCTTTTCTTGCAAAAGGTGTCGGATAGTGGCGGCTAACTTGGGCAGACGGGCCAGAGAAGCCATTTGTTTCTTCCATATACGGTGTTCTGTGGCAGGATAACCGATAACAAAACGCCCGTCCGGAACAGATTTTGTGACGACAGACCCACCACCGACTGTGGCTCCGGAACCGATATGGATATGTCCCACAAGGCCTGCTTTTCCTGCCAGTACTGCGTAGTCGCCAATGCTAGTACTACCTGAAATCCCTGCCTGAGCGACAACGATCACGTGTTTTCCTATTGTGACATTATGTGCGATTTGCACTTGATTATCGATTTTACTTCCATCACCAATAGAAGTTTCGGTAAAAGTACCCCGATCAATGGAAACGCATGAGCCAATTTCCACATCGTCTCCAATCCGGACAATGCCTGTCTGAGGAACCTTGTTGTGACGGCCTTTTGCAAAATGAAAACCGAAGCCTTCTCCTCCGATGACTGTATTGGCACCAATGATACAATTCTGGCCGATTTTGCAACCGGGAAATACGACTGAATTGCTGTACAGAACAGTGGATTTGCCGATTGAAACATTCTCCATCAATTTAACGCCGGCATGAATTCGGACACCAGGGCCGATTTTGCAACCGGGCGAGACAGTGACAAAGGGCCCGATTTCCGCTGTCGGGTGAACAATGGCATCCTGGTGAACCCAGGACAGGCTTGGCTTTTTGTGGACGGGGTAAGGGGAAATGAAGTTCGAGGAGATGAGGATAAAGGACAGGTAGGGGTCATCTGATTCGATTACGGGGCAGGGAAATGTGGCTTCAATACCCTTTGGAACAATGAGCGCTCCGGCAGATGTATTGCGGGCAGTTTCCAGAAGTTTTGAATCCTTCAGATAGGACAGTTTTCCAGGAGATGCATCGTTTAGAGATGCTATTCCGGTGATAACACAGTCTGGCCCTTTAAGGGCCAGACTGTGTTCTTTTGCAAGTTGTGATAGTTTGAACGAAACCTCAATGCTGTGCATCAACCCGCTTGATGACTTCGGCCGTAAGGTCTGCAGTTGGTGCAAGGTAGATGATACCACTCTGGGAGCGGCTGAATACGATGTCGAGATTCTTTTCCTTTGCCAGTTTGTCAATGATGGGCTGCAGGAGTTTTTGAAACTTTTCAAAACCTTCTTTCTGCTTAATCTGAAGTTCGCGTTTTGCGTCTTCCTGCATTCGTTTGATCCGCGTCTGATAATCGGAGAGTTTTTTCTCCATTGCGAGTTTCTTCTCATCCGAGAGGGAGGCAAGCTTGGTCTTGTATTCTTTCTCCGTCTGCTGGGCTTCTGAAACAACCTGCTTGATTTCATTCTGTTTCTGCTGTACATAGCCGTTTAAGCTTTGCAAGAATGCTTTCCCCTTTACAGACTTGTAAATAACCTGATCCGCATCCACTACACCTACCCGGGTCTGAGCCATTACGGCTGATGAAGAGATTAGTGCCACCAGAGCCAGAACAACAACTGAGAGTCTTTTCATATCATTCTCCTTTTCAAGAATATTGATTGTCAAAAAATTGTACCGATTGTAAATTGCAGGTTTCCACCACCACTGGTTTGACCCGGAACGTCATCCAGCGGGATGCCGTAGGTCAGCCGAATGGGCATTTGAAATACCGGAAGGTTGAACCTTGCCTCGAAACCCCAGGAACGTTTCATGGAGTCTGAACCGGAAAAGAATGTTTCATCTTCAAGCCAGACACCACCAATGTCATAAAACATGGAAAATTGGAACTTGTGTTCAATCGGGAAGACCCATTCAAAGTTACCTACAAACATCTTTGTTCCGCCAATGGCGATGTTAGTTGCTGGGTCTATTGGGGAGATCCGCCTGTAATCATACCCTCTAACTGTACTCTCACCTCCTATAAAAAATCTGTCGTAGTAAGGGATGGTGTTTCCCTGTAATGCTTCGGAATAGCTGGCACGCGTATTTACCAGGAAGAATGTTTTCTTGTAGCCCTTGAACAGGTGCATTGCACGCAGATTGACCGTGTATTTCAGATTGTCACCACCCAGCTGCCATCCGGCCCATTCAAGGGCTAGTGAATACTTAGAGCCGGCTGTCGGCATGAAGGGATGGTTCATTGTGACATAGTTGATGGACTGAACAATTGAACTGGTGAGGCGGTTGGATACCGGTTTGAAAATGGTGTTATCCTGGAGTGAAGAACCGGGAACATCGACAATTTCAAAGCGATAGCTAACAGTGTAGGTTAAGAATGGCTTGAGTCTGAAGCCGAATCCAATGCTGAACCCGGTGCTTTTCCTGCTGTAATTGTAATAGCTGGTTTCACTGTTGAAGAGGTTGATGGTAAAAGAGTGGGGATAATCAAATATCCAGGGTTCAGTGAATGAAAGATTGTAGTAGGTAATGTTTGCTCCGAAAGATCCCTGGAGAGCAAGCTGTTCCCCCTTGCCGAGGAAATTTCGGGTGCTATAGGAAGACTGGAGAAAGAATCCGGCAAATTCACTGTATCCTCCGCCGAAATTGATTTCGTTTACTCCGGTTTCTTCTCCTTTGATTGTGACATTCACTTCTTCTTTTCCAGGGACAAACTTGACATCCGGATTCGTTTTTGAAACATCAAAGAATCCAAGCTGGTTAATGCGAAGCATACTGTCTTTAAAGGTTTTGAGCCGAAATGGCGCGCCTTCCGGGATCATGAATTCCCGCCGGATAACCTTGTCCCGCGTTAAGAGATTGCCCTTAAATTCCAGCCGATTCAATTTGAATTGCTTGTTTTCGTTTATTTTGAAGGTAATATCTTCAACGTTATCAGTTGAATTGTTGAGAATTCGTTCCATGTAAAACTGGAGATAGCCGGCATCGTTGTACATTTCTTCAATATCAGACTGAAATTTGTTAATCTTACCGATATCAAAGGGACTGCCTTTCTTGAGTTTCCATTTCTTGGTGAGAACGGAGTCTGAAATAAGCTTATTACCCTCAAAAGAAACTTCGCCAATCTTGTATGCATCCCCTTCAAAAATTGGAATTGTCAGGAACATTCGGAGATCCCGTTTCAACTTCTTGTTCTTTTTCGCCCTTTTTATATTCTTTCGTTTCTGTCTCTTGGAAGTAAAATCCTTAATCTCAATGATAGGATGTCCGACAAAAACATCTTTGAATCCCTTTTCCCAATAAACTTTCTTGATGTTGTCGATATCTTCGTTGAATTTCTTTTCGGAATAAATATCGGATGAGGACAGAATAGAGAAGAACCAGTGTTTCTTGATTTTATCCATGGCTTTTCGCAGTTTCTTCTCTGAAAAAACCTTGTTTCCTGTGAAGTGGATGCCATATACATGGGCTTTTGAGCCTTCTTTGATATTGAATGTGAGGTAGGCAATGCCTGCCCCCAGATCTTCAAGACGATGCTCGACGGCGATGTTGCGATATCCTTTTTCATGGTAAACATCTATGATGGCGGTTTTAATCTTGCTGATTTCTGAGTAATCCATTTGAATGTTTTTCCGAAGAACAACTTTCTTTTCTTTCAACTTATCCTGTAGCAGATTGGGGCCAAAAGCATGGTTTCCAAAAAATCTGAAATCCTTGATGATGGGGCGCTCTTTTATAAGGTAAGTGACAATTTTCCCGGTTTTCCCATCGGTTACATCCACCTTGATATCTGAAAAGACTTTCAGATCCCACAGGCGCTTTACATCGGCCCTGATTGTTGGCAAATCCAGTTCACTACCTTCTTTGCTGTGGATCCTGAATTGTATCGAACCGTTTGAAATTCGGTGATTTCCTACGATGTTGATTTTTTCAATTGTTTCGGCATGGGCCGCTACTGCACTGACAAAGAGCAGGAAAATTAGAATGTGTTGCAGGGGTTTCAGCATTTAACCTCCAGGATTTCACTGACCTTACGAACAGTTAGTTGGTCTTTTTCGATTTCAAACAGGTATTCACCTCTAACATTGTTGCCATTGGAAATAATCAAGTCGGAGAGCTTATCCTGAACATGAACCTGAATGGCCCGTTTCAGCGGACGGGCGCCATACTGGATTTTCAGGCATGCCTGATTGGTGAGCCACTGGGTTGCGGCTGGACTGAGTTTAACACGAATCCCCTTGTGAATCAGGAGTTCATTCAGGTCATTTATCAGGATGTAGACAATTTCAGACAATTCTTTGCTGCTGAGGGGATTAAACACGATAATATCGTCCACCCGGTTCAGGAATTCAGGGGCGAAGAACCGGCGCACTTCTTTCAGGATTCTGTCACCTCTGTTTGCCGGGACAAGTGGGTCTCCGGTATTAAAGCCCACACCTTTTTCTTCGGTTATGATTCTTGAACCCACGTTGGATGTCATAATGATGATTGTATTACGGAAATTAATCAGTTCACCAAAGGCATCGGTAATTCGGCCCTCGTCGAAAATCTGAAGCAGAACGTTGATGAGTTCAGGGTGCGCTTTCTCAATTTCATCCAGCAGGACGACCGAATAGGGCTTCTTTTTTACGCGTTCGGTGAGCTGTCCTCCTTCTTCATATCCAACATAACCGGGAGGGGAGCCGATCAATCTGGAAACGGCATGTTTTTCCATATATTCCGACATGTCAAAGCGAACCAGATTCTTTTCGGAACGGAAAAGATAAGTTGCCAGCTGTTTGCTCAGTTCTGTTTTTCCCACTCCCGTGGGTCCGAGGAACATGAAAACACCTGTGGGACGGTCCGGATTGGACATGCCGAGACGGGCACGCTTAATCGCTTTTACCAGCGTGTTGACTGCAGGGTTCTGCCCCACAACCCGAGAAACCAGGTAGTCTTTCAGGTTCAGCAGGCGTTCTTTTTCGCTTTCGGTGACGGCGGTGACCGGAACCCCTGTCCAGATAGAAACGGCTTCTTCAATATCAGCAACAGTGACAGCCGGCCAGTTGGAGCGGTCTTTGGCAGACGGGGGCGCTTCGATAGCCACATCGTCCACCGGTCCGATCATGGGGAAAAGGGATTTCAATGACTCTTTATCATCTGCCATGGGTGCTTCCTTTACTTTTTCACTGTTATTCTCAGACAGATACCGGAGTTTGACCCGTGCCCCGGTTTCATCCAGCAGGTCAATTGCTTTGTCCGGCTGCATCCGATCCGTGATGTACCTCTCAGACAGGGTGACAGCGGTTTCCAGTGCTGATCCTTCGTAGCGTACATTGTGGAAATCTTCATACCGGTCTTTGATTCCCCTGAGAATATTGAGGGTCTCTTCCGGGGTGGGCTGTTGAATGGAAATGGACTGAAAGCGACGCATCAGGGATTTGTCTTTTTCAATAGTTTTGGAAAATTCACGGTAAGTGGACGAGCCGATAACCTGAAGTTCACTTCGGGCAAGGGCCGGTTTCATGATGTTGGCGGCGTCCAGTGAACCTTCCGCGGAGCCGGCCCCCACAATGGAGTGGAATTCATCAATAAACAGAATGACATTGTTTGCGGCAGCCTCCTCAATAATGTCTCTCAGGCGCTCTTCAAACTGGCCCCGGTATTTTGTCCCGGCCACAATATTGTAAATATCTACTCCATAGATGACGCGATCTTTCAAGGGTTCGGGGACATCACCGTTTCCGATTCGGGTGGCCAGCCCTTCCACGATAGCTGTTTTACCAACTCCGGCCTCACCGAGAAGGAGTGGGTTGTTTTTCCGTCTACGGGTAAGGATATGAATGATACGATCCATTTCCCGTTCCCTTCCGATGCATCGGTCAAAACGTCCTTTCTGGGCCATTTTCGTAATGTCACGGCCGAATTTTGAGAGAATGGGGAGTTGCTGTTCGGAGCTTTCTTCTTCAGCCAGTTCCTCGTCGCTGTCCAGCATGATGTCGTTGATAACCTGATTTTTGGCTTCAATGAGGCTGCCAAGCCCCGATTCACGAAGTGCGGTTACTGCGGTGGATGTGTGCTGGGATAACATGGCAAGAAAGATATGGTGGACTTCAACCTTTTCCTCTCCAAGGGTAAATGCCTCTCTGACAGCCATCTGGAGGAGCTTTGTTGCGGCATCTGTCATGGGCATGTCCCCGCTGTGGGTGGAGCGCCCCAGTTTCAGGCAGAGCGAATCGATGGAGCGGCGCATCTGTACCGTATCCAGGTTTAACTGACGGAAAAGGCGGCTCATATAGGCATCCTCTTCCATCAAAATCCCGTGGAGGATGTGGACGGTATCAATGTAAGGATTTGAAAACTGGGCGGCCTTGTTCCTTGCGAAGAACAGGATACGCCTGGCCTTATCTGAGTATTTCTCCAGCATGGTTCTCTCCGTTTCCGTTCATGGGGAAGATTCTATCACATCGGGCGGCAATTTTCATATTGTGTGTCGCAATTATACAGCCGTATTTTCTTTTTTTTCTGAGGGCGTCCAGGTGATCCATAACGCCATTTCCCGTGCGGGGATCCAGGTTTCCCGTCGGTTCATCCATCAATAGAAGATCCGGTTCATTGATCAGGGCCCGGGCGATGGCGGTTCGTTGCTGTTCACCCCCGGACAGCATGGATGGGAAATGCTCCAGGCGATTTGAAAGCCCCATGATATCAAGTATTTCTCTGGCTCGTTTTCTTGCGTCATCTTGGCCGCCACCACCGATCAGGAAGGGCATTTCCACGTTTTCCAACACGGTAAATTCCGGCAGCAGATGATGAAATTGAAAGACGAACCCGACTTTTTGGTTGCGGAACTTACTGGCCTCTTCCGGTATTAATGAACTGTAAACAATATTATTCAAGCTGATTTCACCGCTGCTTGGCGTGTCCAGAAGCCCAACGAGATGAAGCAGTGTGCTTTTCCCGATTCCGGAGACACCGGTGACCGCGAGGAATTCTCCATCTTCCAGTTCCAGGGAAAGGTCTTTGAAGACGGTCAGGCTTGTTCCCCTCACTGGGAAGGTTTTTGTTACATTCCTGAGGCTCAGCAGCTTATTCATAGCGGATCGCCTCAACCGGATCCAGTGCGGCAGCCCGCCTGGACGGGTACAGGGTGGCGAGGTAAGAAAGCGCCACGGTGATGATAAACACAAGGGCGACATCCAGCGGCCGGACCTCAAAGGGAATATAGGAGAGAAAATCATAGACATCAGGTGGCAGTTTCAGGACACGGAACGCGTTCAAAATAACTGAAATCCCGACCCCGAGGACGGTACCGATTGTTGCACCGGTCAGCCCCACCACAAGCCCCTGCATCTGGAACACCCTCATAATCCGTTTCCCGTTCATTCCCATTGCCATCATGATGCCAATGTCCCGGTGCTTTTCCATTACCATGAGAACGAGGGAGGAGGTGATGTTCATTGCCGCCACCAGCATGATCAGCCCGATAATAAGCGAGACCACCATCTTTTCCACTTTGATGGCGGAAAACAGGCGCTTGTTGGTTTCTCTGAGGTCTATGACAAAGAACTGCGGCGGGAGTTTCGTGTTCAAAATATGCTTAAACCTGTCAATTGTGTCCATGGAACGGGTACGTACCGCCAGAAAATCCACCTTTCCTTTCATGTTCAGAATGGCCGCAAGGGTTTTCAGTGGGGTAAATACCCAGGTTTTGTCGTATTCATAGATCCCGCTGTAGAAAATCCCCGCTACGGTAAATGTGCGCATTTTGGGCATAATCCCAAGCGGTGTCTGGGTGGGCTTGAAAAACATGATAGTGATCTTATCACCGATTGTAATGCCATGCTGCCTGGCAAGGTCTTTGCCAATCAAAACTTCCCCCGGGTTCAGCTTATCCCGTTTCAGATTCTTCAGGATTCCGGATACTTTTTTTTCTCCCGTAAGCTCCATTCCCTTCACCACGACAGGGGAGGGTTCCTGGGACATCCCCCCCCGAATCAGCCCCTGGGTCAATATCTCCGGTGAGGCTGCGGTAAATTCGGGAATGGTTTCCAGTGTTTTCTTTAATGAGTTCGCATCCTTTTCCGTCATGGGGCCGGAGAGCCCGTGAATCGTCAGGTGGGAGTTGGCGGAAAGCAGATTTTCTTCCATCTTGTTATGAAAACCGGTCATCAGGGAGAGGGCGATAATCAGCGACATGACTCCGATAATGATACCGAGAACGGAAATCAGAGTAATGGTGCCGATGAAAGCCTGGTTTCGCCTCGCCTTCAGATACCGTAAGGCGATAAAATTTTCAATCTTCATCTTTTCTCGGGCGCATGTAGGGAAAGAGGATGACGTCGCGGATAGACTGGGAATTGGTCAGTACCATCACCAGCCTGTCAATCCCGATGCCCTGTCCACCGGTGGGGGGCATACCGTGTTCCATCGCGGTGAGGAAGTCCTTATCCATCATCTGGGCCTCGTCGTCTCCCTGTTCCCGCTCGGACAGCTGCATCTGGAATCGGCGCAACTGTTCTTCCGGGTCGTTGAGTTCACTGTAGGCATTGGACAATTCCATTCCGGCAATAAAGAGCTCGAACCGGTCCACGAACCGGTCATCTCCCTGAATATTCTTGGTGAGAGGGGAGACTTCGATGGGATATTCCGTAATGAAAGTCGGCTGAATCAGCTTTTCCTCCGCCACAGTTTCAAAAACCTCCGAAAGAAGTTTTCCGTAATTCATTTTCTCGGCATCTTCAATATTCAGCTTCTTGGCTTCGGGCAGCAGAGTTTCAATGCTGTCCAGTTTTTCCATGGGAATTTTGCTGTGCTCAGTAATGGCTTCACGCATCGTCAGGCGGCGAAAAGGGGTCTCAAAGCTGAGAGTATGGTCACCGTATTTGACTGTCCTGGTTTTCAGCACATTATCACAAAGCTGGGTGAACAGCTCTTCGGTTATGGTCATCATATCCCGGAGGTCCGCGTAGGCCTCGTAAAACTCCACCATTGTGAACTCCGGGTTGTGCTGGGAATCCACCCCTTCGTTACGGAAATTCCGGTTGATTTCAAAAACACGGGGAAACCCACCGACAATCAGGCGTTTCAGAAACAATTCCGGCGCGATGCGCAGGTAGAGATCCAGGTCCAGCGCGTTGTGATGGGTGATGAAGGGTTTTGCCGCCGCACCACCGGGAATCAGCTGCATCATGGGGGTTTCAACTTCCATGTATCCCTTCATTTCGAAGAATTTACGGGCCTCAGAAATCAGCGCGCTACGGAGCGCGAAAGTCTGGCGCACATCCTCATTGCTCATCAGGTCCAGGTAGCGCATCCGATAGCGGAGCTCTTTATCCTTCAAGCCGTGCCACTTTTCCGGCATGGGGCGGATCGCCTTTGACAGGAAAGTGTATTCATCCACCATCACTGTTAATTCTTCCGTACGGGTGCGAAATAAGATACCGGTGACGCCGATGAAATCACCGACCTCTATTTTTTTCAGCAGCTTATAGGCTGGCTTTCCCACCTTATCCTGGCGGATGTAAAGCTGAATCTTTGCGCTTCCGTAGGCGATATGCATGAAACAGGCACGTCCCTGCATCCGTTTTGACATGATTCTGCCACAGGTCTTTAAGTGCTTTTCCAGGCCTTCCAGTTCTTCCTTGCTATATTTTTCGAAAATGTCCTTTATCTCTTCTGCTGTGATGTCGTAATCGAATTTCACCGGGAACGGGTCAATTCCAGCTTCTTTAATGTCTTGAAGATGCTGCCGGCGTTGCTGAATATACTCGTTTTCACTTCTTTGTTGCTGATCCATTTCAATTCCCCTTATCTGCAAAATAAACAAGCCGTATTATATGCGAGGAAAGGCAGGAAGTCAAACCGGCCGGAGGCCGGATTTGAGTAGGATAGGAGTAGGAGTAAGAGTAAGAGTGGGAGTGGAAGCAAGGAAGGGGAAGTATCTTTTCACTGTCTTTTCCCATTCTGCCTGATTTTTCTTCCCCCTACTCCTACCCCAACTTCTACTCAACCATTTCCAGCCTGCTGAAACAGGTTGGAAATGGTATCATTGGGCCTTGAAACGGGAGGGGAGATGGAGACGACGGCACTGTTTGGAGAAATCGCGGCGGTTCTGACAGCGGTTTGCTGGTCATTCGGCTCGTTGTTGTTCACTTCGGCAGGGCGGCGAATCGGTTCCGTTGCCGTGAACCAGATCCGCCTCTGGTTTGCACTTGCTTTTCTGTTGATCATCCATTTCATTGTATTCGGAATTCCCTTTCCGGTTCATGCGGGGAACCCGGCATTTTTCTGGCTGGGTCTGTCCGGTTTTGTGGGCTATGTGCTTGGCGATGCCATGCTCTTTGAGTCCTTTGTCCTGATCGGGCCGAGGCTGGCCATGCTATTGATGACACTGGTGCCAATTTTCAGCAGTATTCTGGGCTATTTTTTCCTCGGGGAATCCCTCAATGCGGTTGAAATTATTGCGGTTCTCGGGACGGTGGGGGCTATTGGGTGGGTTGTTGCTGAGCCGAAGCCGGAGAATTCAACGCCCCATTCTCACTACGCGATGGGGGTTTTGATGGGGGTCGGGGGAGCAATGGGGCAGGCACTGGGATTGCTCTTTGCCAAAAACGGCCTTGCCGGCGGCTTGTCGCCTATTTCCGCCAATCTGATCCGGGTTTCAGCCGCAGCCCTTGTGATTGGCTTGATTTCCGCTTTCCGGGGCAAGCTCATGGGGTATTTCCGGAGACTGAAGCAGCGTCCGGTATTGGTGCAGTTACTGGGTGCATCTTTTCTCGGGCCGGTTCTCGGAGTTGTACTGTCGCTGGCAGCCATTGCCTACACCCGTATCGGGATTGCATCCACATTGATGTCATTGTCGCCACTTTTTCTGATTCCCCTCTCCTGTTTGTTTTTTAAGGAGCGGGTCAGTCCGCGTGCTATCATCGGAACTGCCGTGGCTTTTGTTACATCCGCTTTGTTGTTTTTCTATTGAACAAACGGGCCGCCGATGTGGGCAGCCCGCTTTATTATTCCTTTATATCGCAGAAATTCAGGGTAATGCGAATATCCTCCGGTGACATGATTTTCAGTGGCATGGGGAACAGGTTTTTTCCGTCAGTCAGCACTGAAATCAGGGATTGAGGTTTTGCGAACAGCTTCAATGTCTTGAAAATTCCCTGGGGGATAGTGGCGCGGTGGCCCACCAGAACATCGGCTTTCCCTGCAACCGGGGTGTTGACGTGCTTTTCAGCCGCAGCTTCCGGCGAAAGGGACACGTCCATGGACAGGGGGCCTTCCACCCGGACACCGGGGCCGAACTGTTTTCTGGAGCCCATGGCCTCCATTACGGCTGCCGGAACCGCTGATTCCATTTGAAGGGAAACCACCTCAACGGCGGAAAGAACTGATATCTTTGGTGCGTCAATTCCCATTTTCCCTGCCACAAAGGCCGCATTGGCGACGATTTTGCTTAAAGTGGGGATACCCGGTGCCGGGTGTACAAAACTATCGGTGAGAAGCAGCGACCGGTTATTCAGCTGGAGAATGGCGATGTGGGAGAAGGTTTTTTTCATGTCTTTTCCGATTTGACGCAATTCTCTGTAAATGGCGGCAGATTCCGGTTCATTGACAATCACGTCATCAATATTTCCGGCATAGAATTCACTGAAAGATTCATTCATCAGCATTTCCCGGCCTTTGACCGGGATTCTGCAGTGGGTTCCGGTAATTGCAATCATTTTTCACCTCCACCGGCGAAGAGCACGCCCAATGCCAGTGATGCCTTCTTGTTGATGGCGGAATCGGAGCGGGAAACGAGGCAGACCGGCACTCTGGTACCCATGATGAGTCCGGAGAAAATTGTGTCTGTGTGAAGAGTCAGCCCCTTTGTGATGGTGTTGCACTCTTCGATTGCCGTTGCCACCAGTCCGTCCAGGTTTTCGAACGCAAATTCCGGCGTGACGGCGGACATGGGGTGAAAATCAGGGCCCAGGTCTTTCAGCCGCTTGCAGATGTCTTCATGTTCCGGGGACGCTTCATCGGCGTAGGGGGCGAGAAAACCGAAGCGAAAGGGGCTGATCTCAAGTGCTTTTGCCAGGTCAGCCATGTTCCGGCAGATGGCCTCTTTCTGTGCGGTGTCGGGTTTCGGAATCATGCCGCCATCAGTGAAAAAGAGCAGTCGGTCCCGGCCGGGGATGGAGAGAACCGCCACGTGGCTCATCACCTCCCGGGACTTCAGCTCCGGCTTTGCCAGCAGGGCTTTCAGGAGGACGGCGGTTTTGACAAACCCCTTCATCAGGAACTGAGCCTTTCCTTCGGCAGCCAGTTCAACAGCCCGTTTGCAGCCTTGAACCGGGTCTTTTTCATTAACCAGTTCCATTTCATCCAGTGAAAACCCGCCATCACCGGCGATTTCCCTCATTTCGGCAACGTCACCAACTAAAATGGCATGGACCAGGCCTTCCTGCTCCGCTTCAACCACCGCCTGCAGAACCGAGGCGTCATTTGCCATTGCAACGGCAACGGTTTTGTTTCCGGACTGCCTCCTTGCGCCGTCCAGTATTTCCTGTGCGTTTTTTATCATAATTGCCTCAATTGTATTCTTTTATGAGTACTTTGCCGGAAACGGCGAGGAATCCGGCTTCACCCAGTGCTTTCATTTCTCCCTCTCCCGGGAAAACCACGATTGTTCCGAGAAAGGAAATGTAGGATTTCAAATCTGTGATGAAACGCTCGGAGTGGGCGATTCCGCCGGTAATGAGGATGGCCTCATAATTGCCTTTCAGTGCGGCTGCTTCCCGGCCTATTTCCTTTGCTACCTGGAAAACAAATGCACGGTAAATCAGATCCGCTTCCTTGTCCCCGGCTGCCACTTTCTCCAGTACCTCCCGAAGGTCAGAGGTACCGAGATAGCCCTGGAAACCGCTGTTTATGGAAAAATCCCGTTCAATTTCGTTCTTCGGTTTCCCGGAAAAGCATAGGTCAATTATACCGTTAAGTGGCAATGCGCCGGCTCGTTGAGGCGAGAAGGGGCCTTCCCCGAGTAAACCGTCATTGACATCCCGCACTTTGCCGCCTTCCAGCGCGCAGATTGAAATTCCA
>Ga0164318_10002606_pt1 | contig 16842 bp, 14 predicted proteins | sample GuaBasSedimGuay9_FD_113734 | JGI IMG/M metagenome (GOLD analysis project Ga0164318, IMG submission 113734) | Subseafloor sediment microbial communities from Guaymas Basin, Gulf of California, Mexico - Guay9, Core 4571-4, 0-3 cm | ecosystem: Environmental > Aquatic > Marine > Hydrothermal vents...
ATTTTCCCGCCATACCCCGTTGTTGTAAAACTCATTCGAGAGGAGTCCGTCATGGCTTTTAACCTGCGAGGAAGAAGTCTTCTTACACTTCTTGATCTCAGCCCTGCTGAGCTTCGTTACCTGTTGGATCTTTCCCATAATCTGAAGCAGGAGAGACTTGGATACCAGGTGTTTCAGAGATTCCAGGGCAAAACCCTTGCAATGCTGTTTGAAAAGCGTTCTACCCGTACCCGCTGCGCTTTTGAAACCGCCTTTGGTGAAGAGGGTGGCCACCCTGTGTTCCTCAGCTCTGCCGATATTCAGCTTGGTGTGAAGGAATCTGTTGAAGATACCGCAAGGGTTCTGGGCAGAATGTTTGACGCCATTATGTTCCGCGGTTTCAAACAGGAAACAGTGGAAGCACTGCATCAGTACTCAGGCGTTCCCGTGTTCAACGGTCTTACCGATCAGTTTCACCCGACGCAGATACTTGCCGATCTTATGACAATTGAAGAGAACATCGGTGAGCTCAAAGGTGTTAACTTCGTGTATACAGGTGACGGCAGAAACAACATGGCCAACAGTCTTATGATCGGCATGGCCATGATGGGTGTTAACTGCACTATTCTTGCACCTGAAAGTCTTCAACCCGAGGCAGAACTTGTTGATACAGTAACTGCTCTCGCAGAGGTCAGCGGTTCTGAAATAGCCATAACCAACAAAGTCGAAGAGGCTGTTGAGGGTGCTGATGTTATCTACACCGATGTATGGGCTTCCATGGGTGAAGAAGACAAGGCCGCAGAGCGTATCAAGCTGCTGCAGCCTTATCAGGTGAACCAGGAAATGATGGATGCTACCGGTAACCCTGAATGCCTGTTTATGCACTGCCTGCCTGCTGTGAAAGGAAAAGAGGTAACCTTTGACGTTATCGAAGGTCCAAACTCTGTTGTGTGGGACGAGGCGGAAAACCGCAAGCACACAATCAAGGCAATGATGATCGCGTCTGTCTGCTAACGGCAATAATTGGTTATTAGAGAGCTGCCTGTATTACAGCAGGTGGCTCTCCTGTGTTAAAAAGTGTTGTCTTCGTGTAGCAGCTTGAGGTATGAGAGGTGTCTTTCTTTGTCGATTGTACCGTTTTCAACCGCTTCCAGAACAGCACAGCCAGGCTCTGTTTCATGAAGGCAGTTTCTGAACCTGCAGCGGCCGGCACCTTCAAATTCAGTGAAACAATACCCCAGTTCCTCTTTGGGAATATGGTCAACGGAGAATGCCCGGAGACCGGGAGTATCCATAAGAAATGTTTCGTTTTCCAGAGGAATCAGCCTGGCTGAAACTGTGGTGTGTTTTCCTTTTGTGGTTTTCGCGTTGACAGAACCAATGCGAAGGTTAAGGTCCGGGTGGATGGCCTGAATAAGTGATGTTTTCCCGGCTGCGGATATTCCCGCAAGGGCCACGGTTTTCCCATCAATCAGGTTTTTGAAGCTGTTAATCCCTTCTCCGGTCACTGTACTTGTTTGCACTACTGTGTAGCCGGCCTGTTTCCCGTAAACCTTTTCAAGAACTGTCAGGTCCGCGGCTTCTGTGGTTTCCCTGAGGTCGATCTTGTTAAAAACAAGTGCGGCAGGAAGACGATTCCATTCTGCAGAAGCCAGAGCCCTGTCTACAAAACCTCTTCGGAGGGGAGGGCTTGCTATAGATGCCACTATTACAACGAGATCAATGTTTGCCGCCAGTACCTGTCGTTTTCCCACAGGTGAAGTTCTTTCAAGAATGCCCTTTCTTGTCTCAATCTTTTCAACATACCATGCACCCTGTCGGTTTACCACGGTGGCAACATCACCGCACACAGGGTTTTTGTATTCACGGAAAACATTGCTTGATACCCTCGCTTTTACCGTTTCCCCGCCGGGGAGAAGCAGAGTTACCCCTCTTTTTCCTGAAGATGCGATTCTTGCGGTTGTGTTATCTGAAATAGTCCACCTCGATATTCTTTACGGTTTCAAGCCACCGGGCTGTGTGCTCCGGGAAATACACGCCCTCGTCTAAGATAACTATTCTGGTAACACCCAGTTCGGCAAGAGATGATTCGCTCGCATTGCTGTATGCGGCTTTGTCCACGGAGACAAACAGTCCTGACGGGTCATCTATTCCCAGATTGAGGCAGAAACCTGGGATAAGAAGTTCATTGGCTGCGGTCAGCCCATGTTCCGGCAGTTCAAAAGAATTGTAGGCCTCTCTCAGTTCCATGTACTGTTTGATTTCCGGTACGGTGGAGATCCACTGGACAGAGGGAAACAGGATAACTGCAACAGCAGCAGCAGTTCTTACCCTGCCGTTAAACAGTTTGTGTATTTCAACAAAAACGAAGGGAACGGCAAGTAGAAACAACTGATCTATGTATCTGGGCAGTACCAGAGAACCCATTGCCAGTGAGACAGCAAGCAGAACAAAGTTTGCGGTAAAAGGCCAGTGAAGCTGCCACTTCCTGAAAAAGAGAAACAATATCGCAGCCACAGGTGCTCCGAGAACAAGTACAGACCGTAACGCAGCCCACGGAAAGAATGTAACAGGGTTTGCCGTGGGGTATGCCATGGCTGCCACAGAGTATTTAACCTCATCGGCAGCCCATGTAAAAGAGCCGCAGGATGTTCTGTGAAAAACCAGCCAGCCGGCTGCGATAAAAGCAAGAACGGAAACAAGTTTCCATTTTCTGTTCTTAAGGCTGTGGTATCCGCTGTAGATAAAACCCTCCGGTCTGGCCAGTGAAGCCAGCACGGCACCGATGCCTGATCTGTTCTTCGACTGAAGCAGAAACATTGAGCCAAGAAACAGCACAGCCGAACTGCTTGTTACAGCCAGAAGCAAAAAAACTGGATTGAACCCCAGAAACAGCGCTGCTTCCAGGCCAGCCTGTCCACGGCCTGCAGAATTCCAGACTGCGGCAACAACCATAAAAGCGGTGAGGAAAACCACTATGGAACGGTAAAATATTCCCCCGGGCATTCTGATGAATCCCATTATCAGTTCAAGAGGTTTGGGAACTGTGTTGGGGTAGTAGATCTGCCAGTCATCGACGACACCGTTGTGAGAAATCACAAGTCTGCCTGTGTGTACAAGCTGATTTGCCCATACATCGTGGGCATTCCTGTCCGGGTCGGGAATCTCTCCGTCCAGAACAATTAAAAGTGTCAGAACCGGGAGAACTGACACGGCAAACAGAACAACAGTCTTATTCAGTGTCTGGCTCCATGAATCTCACCACCATTTCACCCTCACGGCCCCAGCCCAGTATTTCTCTTACCCTCTTCTCCATGTAAAGGGAGTCATTCTCCAGCAGATCTATTACGGTGTTCAAAGAGTCTATCTCGGCTTCAAGCCGCCTGTTTTCAGCAGTCACGTTGTTTACGTCACTCTGAATTTCAGTTATTGCCATAATCCCGTTTCTGCTTAGAAGAAGTATGGTGCCTGTTGCCAGGAAAACCCCCGTTAGAAGCAACGCAGTCAACAGCCTTGTTTTTCTGCCTTGCGAAGGTGGTAGTTTTCCGTACATAAACTACCCTTTGATAACACTCATTCCCGCATATTCAGCACTGCCCTCCAGAGCCTCTTCTATTCGCAGCAGCTGATTGTACTTTGCAGTACGGTCTGTACGGCAGGCAGAGCCGGTTTTTATAAATCCAGTATTTCTTGCTACAGTCAGGTCAGAGATGAATGTATCTTCCGTTTCTCCGCTTCTGTGGCTTACTACAGCTTTCATCCCGTTTCTGTGGGCCATATCGATGGTCTCAAGAGTTTCAGAAACTGTTCCAATCTGGTTAAGCTTGATGAGTATAGCGTTCGCGGCATTCAGCTCTATGCCTTTCCTGAGCCTTTCCACATTTGTAACAAACACATCATCTCCAACTATATGTATGGTTTTACCCAGTTTCTGCATCATCAGCTGCCAGCCTTCCCAGTCGTCTTCAGCGTGACCGTCTTCAATGCTTACTATGGGAAACTGGTCTACAAGTTTTGCCCAGTAGTTAACCATCTGAGCCGAAGTAAGCCCGTCTGGGCTTTCGCCGTGCATGAAGTAGCGGCCGTCTCTGTAGAATTCACTGGCAGCGGGATCGAGGGCTATGAAAATATCCTGTCCAGGTGTGTATCCCGCGTCTCTGACAGCCTTAACGATGAATTCAAGTGCGGCAGTGTTGTCGGGAAGATCTGGTGCAAGTCCTCCTTCGTCTCCAACGCTGGTGGACATCCCGGCGGCAGCTGCGTTCTTTTTAAGAGTATGGAAGGTCTCCACGCCAGCCTGAAGTGCTCTGCTGAAGCTGTTGAACCCGGCAGGTACAATCATGAATTCCTGGAGATCGATTGGGTTTGACGCATGTCTTCCACCGTTGATAATATTCATCATGGGAACCGGAAGTACCCGGGCTGCCGGTCCTCCCAGATAACTGTATAAAGGTACCCTCAGACTGTCGGCAGAAGCTCTTGAACAGGCCATGGAGACAGCGAGAATAGCATTGGCTCCAAGTTCAGCCTTGTTGGCTGTTCCGTCAATCTCTTTCATCACCGCATCTATTTCAAGCTGACAGGATGCATCTCTACCAAGCAGTTCCGGTGCTATCCTGGCGTGTATGTTGTTTACAGCATTCAGAACGGATTTGCCCATGAAAGCATTGCCATTGTCGCGGAGTTCGACTGCTTCGTGTTCTCCTGTAGATGCCCCGCTCGGAACGGCAGCTCTTCCGAAACTGCCGTCTTCCAGATACACATCGGCTTCTACAGTGGGGTTTCCCCGAGAATCAATTATCTGACGCGCCCTGATTCCAGTAATCTCTGCCATTGTAATCTCCCTTTGTATTGAACCTGCAGGAAGGAATATAAACCAGCGCGGTCAGTAGGGCAGACCCTGTTGATTCTCAAAAAGTACAGAGCCGTAGGTAAGCAGTATTTCTTTGTATGAACGGGCCTTGATAATCTCAATGAAAGCCAGAGCAAGTTCCCTGTCGAACTGTGTTCCGGAATTCTCCTTTAGTTGTTTCAAAGCAAATTCAACTCCAGGTGATTTACGGTAAACCCTGTTGCTGGTCATGGCGTCAAAAGAGTCTGCCACAGTCAGTATCCTGGCGAACAGGGGAATATCCGTTCCGGAAAGTTTGTCCGGGTAACCGTTACCATCGTACCTCTCGTGGTGAGATCTTATGGCTGGCAGCAGGTTTTTAAAAGCCTTTATAGGTTTGAGAATACTGCAGCCTTTTGCCGGATGTGTTTTGATTATTACGTATTCTTCTTCTGTGAGCATTCCCGGTTTGTTAAGAATCACTTCGGGAACACCTATTTTCCCTATATCGTGAAGTAGTGCCGCATTCCAAAGATCTTTTCTGGCCTGATTGGTTATACCGATCTTGTCTGCAAGGGCAAGAGTGTATGCTGTAACATTCCGGGAGTGATCGCTGGTGTATTTGTCCTTTGCATCAACGGCCTGAGCCATTGCAGTGATGGTCTCCAGATAGTTTCTGTGATTTTCCCTGTATTGAAGCGAGTTGCAGATTGCTGATGCCGCATGACGAAGCAGTAGGGGGATAAATTTGGAAGACGGGAAAAGACGGCTTCTGCCAGCCCATGAGCCCATAACCAGCCATCCGTGTATTTTTCCAAAGTCACTTAGTTCCGTGAATGTAAATTCAGGGCTATTTTCGAATGAGCGGATGTCTTTGCCAATAAATACTTCAGAGTGAACATCCGCCAATAGTTGTGAAGCCAGTGCTTTGCCGATTTTTCGGCTCATCTGTTTTTTCAGGGAAGCAAAGACTTTCTCCCTGGTTATAGCCTCATTCATTAGAACGAAGTTGTAGGGCGTTCCGTTTTCCAGAGAGACGAAGAAACCTGCTACATCAAATGGAATAAAAGTTCTAAGACCGTCAGCAACAGTGGAAATCACCGTCGGAATATCGAGAGACAGAGAGAATCTGCTGGTTACAAGATTAACCTTTTCCAGCTCTTTGTTGTTTACGAGAAGATCGTTGGTCATCTTCAGGTTCTGCAACTGATTTCCGAGTTCTGCCGCATACAGCGCCAGCAGTTTCAAGTCGCGGGTTTTAAACCTGTCTCTCCGCTGGCTTCTTCCAGCAAGAATAACTCCAAGACTCTTTTCCCCGGCGGGGATAATGGTACCCATGAACGATGCTCTGGTTCCAGCCATGTCGGTGTTGCCGACACTGCTGGGATCAAGCAGTATTTCACCACCAGACTGCATGGTTCTGCTGGAAAGAAAGTACCATGTAACCTCATCGGCGAATGAGCCATGACCGATGTCTACTGTTTTTTCCAGCATGGTTTCCGTTTTGTTAAGAAGATAAATACGCAGGGAGTCTGCGCTGAAGCTCTCGGCAGTTTTTTTGCCGAAATAGGAGAGCGAAGCCTTTTTTGAGAATTTCGTCATTTTACGGGAAACGGTGAGTTCATGAAGAATCCTGAGCTCCGAAGATGTAATGGTTGAAAAATGTACCCGCTGTTCGCGTTCTGCTTTCTGTACTGCTTCCAGTATTTCGTCATTGGTGAACGGTTTGGTTATGAAGTCGTATGCACCCTGTCTTATTGCTTCTTTGGCGAGATCTACAGAAGCATGCCCTGTAAAGAGGATAACAAAAGTGTCCGGGTTCAGCTCCCGGATCTCAGACATGAGTTCCAGACCGTTTGTGTCTGGTAGAAGAATGTCACACAGAACAATGGGATAGGTTTTACTGGAAAGAAACTGGGATACTTCCTTCCCGGAGTGCGCCACATCAACACTGTAACCCGTATGCCTCAGCGTTTCGGTGACCACGCTACACACAACAGGATCATCATCTACAACAAGTATACGCGGAAGATCGCTCACAGTGAGCTATCCTTTCCACCCCTCAACAATCCCAAGCTTCTTCATTCTGGCCAGAAGAGTCGTTCTCTTCAGGCCGAGCATTCTGGCTGCCTTCGATCTTATACCCCCTGAAGAGGTCAGCGCCTTTTGAATATAGTGTCTTTCAAGAGAGTCAACAATTACATCGAGATGAACCATTCCACTGACATTGGTCTCTGGAATACTGTTACCGGGGAACTCCGAGATCCAGTCGGGAAGATGCTCAAGTTTGATTGCTTCTTCACCAGCAAGAATCAGAGCTCTTTCAATTACATTTTCCAGTTCCCGCACATTACCCGGCCATGAATAGGTCAGCAGAGCCGTGATCGCTTCATCTGATAGCTTTTCTCCTCCAAAAGGTCCGCGCATACCGGTTAGAAAGTGTTCAACCAGGGGAATTATGTCTGCTGGTCTCTCCCGCAGTGCCGGAATCCTTATTTCGAAAACGTTCAGTCTGTAGTACAGATCTCGTCTGAAGGACCCGTTTTCTACTTCCATTCTGATGTTGCTGTTGGTCGCTGATATAAGCCGTGTGCTTATGGGTACGGATGTTGTTGACCCAACCGGTGTTATTTCCCGTTCCTGAAGGGCACGCAGCAGTTTGACCTGCATTGGCTGACTCATGTTACCTATTTCGTCCATGAACAGGGTTCCGCCCTCAGCCGCCTGGAAGTGACCTATTGTTGTGGAGTATGCTCCTGTATACGCTCCTTTTACATGGCCAAACAGTTCGCTTTCCAGCAGTCCTTCGGGAATGCCGCCTGAGTTAACAGAAACGAACGGTCCCGCGGACCTTCTGCTCATCCTGTGCAACGCTCGGGCAATCATCTCCTTGCCTGTCCCACTTTCCCCTGAGAGAAGAACTGTGCTGTCTGTGATGCTTACCTTTTCAACCAGATCCATTACTTTTTTCATTTCCGGGCTGTTGACAATCAGGGCTTTCCCGGAAGAGTGCTTGCGAAGCCTCTGTTTCTTGACCACACCCTCCACGGCCAGAAGAAGTTCATCTATGGAGAAAGGTTTGGGGATGTAGTCCATGGCTCCCAGGTCCATTGCCTCTTTTATACCTTCTATTGAGGCGAATCCGGTTATAACCATTGCTGCCATGTACGGGTGTTTTTCTCTTGCTATTCTGATGATATCAATACCCGAACCATCGGGCAGTCTGACATCTGTGATCAGCAGATGATACGACCGAACCCGCAGTCTGCTGAGAGCCTGTCTGCTGTCTGATGCACTGTCGCAGAGAAAGCCTTTCGAGGTCAGAACCTCTTTAACAAACTCAAGAGTCTCCGCCTCATCATCTACTATCAGTACTCTGTATCCCCTCCTTGAACCATTCATGCGTATAGTATTGGTACTGTTCCAGTGATTGTCAATATACTGACGGGGGTCAAATGAAGTACTGGCAATATCTTGCCGTGGGGCTCCTTGCAGCCGGGTGTTCAAGGGAGCCTGTTCCCGGTGACAGCTACTTTATTACCGGTGATGACTACAGAGCGCCGGCTGACACCACAGTTGTTGTGGCAGTGGCTGATACGGCGGTTGCGGTGGGTCTTTCCGATACAGTGGATGTACAGGCAGAAACAGACTCCATGCATGTTTCTGCAGAAGACAGCCTGTATTCTGCAACAGATTCACTTGAAATGAATCCCGATTCACTGCTGGCTGCGGATACCACTTCCACCAGGTACTGGAGATTTGCCGCAGTGGAAATACAGGGATCTCTGTATCAGAGTCTTGAGAGTGTTTCCGATGTGGAATCTGATATTCTCGGGGCTCACTGTGTACGGAATCTTGTGTGGGAAATGAACCCATGGCGGGGATTTATAGCCGGTGATTCTGTGAAAATTCTTTACACCACTGAAGAGAGCCCAAGAGAGAACATGGTTGTAGCTTTCGAGTACATTCCAGTCAGTGGATCGGCAAACCACAGCTTCTCCGGTTACCTGTTCACAAAAACCGGTGACAACTGGCCGTCTGTCTGGAAACCTGATGGCTCTGAGCTGGTAAAACTTCTTGACAGAATGCCGGTAGGAACTTTTGAAGAGATCACCAGTGTTTTTGGAGAGCCCCGGGGCAATCACATACATCAGGGTGTGGATTACAAAGCTCCGGAGGGAACACCGGTTTATTCCGTTACCGGTGGCAGTGTAGTCAGGACAAACTGGAACACACCTTACAACGGAAACTGCGTAGAAATAGGGTTTGGCGGGTACTCAGAGATTTTTCTTCATCTGAATTCTATTGCAGCAGCAGTTGTTCCAGGTGCGGTTATAGACCCGGGAGAACAGATTGGAACCATCGGTAATTCTGGTATCTCAACTGCTCCTCACCTCCACTACCAGATCAACGGACCGGATGGCTACGCAATTGATCCATACCTCTACTTCAGCAGTCATCGCAGAACTCTGGACGCTGAAGATATGGTTCTTTTTCAGCAGAGGGTAGATCTCTGCCGCGAAATGATGGGAGAGTAAACTGAACAGTTTTGCCGTGATAACTCTTAACTGGAATGGTCTGGAAGTCCTTTCCGCCATGGTGGAGTCTGTGGCGGAATCTGTGGCGAAACTGCATGGCAGGCTGATAGTTTTTGACAATGGTTCTACAGACGGGTCGGAAAGAGTTGTCGCAGACAGGTGGAAGGACACAAGCTGGTTCTCACTTATCAAGTCACCTGACAACCTTGGTTTTGCAGCAGGGGCCAACAGAGCCATACAGAGCGTAGACGCTGAAGTTATCGTTCTTGCTAATTCAGACACGGTTTTTCTTCCGGGAAGTCTTCAGATTCTGCTGGAAGCTGTAGAGAATTATCCTTCTGCCGGAATTATTGGTCCGAAACTCCTGTGGCCGGATAGAACTTTGCAGCCTTCTCTCAGGGATTTTCCGTTTCCCGGAAACCTTTTTGCAGAGCACTTTCCTGTGCCTGGCAGGAAACCGGCAGTGAAAAATCCTCACACGGATGAGCAGGAGGTTGACTGGCTTGTTGGGGCTGTCATGGTTTTCAGAAGAGATGTTTTCCTGGCCGCCGGCGGTTTTGATGAAGAATTTTTCTTCTACCATGAGGAAACAGAACTACAGTACCGGCTGTTTCTGCAGGGATACAGATCCGTGTTTGTTCCACAGGCAGAGGTTGTTCATGTAGAAGGAGCATCAGCAAGAAAAAAATTTGGTAGAGAAACCTACCTGCAGTATATTCAGGCGAAGCTTAAGTTTCTCCGGAAGCACGGATATACAGGCTCTTCGGCGTTGTTCAGATTGTTCATGGGGTTGCTGCAGGGGTATAGGCTTGCAGCGGGAATTGTTCGCCCTGCTTTACCCCGGAATGATATCAGGTACACGGCGCCGTACTGCCGAAAGGCTTTCCGCGAGCTTTTCCGGCGCAACAGACGGGATTATTGATGACTGCTATTCTTGGCGTTAACTGTTTTAAACACGATGCTGCTGCTGCTCTTCTTGTTGATGGTGTGCTTGTTGGAGCAAGCGAAGAGGAAAGATTTTCAAGGTTGAAGCATGATGCCGGTTATCCGAAAAATGCCATTAATTTTCTGCTTGATCAGGCTGGTTGTGAACCATCAGACATCGATTATGTCGCTTACTACATGAAACCCTCCCGAATAAGAAAAGAGACATTCCGGGCACTTCCCGGCTACCTGAGCAGGAAGGGTTCTTTCAAGTTTTTTCTGGGACAGCTTGGCGGTGCAATGAAGATGGCTTCAATTCCTTCAATAATGAAAGGCCATCTGGGCGATTCGTTTTCACCGGATTTTCATTTTATAGACCACCACAGAGCCCATGCATGGTCGGCCTGGTTCGGAGCAGGGTGTCGGAACGGTGCGGTGATTACCATGGATGGTGCAGGAGAAATGCATTCAAGTCTTGTGGGTGAGATCACAGACGGAGTTCTCACCGAATACACAAGAACACACCTGCCCAGTTCTCCAGGGCTGTTTTACTCTGCGGTTACTCGATACCTTGGCTTCACTCCCGACAACGACGAGTACAAGGTTATGGGGCTTTCCAGCTATGGAGAACCAGTTTATATCGATCTGTTCAGAAAGATCATCAGTGCTGATGGCGGAAGGTTCAGAGTTAATTCAAAGCTGCTTGATGTTTCCATGGGGGTGCACCATGCTGTATTCAGTCCTGAAGTTCTGTCAATTCTGGGGGAGCCCAGGGACCCTGGAGCCGGTGAGCCGGAGCAGAAGCATCAGAACATTGCTGCCAGTGCCCAGAGAGCTCTGGAGGAAGCAGGGCTGGCAGTTGTCCGGTATCTCAGAAAACAGACAGACCACGACCTTCTGATGATATCCGGAGGAGTAGCTCTTAACTGTGTGATGAACGGTCTGTTCGAGCGCGAAAGCGGATTCCGGGAAATCTATCCTTTCCCGGCACCAAACGATGCCGGAACTTCGATTGGCGCTGCCGTGGCGCTGCACCGGACTGTTTCACCGGATGTGCCGCTTGGAAAACTCAACACCATGTACATAGGCAGCGGATATTCCATGGAAGAAATTTCCGGCGACATACAGATGGCTAAACTGTCTCCTGAGAAACCGGATAATCTTTCGGCTGAAGTTGCACAGATGATAGCCGGCGGAATGGTTGTCGCCATCTATCAGGGAAGGACGGAATTCGGCCCCCGCGCTCTGGGTAACAGGTCTATTCTAGCAGACCCGAGAAAAGCTGAAATGAAAGATATAGTCAACAGTGTGGTAAAACACCGTGAGGGTTTTAGACCATTTGCTCCGGCCTGTATTCAGGAGGAGGCTGGAAAGTATTTTTCCGGTTGTGTGAAATCTTCTCACATGATAAAGACCTACGATGTGGTTAAAGGTATGGCTGATGTTATTCCTGCTGTAACCCATGTGGATAACACTGCGAGGGTGCAGACAGTTACCCGGGAGGAGAACCCGTTTTACTACGATATAATCAAAGAGTTTGGTAAAATTACAGGTGTATCTGTTGTGCTGAATACCTCGTTCAACATCAGGGGAGAGCCGATTGTAAACACACCTGTGGATGCTGTACGATGCTACTATGGAACGGGTATAGATGCCCTCGCAATGCCGCCGTATCTCTTTGTTAAAAAATCGGCAGCAGGAGAAAAGAGCTGAATGGCTACAATTCTTGGACGGGGAACAGTTCTGTTTGTGGATGCAGACAATTCCAGGGCATCCGCCATGCGGGCTGCTGTTTCCTCCACAGGTTACAACTGCACCATTGAGAACAGTGCGCGGTCTGCGCTTAGAAGGGTAAAGTCCCGGTCAGTAAATGTTATTGTTGCAAGCTCTGAGCTTACTGATCTGTACATGAATACATTTCTTGAATCGCTTTCAAGAGCAAATGTAAATTCCAGTGTTGTTATCTATGGGAAGAATATTACTGCGTATGAAGCTATAACCTGGATGAGAGCGGGGGTTGTAGATATTCTTCTTGATCCCTCTGATTCAGCTGCGCTTAAGAACGCTCTGCAGAGTGCATTTACCCGGTCCTCAACCAGGCGCGGCAGAAAAACCGCCCAGCTGAAAGATGGTTCCGATACACCGGAACACGGCAGTCGAATGCTGTATCGAAGCAGACTCATGTCTGATCTTATGAAGAAAGCGTCAAGGGTTGCCCCGGTAAAGGTTACAGTTCTTCTTTCAGGCGAAAGCGGGACAGGGAAGGATGTGCTCGCCAGGGAGATCCATATAATGAGCCACAGAAGGGGCAGTTATATTGCCATTAACTGTGCAGCAATTCCCGAATCTCTTCTTGAAAGCGAACTTTTTGGAAATGAAAGGGGAGCTTTTACAGGTGCTGACGCCAGAAGAGAGGGCAAATTTGAAGCAGCAGACGGCGGTACTCTGCTTCTGGATGAAATTGGCGATATGCCTCTTTCTATACAGGCAAAACTTCTCAGAGTACTGGAGGAGGAAAAGATAACAAGGCTTGGCGGGAACACGGAAGTTCCAGTTGATGTAAGGTTGATTGCTGCAACAAACAGAGATCTGGCTAAAATGGTGGAACAGGGTACATTCAGGGAGGATCTGTACTATCGTATCAAAGTAATAGAGCTTGATATTCCCCCTCTAAGGTCCCGGAAAAGCGATATACCGCTTCTTGCCATGTCTCTGCTCAGACAGGCGGCGGAAAAATTCGGGCTTTCCATGCCGGAGGTTGAGCCGGAGGTTATAGAGAGGCTCAAAACCTACCGGTGGCCGGGTAATGTACGCCAGTTGAAGAACATGATGGAGAGCCTGCTGGTTACCACCGAAGACAGCATCACACTGGACCATCTCCCCACAGAATTTGAAAGGGTGCAGGAGGAAACCTGCAGTACTCTTGAGCTCTGTCTTCCACTTGCTCTTTCGGTTGTTGAAGCCCGGGTTATAAAGAAAACACTTGATTTGACAGGCGGGAACAGAACAAAAACCGCCTCTCTTCTGGGTATAGGAAGAAGAACACTTCAGAGAAAGCTGGAATCATCCAGCAGTTAACTTAAATCGAAGGGAGGGGAGTATGAGGGTCGTGAATGTTCAATCGTTCGGTCCCAGACAGATTCTCCTGGCAGTGCTTTCCGTGGTCATACTTGTGTGGCTGATAAACGGGGGGCCGTTTTACATTGTAGGTCCAGAGGAACAGGCGGTTATTCTCACTTTTGGAAGACAGACTTCTGTAACCGGGCCGGGATTTCATTTCAAGATACCATGGCCGATCCAGACTGTTACAAAGGCTCCGGTAAATGTGGTTCAGAGAATAGAGATCGGGTTCCGTTCGTACGGTTCCGGAAGCAGCACCGAGTATGTAGGCTTCAATGACCCTGATATGCTCAGGGAAGCTCAGATGCTTACCGGTGATGAGAATATCATCAACTGTTCGGTTATTGTTCAGTATAGAATCAGCGATGTAGGAGCCTTCCTGTTTAATGTGCGGGAACCGGAGGGAACGCTGATCGACATTTCAGAGGCCTGCATAAGGCAGGTAATAGGAGACAATGCTGTTGATGCAGTTCTTACAACAGGCAAGCTGGATATGCAGAACCGCATCATGGAACAGGTTCAGTCTGTGACCGACAGTTACGCCATGGGGCTGGACATTGTAGCTGTTCAGCTAAAGGATGTTCAACCACCGGCACAGGTTTCTGATGCCTTCAAGGATGTTGCAACTGCGAGGGAAGATATGCAGGCGTACATCAACGAGGCGGAAGGCTACAGAAACCAGGTAATTCCTGAAGCCAGGGCAGATTCGGTCACCGTTGTTAACGAAGCAATGGGTTATGCTACTGTTAGAATTAACAGAGCCATGGGTGCAGCTGAAAGGTTTACAGCTGTGGCGTACGAATACGGTAAAAGTCCGCAGGTAACTTCTGCCAGGCTGCATCTCGAAATGCTGGAGAGCGTTCTCAGCGACATGCAGATCACTGTTGTTGATTCGGATGCAGGTGCACTTACCCACTACAACCTTGACGGGAGCATGTAATGAAAACTCCAGTAAAAATCAAAGGTTGTTTCACAGGTATTGTGGTTGTCTTTGCCCTTCTGATCTTTTTTGGTGCCTTTTTTACCATAGATGAAACAGAGCAGGCTGTTATTCTGCAGCTGGGCAAACCTGTAAGAGTAATAGTTGGTGACAGAACACCGGAGGAAATGGCTTCACTGGAACTCTGGATGCAGGAAAATGCCCCCGGGGTATCTCTCAGTAAAGGTGCAGGGTTGTACTTCAAGATTCCTTTCCTTCAGCAGGTTCATGTTTTTGATGACCGTATTCTTGAGTACGATGATGATCCCTCGGATGTTGTTACCCGGGACAAGAAGCACCTTCAGGTAGACTGTTATGCCAGATGGCGCATTGAAAATCCGCTTCTTTTCCTGCAGAGTGTTCAGTCTGTTTATGCTGCAAGTTCCAGACTTGATGATGTGATCTACTCGGTTCTCAGGCAGGAAATAGGAAGAAGTGACCTGATTCAGATCGTGCGTAACGCGAATAACCCTGTGGGAATCGGGGAGTATGTCCGGCTTGTTGACAATATAACCTACTCGGATACTTCAGCTGGAAACATTGTGATGACCGAAGCCGGTGAGGTTATCGAGGTGATACGGATGATGCGTGTACCGCCTGGGCAGGGCAGGGAAGCTCTGCTTACAAGGGTAACCGAAGCCACCAGGGTGATGACATCGGAATACGGTATTTACATACTCGATGTCAGGATCAAGCGGGCCGACCTTCCAATGGCCAATCAGCAGGCAGTTTTTACCAGAATGCAGGCAGAGAGAAACAGGATATCTACCAGGTACAGAGCTGAAGGGCACAGAATGGCCCAGACGATCCTTGCTGAAACTGACCTGAGAGTGGACAGTATCAGTTCTCTCGCCGACAGAAGAGCACTTCAGATCCGTGGAATGGCAGACAGTACCGCTGCTGCTATATACGCATCGGCCTACGAATCCTACCCTGATTTCTACCGGTTCATGCAGTCTCTTGAAACACTGGATAAGATCATGGACGCCAACGATGAAGTGGTGTTAAGCACTTCGGGAATATTCCAGTACTTTGTTACCACGCCTGGAACCATGCGGTGAGAGAGCTTTTCCTCACAGGTGCAACTGGCCGCCTGGGCAGAACAGTTCAAAGGAATCTGAACAACTCGTGGATTATTCACCCCTGCTCATTGAGCGGGGGTGATGATCTGACAAAAACGGAACCTCGGGATATTGTTCCTGGAAAAGCAGATTTTGTTCTGAACTGTGCTGCAATGTCTTCAAGAGCCGGTTGCATGGATAATCCTTATTTCGCATACAGACTTAATTCACTGTGGCCGCAGAAACTTGCGGTTTTCTGCGCAGAAACACACACAAGGATGGTTCATATTTCCACCGATCTGGTCTATTCAGGTGGCATTCCACCCTACACAGAAAGGTCCCCTGCTGTACCACGCTCACTTTACGGCTGGACAAAACTGCTTGGTGATATTGCCGTTCTGAACAGAAATCCACGGGCATGTGTTGTCCGCACATCTGTTCTCACAGGAAAAGCAGGGGCGAAGATGACCACATTCAGCGAGGACATCCTTTCAGGCCGTGCATCCAGTTTCCATGTGGACTGTTTCAGAAATCACACAGACATAAATGCTCTCGCCCGTTTCCTCTCAAAGTGTCTGTTTTCTTCTATGAACGGTCTTGTTCTGGCTGCGGCACCCTACTCCATGTCCCGGGCTTCCTACGCCTACACTCTTCTAAAAAAAGATATCAACCTGATAAACGGACCCTCTCATATACCGCATGATTTGACTCTGAAGCCATCTGTCAGCATTGCGGAGGAATAAGTTTGATTAAGCATTTTGTATGCTGTGCTGTTCTTGTTCTGGCAGGCAGCGGCTGTGTTACCGATGATGATACGGTTTCCGAGGTGAGAAATGATGATGCGTGGCGGCTGACTTTTTCATCAGGCGGGGAAAGTGCCCAGAATCCCACTTTTTCTCCAGACGGCAATTTCGTGCTGTTCACCCGTTTCATGGATGGGTACAACAACCCTCCGTCTGAGCTTGTGAAGATAAATATTGGAACAGGGGAAGAAACCGTGGTGATCGCTGCTTCTGGTGATGTGGAAAACATAAATTCTCCCGGTTCATCCTGGATAAACGGCCGGATATGCTGGTCATCCGACATGGCCGGTGGAACCAATGAAATCTATACCGCCGATGATAACGGTACCGGTGTTGTTCAGGTAACAGATCATCCAGAGTCCGAAGGCTACTACATCGAGCCTGTATTCAATCCCGTGAATACGGACAAAATAGTTTTTGAGTACGGCGCATCCGATCAGCCTCCTCATCATATTGCCATTGTGGAAGTTGACGAAAACAGCAGGGTAACACTTTTAACCAGTGATCCTGACTGCGATGACAGGCTCCTAGTCTTCAGACGGGCGGAAAATACTGTTTCAGCGGGCGGATACCGGAAGTGAGAACTGGCAGATTTACACAGCTGAAA
>Ga0164318_10002607_pt1 | contig 16841 bp, 14 predicted proteins | sample GuaBasSedimGuay9_FD_113734 | JGI IMG/M metagenome (GOLD analysis project Ga0164318, IMG submission 113734) | Subseafloor sediment microbial communities from Guaymas Basin, Gulf of California, Mexico - Guay9, Core 4571-4, 0-3 cm | ecosystem: Environmental > Aquatic > Marine > Hydrothermal vents...
CGTATCACCGGTTGGCATAAACATTCTTTCCATGCTTAGCTCCTTTTTACCAAAATCAATAAAAGCACAACAAATAGGAACTTTAGCTGCAACAGCTATACGATAAAAACCGGTTTTCCATTCAGGATTCCTTTTCCTTGTTCCTTCGGGAGCAATGCCCAAAATAAATGTTTCATTTTCCTCAAACATTTTCACTACTTGAGATACCACGCTGTTGCCTTTTCCACGACTAATTGGCATCCCACCCCACATTCGAATAATAGGAGTTGTTAAAAAAGTGAAAATTTCCTTTTTCACCAATAATTTTGGTTCAAGCCCCATAGCCCAATTAGCTAATTTACCCATAAAAAAATCGATATTAGCAGTGTGGGGTGCTATAAGGGTAACATATTTTTTCTCTGTTGGAATTTCCCCCAACACTTTCCAACCAAAAATCCAGAGAATAAATCTTGCTATTTTTTTTGCTATCATAATTCAATAAGTTTCAAGTATAAAGGTTCAAGTTTCAAGGTCATAGAGACGCATGGCCATGCTTCTTTACCCTGATTAATTATGCTACGCGAGCTAAAGGTTCATAAATTTATTTGGTACTTTATTAATTATCTGTCAATCTCTAATTTAAACCAGAATAGTAAAAATATTTAAAAATGATAAATTTACCAAAGGTACATATTTACTTTTTGATAACTTGCTAATTTTCAAAAACTTGCACTAGTGCGTAAGCAACATTGAATAGCACTTAGTGCTTAATGTGTTGTTAATGGGTATTGTTTCATCATGCTGTTTACTTCAGCACGTACTTTATCAATAACAGCCTCATTTTCAACATCCATAATCACCTCATCAACCAAATTAACAATCTTTACCATATCATCTTCTTTTAATCCCCTGGTAGTTACAGCCGGTGTACCTACTCTTAAGCCAGATGTTTGAAATGGTGAACGGGTATCAAAAGGAACCATATTTTTATTAATGGTGATATCAGCTCTTTCAAGTGCTTTTTCCACTACTTTACCAGTAATTTCAGGCACTTTTGTTCTTAAATCAATTAACATAGAATGGTTATCAGTACCGTCAGAAATAACTTTATAGCCTTTTTCTACAAAAGTATCAGCCATAACTTTGGCATTTTTTATTACCTGCTTTTGATATTCCTTAAATTCATCGGTTAAAGCTTCACCAAAAGCAATTGCTTTTGCAGCTATTATGTGCTCTAGCGGTCCACCTTGTGTACCAGGGAAAACACCCGAGTCTAACAATGATGACATCATTCGTATTTTCCCTTTTGGTGTTTTCTTTCCATATGGATTTTCAAAATCTTTACCCATCATAATAATACCACCACGTGGTCCGCGTAGGGTTTTGTGTGTAGTTGATGTTACAATATGTGCATAAGACATTGGATCTTTTAACAAACCCGCAGCAATTAATCCGGCAGGATGTGAAATATCAAACATGAGTAAAGCACCAACCTTATCTGCTATATCTCTCATTCTTTTATAGTCCCAGTCACGAGAATAAGCTGATGCACCACCAATAATTAATTTAGGCTTTTCTTTAATAGCTAGTTCTTCCATTTCATCATAATCAACCATACCTGTTTCTTCTTTTACATTATAAGAAACAGCCCTGTATAAAATACCTGAAAAGTTTACAAACGAACCATGGGTAAGGTGTCCACCGTGTGAAAGGTTAAACCCTAAAAAAGTATCTCCGGCCTTTAAAGTAGCTAACATAACTGCTGCATTTGCCTGTGCACCGGAGTGTGGTTGCACATTTGCCCATTCAGCACCAAAAAGTTCTTTTAAACGGTCAATTGCCAATTGTTCTGTTTGATCAACTATCTGGCAACCACCATAATATCTTTTGCCTGGATAACCTTCAGCATATTTATTTGTCAACCATGTTCCCATAGCTTCCATTACTTGTTCACTTACAAAATTTTCTGAGGCAATTAGCTCAATACCATTTAATTGACGCTGATGCTCCTTTTCAATTAAGTCAAAAACCAGTTTATCTCTTTTCATGTATGTAATTTTATAATATTAATAATTGGGATATTTTTCACAAATGTAAAAAAATATCCAATATTTTTTTGACATATTTTTAAAAATCATCTCTTTACGCAACATGAAAGTATTGAATTGCCCAATTCCGTTATTCATCATTTCAAGTGAAACCTCCCCCTCCGGAATTCAACGTTCGTCATAGCAAGTCACAAGGTCCGGGAAAAGGCTCTCAAAATGTTATGACAACTTATCCGCCAAGCCGCTCCAAGCGGCTAGGCGGGTTTTAGATCATATTTTTGTAATTCCCTCATTTACAGCTTTTTTTCAAAAAGTTGTCATTAGTAGTAAAGCGAAGCTATCTTCCTAAAGGAATACGAGTGGTAATTCAAAGAAATTTAGCTTTAACATAACACTAGCCCATAATTCGTCATTCCGATCCGCCAGTTGGCGGAGAAGGAATCCCCCAAAAGGACAACTGCCACCAATTCAAATAAAACTACTACTTTCTAATATGGCAGGGGACAGCTTCGTGCCTCGCTATGACGTTCTTTGTGCGGGTACTGTACAACAGCTTTCCAAGCTGTTTTTAAAAAAATCACAGCTCAGGAGAGCTGTGGTACATAATTCTGCTTTAACATCATGAAAATTACTGATGTTTCAAACTACAAACTATATTCATCATCTATATCATAAAAAACATTATCCTGAATAGCTTTTTCCTTTGCTCTTCGGTCGGCAAAGTAATTATTCATTATATCAAGAAAGGACATGTAACCTGAAAATAATAAAATGGTAAGGTGAATATTGAATATGAAAAATGATATAGACGATACAATGGTAAAATAAAAGAGGTAAAGAAAAAAGCGTAGCATCTCATTGTAAATCGGACTTTTAGCAATCAATTTTGAGAAATGTTCCTTAAAGCGGATGTTTATATCAAAAACATAATAGTTAATTAATACAAAACTGAGGAAAATAAATATCAAATAATAAACAGAAAGTCGGTTTTGCCCCTTTTCAACTGCTAAAAAAGTATTTAAAAGAATGAGCGGCCCACTCATATCGCCGTAAATAGTTTCGTGTATATCATTTAGTTCAAAATCACCAAGTACAACAATTCTATCTTTTAGTAACTTATGAAAAGCTGAATCTGGTAAAAATTGAAAATCACCAATATTTATATAATCATATTTATAGCTACTCTGGTCAGACAAATCATAAGACCAAATACGAAAATCAACAATAAATGAATTTAAAATATACTTATTATTCAACTTATAAAAAAAGCCCTGTTCAATTTCCTGATTATAAATTCCTTTGTAAATTTTTAATGGTGTGGTAATTAGTGTGTCACCTTGTACCAATTTAAATTTAATGAATTTATCAACATTAAAAGTGGTATAATCAGAAATAGACTTGCTTACATTGAAAATAGGATTCTGTGGTATGTCATTTTTATCTTTATGATACGAAACGGTATAGTTTTGTAATTTATCAAATTCAGCCTGAAGCTCCTTATCGTTTTCTGAAGGATCAATAAAACTAATATCACATATTAGATATTTATGATTATCTGGCTTTTGATTTATTTTGTTAAAAAACCGGCTTAGTGTTTTTCTATTTGTAATAGTTTGATTCCCCATCGGAAACCCTTCATCATCCAGTTTATCAATAAGTTGTTTTTCCCAGCAAACATTAACAAATAAAAAGCGGTTGCGGTCAGGTTTTTCTTCTTTACTAATTATAAATTTTTTAACTGCCGATGTTATCTGAATTAAACGTAATTCATCCTCATAAATATAGGGTAAGTTAAGAAGATAAATAGAAAAAACTGATAAAAAAAGAGCATGAATTATTAAGATAGCAGCAAGTACTCTTTTTCGAACATTTAGGCCAAATAATATCATTCAAAACAACACTTAGTTTACTATATTATCAACAAATTGTTTTACTTTAACTGCTAATTCATATGCCTCTTCTGCTTCTGTTTCTTCAATATCGTCAGAATTATCAGGGTATCTAATCTCAACAGAATAGGGTGTCAATATCCCAATTTCTACTAAATCCTCAAAAGAATTATCAATATCTTTACACAATTCTAAAAGCATTTCAAGGTAGTGGCTTTTTGGATAGTCTTTATCATAATATGTCAAAAATCCTTTCAGTAACTTTTCAACTGCTTGTTGACTATGAAAGCAAACTGTATCGTAAGGTTTTTGATCAAATTCAGATAGTAAGATTATTTTTGCTGCTAACAAATCGTTATCAGCCTTTTTAAACCACTCTTTACTAAGCTGCTGGTTGTTCATATATTTTTCTGCCTTTTTGAGTTATCGTTGTAATAAATGCCAAGGAAGCATCATTATATTTATTAATCTCTTCAGGTGTATAAAATACAATATCAATAGGCAAGTGTAATTTTGCTAGTTCTTTTCGAGCCTTGATGCCTCTTTTCCTCCTGGGTAGCGTGTAGTCACTAACAACAAGAATATCTATATCACTTTGTTCATCAGGCTTTCCGTAGGCATAAGAACCAAATAAATAAATTACTTTTGGCTGTTCAATTTCAACCAATATTTGTTGTATTTGTTGTATTTGGTTTTTGCTTACCACATATAAAAAATTAAATTAACATCACAATTGCCAACAAAGGTTAAAGTTAGAAAAATTTTATTTTATTCTACAATATTATTAATTATTAATTTAGAAGTATACTGATTAAGATAAAAGTCATCTGTTTTACCATAAAATTCAGAAAAATAATTTATAAGTAAAGATTTTATTTTTGATTTTGAAGTTTGCCCATCATTAAATTTTTCAATTATGGTTAAGAACTCTCTTTCAAGTTCGGTTTTATTAATAAACTTTAAATCAATACAGGTAATTAATTCTTCTTCGCCTGCTGAAACATTCAACAGATATATATCAAGGTCTTCAATATAAACTTCAATGCTATCAGGCAGTTCCAGTATTGAGCGCGAAAAAACCATTGTCTGATTTTTCGAGCTGAGCTCTTTTCCGTATTCCTTATCATTTATATAGTATCTGGCTATTATATCATAGTTCTTATAAACAGGGTAGTTTTTCTTTGAAAGCTTAATAAGTAATTCATCCTCTATGATATTAAACTCTTCACGACCCAAGTATTCATCAAGTCGGTTTACTGCACTTTTTGTTGCCAAACTACGCGTACTTAATCTATTTTGCTCGTTCGAAACTAATGCATTTTTAACAAAAACAGTTAAAGCTCCAATTGATTCTTCCAATCTTTCAGGAAATTTTAAGGTAAATCTCCCCCGGGTATCGCTAATTACCAAAGCCATTGCATTTTTTTGTGTAAATCTCAATTTATCACTTGCTTTAATAGCATCACCCTGTACTAATTCTTTTCCAGAGGTTTCATTATAGATTTCACCTTTTATTTTAATGATATAATAATTTTCTGTTTGAGCACTTAAAACAGAAAAAATGCTTAATAATATAACTGTTAATATTTTCATTGGGATAAATTTTATTAATTTGACTAAACTCTATTCTTTCAGCTTTTTCAGAATAATAAGTTGTAAAATAGGTAAACGGTAAGAATTTAATAAAATTTTAGGATTTAGCTAGTTTTTTATCAATTAAGCTTATTAGAAGAGGTTTTATTGTTTTTATTGACTCTTCATCTTTTGACAAGTAATTTGTAGCTCCTTTAGCTAAAAGTTCTTTACGAACACGATCGCTTTCCTGACCTGAAATAATAATTACATCAGTATTAGGATTAAACTCTTTAATAACATCCAGTAATTTTGTTCCTGTATCAGCCTTAAGTTCATCATCCATTAGATAATAATCTAACATTACAATATCAGGTTTCTGGCTTAACTCAAAACTAGCCTCTTTGGTACTATAAAATGTTTGATAACTTATTCTTACGTTTTTATCACTTATTTCTGAATTAACAGATTCCAGTAGATTTACCAGGATTTCAATGAAAACAAAATCATCTTCAATAATAAAAACTTTTATTTCTTTTAATTCAGGCATTTTAGTTTGTTTACAGAATTGTTATTCTAATAAAATTACACCAAAAACTACACCAAAGGGAACTAAGGAATTAGTAATTTTCTAGTTAGAGTGTGTCCATAAAGTCAGCGTTTATGTGTTTTTATGTGTTTTACTATTTTGAAGTGTGAACAGTCTTCAGTTCTCAGTAAGCAGACTTTACAAAGCTACTGCCTACTGAGAACTGATTACTGCCAACTTCTACCAATCTTAAAATAAGTTCAACATACCAAAAAAACTAAAAAGTGAGACGAACTCTAGTTATAACTACTTTCTGGCTTTTTTAATAAAATTACTATTTACTTTTTTGGGATTATTTATAATTTCATAGAAATCGTCAAAGTATTTTTTTGTATTCTTTTTTGTATTTTCACTTATTAACTTATTGTTTTCAAACAATTGATATATTTGTTTCTGATTATCGTTAAACTTCTTTATTACAGGACTGTACTCATCAACTGTTCGTGCATAACCTCTATAAACACGTTCTTTAACACTGCTTGTTCCTATTTGAGGTGCTGGTTCAGCATAAGGTGCATTAACAAATCCGCACCAATCAAAATCATACGGAACAGCAACTGGTGTTATATTATTATTAACAAACAGTAATTTTATATTATGCAAACCTGTAACAGCCCAATCTGTATTACCAATAAAATACTGAAATACTGCTAATTGCACCATTTCCTCCTTATTAACTTTTTTTTGGCTAAAGTTTGTAAGTTTAATTATTTTTCCGTTGTTTCGTTGTGCCATTTGTTTGGTTTCTTCTATAAAAAAACCCTTAAAACTAAATAGCTTTTCATTTTTTAAACTATCGATTAAATTTATTTGTACCAGCCTAACTTTGTAACTATTTTTAGTAAATAAGTTATACATTTTATATGCCAAGTACTCCTTCATTACCATCTCTTGCAACCGTTCTCGGTTTATAAAACAAGGTACTACCAGTTTTATCCTTGATTGACCTGAAAAAATATTTTCAGACCATCTTACTTTTTTAGGAATCTTCAGTTTTAATGGTGGGAAATTACAGTTCTGCGCACTTCGCCTATAATGCCCCCTTGCTTTTACTTTAATTTTCAATTTTACCGAATCCCCATTTGCATCCTTGTACTTTACTTTTGCCCAATGGTATATCCGATCATCACCAATATCATTTAAAACGTCTTTTTTATTCAACTTTAAATCAAAGTACAGTATTTCTTCAGAATCAAACAATGTACTATTCTCATAATCAGGAATGCTATCTTGTTTTAATTTTGTTTTTTTATTTTTTTGTGCAGCTACCGAAATTTGAAATAACAATACCAATAACAAAATAATTAACTTTATATCCCCCATTTTTGTTTTTTATTTCAATGTAAATTACAACATTTTTAACAAAAAATCAAGCAAAGGAACTATAAACAAATATCTACTACTTTTATCGTTATTGTTTTGCCCTTTTACTGCTTCAAAAAAAGCTCTTAAATAGTTCACTATTTTCGACTTACTTTTAATTTGTAAAAGAACAAATAATTTAGATAAAAGGAGCATTTATTCATTTACAGCTCCAAAGTTCTAAAAATTGATAATTCCAAATAGTTTTAAGCTGAAAACCAATAAAACAGTTATTAATATCCAACGTACAAAACCTGCACCCCATTTTATTGCCATGCTAGCTGCTAAAAGACCTCCAACCAAATTTCCCAAACCTGTTATAAAGCCAATCAAAAATTCAACCTGATCATGCAACACAAAAATCAAAAACACAAAAGGTGTATAAATTAAAACAACAAATATCTTAATTGCCATAGCTTTTACTAAATCATATCCTGAAACCCAAACTAAAGCAGCAATCATAAATATACCAAATCCTATATGTAAAAATCCGCCATATATACCCAATACAAAATAAATGAGCAAGTGCCCAATGGTTACTTTACGAGTACTTAATACCTTTTTCCCTTCAATCCAACGGTCAGGCTTATAAAAAAGAAAAAATAACATGACTAACAAAACCCCTCCAATTAATTTCTCAAAAGCACCTATATCTATATTTACAGCAATTTCAGCACCAAGAATAGCGCCTAAGGTCACAGGTATAGATATATATATTCCTTTAACAATATCCAATTCTCCCTTTTTATAAAAGTTATATGAGATAGGTATAACCTGCATTATAACACCTAAGCGAACCGTTCCACTAGCCACATTCATTGGGATTCCAAGAATTGCAAAAAGGAAATAATTTATTGCGGTTCCACTTCCTGCAAAAGTATTTATGAAGCCTGCAAAAAAACCAGCAAAAAAAATAAGACTAATAATCTGCCAGGAATATATGTCGAATTGTACAATATAGTCTGATAACATTTGTCAAAGATAAAAGACAAAAGGAAAAAGACAAAAGGATTACAGGAAAAGAGAGAAATCAACTAAAAATCAACACTTTGATTAATTGTAAATTTGTCCTTTTACCTCAGAGTAAAAAATTATAGATTATTAATTTTTCTATTAATAAGGTTTATCTATTTTTATACTGTAAAATTTAATCGTAAATGAACAAACTTAATATATATAAAGCCTCTGCAGGATCAGGTAAAACGCATACTTTGACTGAAGAATTCTTGAAATTAGCTATTCTTCATCCAGAAAATTACAGAAGAATTTTGGCAGTTACTTTTACAAATAAGGCTGCCGAAGAAATGAAACAGAGAATACTAACCGCTTTAAATGAGTTAGTATCTGAGAAAAATAAAGCTGGCTTTTATCATGTTTTCAGAACAGCATTCCCAAAGCTTAGTGAAATTGATTTGATAAAAAAAGCAAGCATTGTTCGTGATAACATTTTGCATAATTACAGTTTCTTTTCGATTAACACAATTGATAGTTTTGTACAGAAAGTAATACGAGCCTTTACTTTTGAAATTGGAGTTCAAAGTGGTTACCGAATTGAAATGGATACCGAAAAAGTAATTAATGAACTTACGGAATTATTGTCAAGAGCAATTGATTCAAATAAGAATCTAAAAGACTGGTTAATTCGTTTTGCACATTATAAAATTGATTTAGGAAAAAATTGGGATTTTCGTGCAGAAATAAAAGAATTGGCAAAAGAGATTTTTAAAGAACAGTTTCAAGCCTTAGAAACCAACAAGCAAGACGGAGATTCTGAAGATTTTGTAAAAATAATAGATTATTACAAAGAACTTTTGAAGCTTAAAAACAGTTTTGAATCTGATATGCAAAATTTCAGTCTACAAGCCAAAATCATTTTAGAAAAATCTGATTCAGTTAATGCTAATTTGGGTAGAAATTTTACAACTATAAAAAATTATTTACTTAAAACAATAAAGGAAAAAACAGATGATAAATATGAAGCAGGACAGACCGTACTAAATGCTGAAGACAATGAGGATATTTGGTATGCAAAAAGTGCAAAGAATGATGTAAAAGAGAAAGTTCTTGAACTTTATCCTCAATTAAACAATATTCTAAAACAAGTTTTGAAAAAACTGGAAACTGATTTTCCCGAATACCTATCTGCGAACAACATACTATCTAATTTTCATGCTTTTGGGATTTTAACAAATCTTGCAGACTTACTTCCTGAATATCGACAGTCAAATAATTTATTACTGATTAGCGATACTACAAATATTTTAAAAGAACTAATTGCAGGCAATGATGCTCCTTTTATTTATGAAAAAATTGGTAATCGCTTTAAGCATTTATTGATAGATGAATTCCAGGATACTTCTGGTTTTCAATGGGAAAATTTTAAACCCTTAATTCAAAATTCTTTAGCTGAAAATAATGCAAATTTAATTGTTGGCGATATAAAACAATCAATTTACCGATGGCGGGGAGGTGACTGGAGCTTATTACTAAATGGTGTTGAGAAAGACATTGGTAATGAATACATTAACAAAAAAACCCTTAAAACGAATTGGCGTAGCAGAAAAAATATCATTGATTTCAACAACTACATTTTCCATAATGCTGCCGAAATGAGTCAAAATATTTTTAATAGTAAATTAGAATCACTTTCGCAGGATGAGCTTGACGATTTTGGTAATGATATAAAAGCAATTATTACGAGTTCATATGAAGATACATTTCAACATACACCAAAAAATAAAAACATTTTAGGTGGAAGAGTATCGGTGAAATTTTTCAAGTATGAAGGAAGGTCAAAAAATGAATATCGAGAAAAAGTAATTGAAGAAATACCAAAAACTATTGAAAATTTATTACTGAATAAAAATTATAAAGCAGGTGATATTGCAATTCTGGTTAGAACAAACCGTCAAGGCAAAGATATCGCTGAAACATTATTAAACTATATGAGCACAGAAGAGGCACAGAGAAAATACCCAATAATTTCTTCTGAATCTTTGTTTTTAATCAACTCCTTTGCTCTTAGAATAATAATAAATGCTTTATATTACATTCATAATCAAAAAGATAATTTACATTTAATGGCCTTAGTTGCCGAATTACGTAAAAGCAATAATCAAAAAAACAAGATTCATCATAGTGATTTTAATGAAAATAAAATAAAAGAAGAAACTACGATTATTCCATTAAAATTCTTTGAAGAATTGGATTTATTAAAAAAACAAAATATATATGAAATTTGTGAAAACCTGATTGATATTTTTTCTTTAAAAGAACTTACTGAACAGATTCCTTATATTCAAACTTTTCAGGAGTTAGTTAAGGAGTTTAGTAATAATGAAATGGCTGATCTTGAACATTTATTAAGCTGGTGGGACGAAAAAGGGAAAACTAGCTCTGTATTACTTTCTGATCAAGAAGATTCATTAAAAATTATGACAATTCATAAATCTAAAGGTCTGGCATTTAATGTAGTAATTATACCATTTTTAGACTGGGGGCTTGAAAAAAGTGCGCTTACAAAATCTATTATCTGGGCAAAACCAAAAATTACACCATTTAACAAATTTGAAGTTATTCCGCTTGTTTATAGAAAAAGCCTCAGCAAAAGCTCTTTTAAAAAGGAATATTACGAAGAAACTTTGTTTACCTATATGGATGCAATGAATATGATGTACGTTGCTTTTACACGTCCAAAGCAGGAACTAATCATTTATGCTCCGGATGAAACAAAACAAAAAGAAATTAAAACTGTATCTGGCCTTTTGCAAAAATTAGTCACTGACAAAACTTTTATAACTGATAATAAAAACTATATCCCAATTCCTGATTATTTTGATATTCCATCAAATACATTTGAATTACAAAGTTCTGATAAAAACGAAACAGACCTTAAAGTAGAAAATCAAAAATCAGAAAATGACCAAATATTTGAATTAAAAGAATATCCTGTAACAAATTGGAACAAGAAATTAAATATCTTACATCATGCAAAAGACTTTTTTATTGAAAGCATAAAATATATTGAAGAAAAGGTAAATTACGGAAAACTAATGCATGAAATTTTTTCAACAATAAAAACCAAAGAAGACATTGATGCAGCGGTAAGTAATCAATATTTTGATGGTAAGTTAAGTACTAAAGAACAAGATCTATTAAAAATTAAAATTAAGTCTATTGTTGAAAATAAAAAAGTATCAGATTGGTTCTCGAACAAATGGATTATTAGAAACGAAGATGCGATTTTAAATACTAAGGGGGAAAGAAGAATTCCTGACCGGGTTTTATTTAGCAAAACACAAACCGTGGTAATTGATTTCAAATTTGGCGAACAGCATAAAGAACATACTGCTCAGGTAAAAGAATATATTGACTTATTGAAAGAGATGAAGTATCCGGACGTTAAAGGCTATTTGTTTTATGCTGAAAAAGAAATTGTTGAAGAAGTAATTGTGTAGAGACACACGGCCGTGTGTCTCTACATAATTACTTGATTATTCCTATTATAATAGTGAAAGAACAACCATTTAAACGAATGAGAAGTACATTATTAAAGATTATTCTATTGCTTAGCATTGCAGCCTTGCTATTAAACTGCAACAGCAATTCAGACAATAAAAAAACGGCAAAGACAATTAAAAATCCCAATACCCAATTGGCTAGTAATTATGATTCTATTCAAACACCAAAAATTGACCAGTGGTTTAAAAATCTGTACACTACAAGTAGGTTTACAGGTAATGTTTTGGTAGCTAAAGACGGTGTAATACTTTACAAAAGCTCTTACGGTTATGCCAATTATGCAAGCAAAGACACTTTAACAATCGAACACAAATTTCAAATTGGTTCCGTATCAAAGCAATTTACTTCAATGGCCATAATGATTTTAAAAGAAAAAGGCCTTCTAAACTATCAAGATAATGTTAAGAAATTCATTGCTGATTTTCCTTACGATAATATTACAATATATCAATTATTAACACATCGTTCAGGGCTTTCAAATTATAATTATTTTAGCGATGAATATACCGATAAAGAAACCACTATTTACAATAAAGATGTAGTTCGGATGATTATTGATAGTGTTCCCCTACCCTACTACCAGCCGAATTATCGGTTTAACTACTGCAATACTAATTACGTTTTATTAGTGGAAATTGCTGAAAGAGTTAGCGGTATGCCATTTGAAAAATTTGTAAAAAAAGAAATTTTTGAGAAAGCTGGAATGCAAAATTCACAAGTATTTATTAAAGGTAAACAAGAACGTATTTACAAAGCAGCAACAGGCTATCATTTTAAATGGTTAGTAGCTCAGCACAGCTATCAGGATGGTGTTACCGGCGATAAAGGTATTTATACAACAGTAGAAGATTTATTCAGGTGGGATAAAGCTCTTTATGCGAATATAATTGTTAATAAATCAACTTTAGATGAAGCATTTTCTCCTGCTCAGCCCGAAAAAAAGGGAAATTCAAACTATGGCTTTGGCTGGAGATTAAAAACATGTATAGATGGAAGTAAAATAATATTCCATGGTGGTTGGTGGAGAGGATTTAACGCTTTATTTGTTAGAGATCTTAAAAATAAAGTAACAATAATCATATTGAGTAATATTCGAACAAAAAGTATTTCTAGTTCATTTAAGGAACTTCTCGGCATTTTTGACCCAACCAGGCAACAAGAACAAATTGACTTAGAGGAAAAACTTGCTGCTTTAAAAAAAGAAACACCTGATTCCATAACAGAACCAGGTGTAAATAAGTTAAATTAGTGTTTGTCTATAAAGTCAGAGTTTTATGATTTTTACTATTTTGAAACGAGAACAGTATTCAGTTCTCAGTAAGCATACTTTTGAGCTACTGCATACTGTAACTGTCTACTACCAACTTCTACAAATCTTTAAATAAATTCCAAGTAAAAAAAAAAATAAAAATAAGAGATTATAGACACACAAACAGAGTTTAATCTAATACAAGAAATTCAAACCAATATATATACCACTTGTACCATCTTCTATCTGAGCAGCCATACCGTAATCAACTGCAATAATAAAATTATCATTTAATGCAAAATGAACACCCGCACCATAACTTATATGCCATGCTTCTGGTGCATTATTAAACCACAATTCCCTTTCAGCCGTAGGAACACCACTTAAATCCTGTTTATAAGGATCTACAACACGTCCCATATCTGTAAATGCACTTAAAGCAATATAAAAGTTTTGATTAAATACCGAAGTTTGTAAAACTTTCCATCTAAACTCAAAGTTTCCAAAAGCCATACCATCACCAACAATCCTGTTTCTTAATATTCCCCGCATAGTTTTTGCTCCACCAAGTCCATCACGAATATCATAAGAATCATATAGGTAGGGTAATAAATAAAAAGGGATATTACCACCTGTTTTTGTTTGATAACTTAAACGATAGGCAAAAGTCATTTTTTTAGGAAATATTGAGAAATACTGACGATGAATCAGAATTAATGCAGTACCTGTTTTTTCATAATCACCCATAAATGAAGGTGCTACTAAAAAAAGAGCCTCTGTCCACATTCCGCTATTCGGATTTGGTTCATTATCTCTTGTATCAAATACAACACCTGTTTTCAAAAGTGTCACATTTCCACCATCTTTTTCAGTTTGAGAAATTACTCCCCAGTCAACATAATTATCATACAGTCCAGGCACGTCAGGTAGCAAGTCAGCCTCATCTTTCCCTTCATTTAATTGATCAATATCAACTGTTGCAATTTCACTACCCATATAAGTAAGCCCACCAATCCAACGTAACTTTTTGCCTATAATATTCCCTTGAAAATCAGCTTTTAAACGAACTACATTACGCTCGTATCTGTAAAATGCCCTTGAAATATAATCCGCATCTTGCTCATCTTCGTATTTTGCATCATAATGAGCATTATATCCATTAAAACCATAAAAGTTCAAAGCCTTCTCAGTTCGGTACGAAGCCTCCAAAGTTGTTCTAATATTAGGAATCAAACGTTCACTATCATATTTTAAAATATTCGCACCATTACCTTTTGTTGTACGCGACCATTCAAGATATAGAGAATGATCATAAGCAGGATAACGACTTCCATCACCATAGTGATATATATTTGCCAACAATCCATACTTAAAACCAACATCAGAATCATAGGCAACTACAGGTACACCTCCAAAACTAAAGCCCTTCTTTACTTTTTTAACAGTTTCGGTTGTATCTTCCTGTGCAAAAAGCATTGTAGAAGACAAAATTAGCAAGCTTAATAGAATAGTAATTTTTTTCATATTATAATTTTTAGATTAGCATAGTTTTACAAATCTAATAAAATATTGAAATAATTACATACTTAGCCAAAAAAAATATAAATTTGAATTTCTATTTTAAGCTATAAATTAATTAAACCTAAAAAAATGAAAAAAGTTTTAAAGGCAATTTTATATCTAATTCTTGTAATAGTACTGTTTTTTGCAGGATTAATAATTACTGCAATTATAACTGATTATAAGCCTTCTGAAACGGTTGAAGTGTTTAAATCTGAAAATTCGAATATGGTTTCTGACACACTGAAATTTAATATTGTTAACTGGAATATTGGTTATTGTGGATTAGATGCATCAATGGATTTCTTTTATGATGGTGGCACTCATGTAAGACCTCCGGAAGAAAATGTAAAAAAGAATCTAACTGCAGTAATCAATTATCTTAAAAATCAAGAAAATATCGATTTCTTCTTATTACAGGAAGTTGATAAAAAGTCAAAAAGAAGCTACAGGATAAACCAATTCGATACTTTACAAAACACTTTTCCTGCTTACCATTCGTTTTTCGGTAAAAATTACGATGTATTCTTTGTTCCAACACCACCTACAGAACCTTACGGTAAAGTTGTGTCTGGATTAATGACCTTGAGTAAATATGCTCCGTCTGAAGTTATCAGACATCAATTTCCTGGAAATTACGATTTCCCAACTGGGCTTTTTATGCTTGACAGATGTTTTTTAGTTAGCAGAATCCCTGTTTCAAATGGCAAACAACTATTAATGATTAATACACATAATTCTGCTTATGATGATGGCAACCTGCGATCAGGACAAATGAAATATCTAAAGCAGTTCCTTTCAGATGAATATGCAAAAGGCAATTATATTGTTATTGCAGGTGACTGGAACCAGTGTCCTCCCGGATTAAAAACAGAAATTCCCGGATTCAAGTTTGATAATGAAGACTATATGCCTATAGATGAAAACTTTATGCCGGCAGATTGGAAATGGGTTTATCAAAATAATATCCCAACAAACCGTAGGGTAATAGCCCCTTACGACAAAGCAACAACATTAACTACAGTTATCGATGCATTTTTAATATCACCAAATATTGAAAACACAGCAATTGAAAATATAAATCTTGAGTTTGAACATTCAGATCACCAGCCTATTAAAGCAAGTTTTAAATTAAAGTAAACTCTTAAAATAAGCTAAAATGAAAACTATTGGACTATTGGGTGGTATGACATGGCATTCCACCCATGAATATTATCGACTTTTTAATGAATTGGTAAATAAAAGACTAGGGAAAGAATATGCAGCAAAAGTATTAATCTACAGTTTTAATTTTCAGGAATTAAGAAACTGGCAATTGGAAGACACCACTTTTCTAGCTGAGCAATTAGCATTACAAGCAAAAAAACTAGAAACAGCAGGAGCCGATATTATATTAATTGGAGCTAATACCATGCATGAATATTATCAACAAGTTCAAAATGCACTATCAATTCAGGTTTTACATATTGGTGATGCTGTTGGCCGAACAATTAAACAGAAAAAACTAAAAAAAGTAGCATTATTGGGAACAAAATACACCATGCAGGGTGATTTCTATAAAAATAAGCTAGCTGAATATGATATTGAAACTATTACACCTTCAAATGAAGAACAAAAAATAATAAATGACATAATTTATAATGAATTAGTAAAAGGTCAAATTATTGAAAAATCCAAACAAGCTTACCTGAAAATTATAAATAAAATGAAAGAAAGCTATGATATTGAAGGAGTAATATTAGGTTGTACGGAAATCCCTTTATTAATAAAACCGGAAGACACAGAATTAAAAACCTTTAACACCACTGAAATTCATGCACTTAGTGCTGTGAATTTTGCTCTTGACAATAAATAATTAGAAATTTTAATTAAACTATTTTAAAGATTAATAAAAAGTTTTATATTTGCACCCGCAAAATGATAAGGATGTCATTTTTGCTAAAACAACAAATGGCGAGCTAACTCAGCTGGTTAGAGCGTCCCGATTGATATCGGGAAGGTCGGAGTTAAAGCCAATAAAGTATTAAACCAGTAATAAGAATAGAATGGCGAGCTAACTCAGCTGGTTAGAG
>Ga0164318_10002609_pt1 | contig 16838 bp, 18 predicted proteins | sample GuaBasSedimGuay9_FD_113734 | JGI IMG/M metagenome (GOLD analysis project Ga0164318, IMG submission 113734) | Subseafloor sediment microbial communities from Guaymas Basin, Gulf of California, Mexico - Guay9, Core 4571-4, 0-3 cm | ecosystem: Environmental > Aquatic > Marine > Hydrothermal vents...
TATATTTGCACTTGTAGAATCTTTATGATCATAACCACTTATAATATCATATAAGATAGCAGCATCTTCTACATTTTGAGTAATTGGTCCACATTGGTCAAGAGAAGATGAATAAGCAGCAATCCCATATCTTGAAACTCTTCCATAAGTTGGTTTCATACCAACTACACCACAATAAGCAGCAGGTTGTCTAATAGATCCACCTGTATCAGTTCCTAGTGCAGCTATAGCTAAATCACCTGCAACAGCAGCAGCAGAACCACCTGAACTTCCACCTGGTATTTTTGTATTATCAAGAGGATTTAATGTTTTACCGTAGCAACTAGATTCTGTACTACTTCCCATAGCAAATTCATCCATATTTGTTCTACCAAAGGCACTTAAACCTGCTTTTTCTAAGTTTTCTATAACTGTTGCATTGTATGGTGCGATATAACCTTTTAAAATATTACTACTACAAGTAAGTTCAATACCTTGAGTGTTGATATTTTCTTTAATAGCAATTGGAATACCAGAACCTGTATGTAAGATATTAGTTGAAGTTAGTTGCTCAATATAAGCACCTATCTCTTTTTTTTCATCTATTGATTTAACTAAATCTTTTTTAAATGTTTTAATTTGTTCAGCATTTAATGTTAATGCTTCTTTTAAAGTTATCAAACTTACTCCTAAATATGTTTATTAAATATCTCTTATTGTATCTAACTTTTGATATAAAATGACTTAATACAACAATGGTTATATTAAAATAATTCAATTAGGACAAAAATTATCCTATTAATCTTTTCAATTAAGACTAATTTTATCCTATTTGATTATACTTCCATCAGACATCAACAAAAAAGGCTTAAAAAATGAAAAAATTACTAACAACAATAATACTTATCTTTGTAACAGCAACTGCTGTAAATGCAGGGGAAAGATTTGATGGTTTAACTTATGATTACTTTTATAATACAAACAGCAGCGTATCTGTAGAAGTAAAAAGAGTTATAGCAAGTGATAAAGAAACTTCTGCCAAAGTTTTAGAATTTTTAATGCAAGATGATGATGTAGCAGTTTGGTTAGCAGCAGAAGCTAATTTAAAAAACAATTATTAAATTTTTCAAACTACTAAACTTTCATAGTAAGATTTTTTTCTCCTTAAATCTTACTGTAAAGTAATTTATATTAAACTTCTTTTATGATTAAAGTTAGTTTATTATTTATAACCACATTATTATTTTCAAAATCAACTTTTGATAACTCTTTTATAACTCAATATGAATATGGAAAAATGTTATATAACAATCCAAGAGGAATAAGTTGTAATAGATGCCATGCAAATGATGCAAAAGGGAAAGTAATATCAACTTTTATACATACATATCATAAAAAAAAATATGAATGTTCAATAAAAACAACAGATATAACAAATATATCTTATGAAAAATTCCTTATGACATTAGATCCAAATATAAAAAAATCAAAAAGAAAATTTACCAAAAGCCAAATATGTGAAAAACTAGCTTATAGAAATAGTATGCCAACATATTTTTTAACTAAAGATGAACTGAAATCTATCTATTTTTACTTAAAAAACAAAAATAATTATGAATAGTAACTAGGAATTAATATAGTTTAATATACAATTATGAGAATATAAAATCATTTTTATAATTATACCAAGATTAATTTATGGAGGTTTAAATGAAAAAAATATTAGTAGTAGATGATTCTGTAACAGTTCGGATGTACCATAAGCAGATACTTGAAAGTGCTGGTTATGCGATAGATGAAGCTGAAAATGGAATGGAAGCTTTGGAAAAGACAGGCGAAACTAAATATGATATGTGTTTAGTTGATATAAATATGCCTATTTTAGATGGTTATTCATTTGTGAAAAGATTTAGAGAAAATGAAGGGTTTGATGTTCCTATAGTTATGATCTCAACAGAAGCAGAACAAAATGATATAGCAATAGCGTATGAAGCTGGTGCAAATATGTACCAAATTAAACCTGCAAGTACAGATGAGTTAATCAGCTGTGCAAATTTTTTAACTATTGACAAGGAGTAGGTTATGGTAGGAATTGATATATGAATCCTATATTAGAACAGTTTTTAATAGAAGCTAGGGAAAATCTTCTTTTTTTAGATAAAAATCTTGAAAATTTAGAAAGTGGAGATAAAGAAACAGTAAATGCATTATTTAGAGCAGCACATACTTTAAAAGGGAGTTCTGGATTAGCAGGACTTGATGCTGTTAAGCAAACTACACATATAGCAGAAGATTTACTTGATGCTTATAGAAATGAAAAGATAGAGTTTACAGATGATCTTTTAGAAACTCTATATGATATGTTTGATGAAGTTACAGAGTTGGTTGACACAACAGAAGAGAGTGGTGAAATAGTTGGCGTTGATGAAGATAAATTAAATGAATTTAAAGAACAAAGATCAAAAATTTTAAATACGGAAGAAGAAGTTATAACTGGTATTGATACAGAGCTTATAATTATAGATGATGAGGTTCCATCTTTTGGTAATTTTATTGAAAATAATTTTAATGATATAGATATAGAATCATTACCATTTAAAGTTACTGAACTTACTTCTGAAGAATTTACACAAATGAATTATTATATTATAGATATTGATTTAGGTAGTGATTCTTTAGAGATGGGTAATGATCCTTTTTATTCTATGTTTTTACTAGAAAATGAAAATGTAATCTCTATATATACTGAAGTTTTAAGTTCACCAGAAGATGTAAAAGAAAATCCACTAAATTGGATTACTAGAATAGTAGCTTTAGTTCATGTAAATCAAGAACTACTTGAGGATGCATTTTTTAACTTTATGGATGAAGTTACTATCTATCCACTTTGTTTAAAAGCTCTTTTAAATTCTGAATTGGAAATGCAATCAAATGAATCAATTATTGATTTTATAACAGATTTAAAACAAAGTGTACAAGATGAAAATTATACTACTCTTACAAATAGTTTAAAAGCGGTAAATAGTATTTTAAACCCATCATCTCTTCAAGGGTTTTTATTTTCAAGATTATTATTTATATTAGAACAAAATGAATTAGAAAGTAAAACTATTACAAATATATTAAATTATATTTTTGAATTAATTGATTGCAATGATGAAACTGTAAAAAGTGAAGATATTGATGATATTGAAGAGAAAGTAGAACAAGATATAGAAACTATTGAATTAGAACCAAAGATTCATGAAGAAATTGAAGATAATAATCTAACTTTGGATAATTATAATTTAGATTTAGAAGAGAAAGAGATAAAAACTTTAATAGATATTTTAACTCAACAAAAGCAGATGCTAACTACAATTTCAAATGATAATATTGTAATACAAGTTAAGTCTATTTTGGAAAAATTAGAAATAAATCTAAAACAATATTTTGATATAGACTCTTGTAATGGTAAAGGGTCATTATTACATCTAATTGATAGTTTATTAACTTCACTTGGAATTGAAGATGAATCTCAAGAAGATGAGATGGTTGAAGAATCAGTTGAAGAAACAATTGAAAATAAAGAGATAAGTAAACCTGCACCTGTAAAAGTTGTAACCACGATATCTAAAAAAGAGAAAGTACCAGAAAGAAGAAAAGAGCCAAGAGCATCAAAGCCACTTGCAAAAACAGTGAAAATTGATCTTGTAGATATTGATTCTATGATGGATATAGTTGGAGAAATGTTAGTTATTAAAAATGCTTTACCATATATAGCAGATGCTTTAACTGTAGACAATGTAGATGTAAGCAAACGAGATTTACAAGCAAGATATGATGAGATAAATAGAGTTACAACAGCTTTACAAGAAAAAGTAATGGAGATGAGACTTCTATCTTTATCTTTTATCTTTGATAGGTATCCAAAACTAATTCGTGATATTTCTAAATCTTTACATAAAAAGATTAAATATAATGAAGATGGTGGAGATACAAAACTTGATAAAACAGTTATAGAAAAATTAGCTGACCCACTTATTCATATCATAAGAAATTCTTTAGATCATGGTATAGAATCACCAGAAGATAGGGAGGCAGCAGGTAAAAATCCAGAAGGTTCTATAACAATAGCAGCTAAATCAATTGGAGACAAGGTATATGTATCAATTGAAGATGATGGTAAAGGTATAGATGTAGATAAAATTGTATTTAAAGCTTTAGAGAAAAAAATGGTAAATCCTGATGAGCTTGATGCTATGAGTCACGAGGAAAAACTTTTACTTGTATTTCATCCCGGTGTGACAACAATGGATGAGATAAGTGATCTATCTGGTCGTGGTGTTGGTATGGATGTAGTAAGACAAACCATTGATGATATTGGTGGTAAAATATCTTTAAAAAGTGAAATAGGAATTGGTACTAAATTGACTTTAGAATTGCCTATGAGTGTAGCACTTACAAATGTATTTCATGTAAAACTAGGAGACAATAATTATGCTGTATCTATGGATAGTATTAGTGAAACAGTTCAAGTAGCAAAAGATGAAGTTGAATGGGTAAATAAAAAGCCTATGTTAAAACTTAGAGGAGAGTTAATACCTCTAAATTTTTATTATAATTTATTGTCTAAAGATATTGACAAATCAGAAAATTATTCATTAGTAATAATTGAAATTGATGATTCTAAATTTGGACTTATTGTTGATGAATTTGTAAATCAGTTAGATATTATTCAAAAACCATTATCTGATAATTTTAAAAACCATCCATTTATATCAGGAACATCATTATTAGGTAATGGTGAAGTGTTATTCGTAATGAATCCAACAAAACTAATCAATCTTAAGGGGAAAAAATAATGGCTTTCGTAGAACATAAAAATACAGTATCTCAAAGTAGTCCAACTACAGCTAAAAGAAGTGATACAGCAAATAAAAGAAAAAATAGAACTTTAGCAAAACAACAACAAATATCAGAATCAATAAATGGTATTTCTAGTGAAATACTAGGAAAAGCACAAGAGAGTGTTAGTGCCGTAGAAGAATTAAAAAGTGCTATGGAACAAATAGCATCTGCATCAGAAGAGAGTGCAGGAGCAGCAGAACAAAGTTTAAGTGTTGTAACACAACTAAATAACTCAATTCAAAAAACAATGAGAGAGCTAAATGAGTCAGTGTCAACAGCACAAACTACAAAAGTTTCTGTTGAAGAGACTGGCGATAAGGTAATTGAAACAGCGAAAAGAATGGAGTTTGCTAGTCAAACAGTTAGTGATGTTCAAGTTAAAAGTGCTGATATGAAAAAAGCTAGTGATAATATTGGTCAAGCTGTTGGATTAATAGCAAAGATTTCAGATCAAACAAATCTTTTAGCATTAAATGCAGCAATAGAAGCAGCAAAAGCAAAAGAACAAGGTAAAGGTTTCGCAGTTGTTGCTTCTGAGACAAGAGAATTAGCAGCTGTATCTACAACTTATGCAGATGTAATTCGAGAAGTAGTTGCAACTATTCAAGAATCAATTGAAGAAGTTGAACACAATATTAAAGATGTAGCAACTTTTATTACAGATTCATCTAATTTAGGTTCGTCAATAGCCGCAAATGTACAAAGCACTATGACAGAACTTCAAACAGCAATTGATGTTACAGTTGAAGGTGTTGGTAAATTTAAAGAGTTAGCATCAAAAGCACAAGATTTTAATAAAGGTAGTGAATCAATAGCTAGTGCAGCAGAAGAAAGTGCTAGTGCCGTTACTCAAATAACAAGTTCTATTGAGATGCAAGTAAATGCATTACAAGAAGCAGAAGAAGCAGCTTCAGGACTTAGTGAATTAGCAGAAGATTTAAAAAATTCTACAGATGCTTCTAAAGATGCAGAAGAGATATCAACAGCAGCAGAAGAGCTTATAAGTGTAGTTGAAGAGATTCAAAAATCTATGCAACAAACAGTAACAGCATTAGAGCAAATTGAAAGTGCCGCACAAATAACAGTAGATGAAGCAACTCAAAATCAAACTTTTGCAGAAGATTCACTTAAACTTCAAGATATTTTAATTGCAGATACACAAGAAGTTTTAGATCATTTAAATAATTCAGCGCAATTTTTAGAAAGTGTAGATAAAGAGTTATTAGTAGCATTTGATTTTACAAAAGATAGTGTTGAAGAGGGAAAAATTACAAGCAAACAGATGAGACTTGTAGATAAAGAAGCTAAGAAAATAAATAAAACTTTAGTTAAAATTGTAAATACAAATGCACAAACAACTATGTTAGCTGTAAGTGGTAGTGTAGAAGCTGCAAGAGCAGGAGAAAGTGGAAAAGGTTTTGCAGTTGTTAGTGGAGATATAAGATCTCTTGCTCAAGATGCTGGAAACAATATGGATAAAGTTCAAGATGTTATGGATAATCTTGACGAAGAGATTATCAATATTGATACTATCTGGAATACTACTATGAATAACCAAGATAGCGAGCTTATAACTTTAACAGTTTTAAAGGATGATGCAATAAAAGCTATTAAAAATGTTAACAACATCATATCAGCATTTGATGGTTTAATGATAGCAAATGAAAAAAATAAAGGTTCTATAGAAGAAGCTTTAACTGCAAGTACACAAATTCAAGCAGCTGCTCATCAATCACTACAAAATACAGAAGAATCAAAACATGCAGCATCATTGATAAATGATACTGTTTCTGAGATGGGTGATTTTATTGAAGATTTAGCAGTATCTGCTGATGAATTACAACAAGGATAAGAGATGGAATATTTATTATTAGTAGTAAAAGACAAGTATTTTGCAATAGATGTTGAATCTATCATTGAAATTTTAAGACCAAAAGATATAACTGAAATTCCAGAGGTTGCGGATTATGTTTTAGGTGTTATGAATATAAGAGGTCATATAGGTACTGTTGTTAGTTTAAGAAAGATGATGCACTATAAAGAGATGGGCGAAGAGCTACAAGAATTTATAGCATCTATAAAGATTGGTCACTCTGATTGGGTTAAAGAGCTTGAAGAGTCTGTAAATCAAGATAAAGATTTTACAAAAACTTTAGATCCTCACGCTTGTCCATTAGGAGTTTGGATAGATGAAGTTATGACATGTTTAAAATGTGATGATACTTTTATGGAAAAAATTAAAAGAGAGATAAATCCACATCATAAACATCTACATGAAAAAGGTAGAACTGTAATAGATACAGCTTTAACTGATAAAGATAAAGCTATTGGTATTATCCGTACTGAGATACATGAACATTATGATGTTGTTATAAAGAATATAGAAGCACTTGATGAAGATATAGATTTATGGACAAATTCAATACAAAGAATTGTAGCCTTTACTACAAAAAAAGGTGAAACTGTAAATATTTTAGTTGATGATGTAATAGATATTATATCTATTAAGGATGAGCAAAAACAAAAACTTTCTCAAATAGATGAAGGTGAAATTGTACAATTTGATTGTGCAATAGAACTTGAAGATGGTAAAATAGCAACAATTATTAATGATATTAATATATAAGGTAATTTTATAAAATGGGTAAAAAAGTATTAATAGTAGATGATTCAGCACTTATAAGAAGAGAGTTAGGAAAACTTTTAAGTGGTGTTGGATTTGAAATAGATTATGCAAAAAATGGTCAAGAATCTGTAGATAAAGCTATGGCAAATGATTTTGATGTAATAACTATGGATATAAATATGCCTGTTATGGATGGATTAAGTGCTGTAAAAATCATAATGAAGAAAAAACCAACACCAATTGTTATGATAAGTTCATTGACTCAAGGTGATGCTGATATTACTTTTGAAGCTTTAGATTATGGAGCTGTTGATTTTGTTGGAAAACCTGGAACTATAACTTTAAAAGTTAAAGAATCTGGTGAGGAGATTATATCAAAAGTAACAGCTGCTTCTAAAATTTCTAAAAATAGATTACTTATTAGAAAAGCAGGAAATGTTACAAAAATTGCTATTGGAAAAAAAGTTATAAAAAGAGTAGTAAGTCGTGTTACAAAAGCAAAAAAAGTAATTCTTATAGGTTCTTCGACAGGTGGTCCTGGACTTATAGAGCAAATAGCAACATCAGTACCAACAGATTACCCACATCCTATATGTATAGTACAACATATGCCAGAATCATTTACTGCAAAATTTGCTCAACGACTTGATAAGATAAGTAATTTAAATGTAATGGAAGCAAAAAATAGTGAAACAGTAACGCCTGGAAAGATTATAATTGGTCGTGGTGGGCATCATTTTCATTTTACAAAAAAAGCTTCTGGACTTGTAAGTGTTAAACTATCAGCAAATACTATGAAAGCATTTTTTGTACCATCTGTTGATGAGATGTTTTTTTCAGCAGTAAAAAGTTTTAATTGTAAAGATGTATTAGCAATAGAATTAACTGGTATTGGTGATGATGGTGCAAATGGTATGATTGAACTTAAAAATAAAGGTGCATATACAATAGCAGAATCAAAAGAAACTGCAACAATATATGGTATGCCTAGAATGGCTTTTGAAAGAGGTGGAACAGTTGAAGTACTTCCTTTTCCAAAAATTCTTGATAAAATAATAGCATTTGGGAGATAAAAGATGGCATTTATACAAAGTGAAAAAAAATATGAACCAAGAGCATTTAGAACATTTTTAGAAGCTCAAGAGGTATTTGAAAATTTTGATGAAGATGAAACTTCAAGAGTTGAAAGTTTAAGTTATATTTTAAATCATCAAGAGATGACTTATGTTTTAGAGATGTTACTTAAAAGTTATTCAGATAAAAGTAATAAAGATCACTCTTTAATAGATCATGCTTTTGCAAACTTTCATACTAAGCCAAAAAGAGAAGAAGATTATGAAATTATATTTAAATTGTTGCAATCATCAAACGCATATTTAAGAAATAAAGCTATAACATTTCTACAAGAATATGGAGAAAATGCAAAAGGTTTTATTCAAAAACTACTTAATGATAAAGATAGAGATATTAGAATCTTTGCTGTTAATATTTTGGGTGATGTTAAATATGAAGATTCAAGAGATATGCTAATAGAGTTTATAGAAGATGAAGATGATGTAAATGTCTTAATGACTTCCGTTGATTATATTGGTGAAATAGGTGAAATTCAAGATATTGAGCTTTTAGAAAGAATAAAAGAGAAGTTTTCTAATGAGCCTTATGTAACATTCGGAATCAATTTAGCTATTGATAAAATAAAAGGTTAGATTATGCTAAATTATAAGGATTTTATAAAAGTTCGTGATTTTTTATATAGAAAAACTGGAATATATATAGACGATAAAAAACAAGATTCATTTATAAAAAAATTAGCACCATATTTAGAAGAAAATGGTTATGAAAATTTTAGATCATTTTTTCATACTTTAAGATTTGGTAATAATCAAAATTTTATACAAGATATTATAAATCTTATAACTGTAAATGAAACATATTTTTATAGAGAAAAACATCAATTTGAATCATTGATTGATATTGTTTTACCAAAAATTCATAAAAGTAAACCAAGAAATGAAACTATTAGAATACTTTGTGCTCCATCATCTAGCGGAGAAGAACCATACACAATAGCATTGAATTTACTTGATGAGGGGACTATTCTAGCAGAACGAGATATAGAATTAGTCGGTATTGACATAGATAGTAAAATTATCAATAAAGCAAAAAAAGGGACATACAATAAAAGAAGTATACAATTTATACCAAATCATCTATTAAAAAAGTTTTTTAAGGTTGATGGATTAAATTTTAATATTGATAATATGATAAAAGGTGCAGTTAATTTTAAAGTTGCTAATATTATGGATAAAAGGCAAATGAGACAATTAGGTAAATTTGATATTATATTTTCAAGAAATATGTTAATATATTTTGATGATGAGAGTAGAAGAGATGTTGGTGTTACTTTCTATGACTTGCTTAAATCTGATGGTTATATATTTTTAGGTCATGCTGATAAAATGAGTCGTATAAGTTCACTCTTTCGTACACAAAAACTAGGTAAATCTTTGATTTATCAGAAATATAAATAACGCAAATAAAGGGATATATCTTGAAAACAATTTTAATTACAAATAGAAAAGGTGGGGTAGGAAAAACTACAACAACTGTAAATCTTGCTGTTAATATTGCTTCAAAAGGCTTTGAAGTACTTGTGATAGATTTGGATACTCAAGGTCATGTTCAAGTTGGACTCGGTATGGAAAGTCATTATCCAATAACTATACATGATATGTTAAAAGTTGGTAAATTTTATAATGATTCTATACAAAAAACAAATATGCCAACTTTGGATATAATACCAGCACATATAAATTTTGATATATCAGATCTTGATTCAAAATCAGATAAATTAAAAAAGATTTTTAGAAAAATAAAAACAAAAAAGAATTATGATTTTTGTATAATTGATACACCACCAACATCAGATATACTTCTTAAGAATGCTTTAAAAGTTAGTGACTATGCTCTTATCCCAATGCAATGTGAACATCTAAGTTTAATTGGTGTTTTACAATTTTTAAGAATATTTTATAAAAATGCAATAAGTGTAAAATCAGATATAGAATTTCTAGGGGTAGTTCCAACTATGTTTAACAAAAGTATGCCTGAGCATAAAGAGATATTGCAAAAATTGGAGTTAGAGATAGGGACAAATAAAGTATTGACAGCAATTAGAAAAGATATAAAACTAGCAAAAGCATTTATAGATGGTATACCTTTAGCACAAAATTTACCACGAGCTAGAGGCGCAATAGATTATGAACAATTAAGTTCACAGATATTAGAAAAAATTGAAGGGATATAATATGGCAAAAAAAGTAGTAGTAGTAGATGACTCGCAAACAGTACATTTAAGTTTAGAGATGGCAATGGAAGATTTAGTAAATGCAGGTGCGATAGAAAGAATATCGTATCTTAACCCTCTTGAATTGGTTGAAGATGTTAAAAAAGGATTTACTTATGATTTATGTCTTACGGATATAAATATGCCAGAGATGAATGGATTAGATTTGGCTAAATTTTTAAAAACAGTTCCAAGTACAAAAGTAAAACCAATACTTGCACTAACAACAGAAAATTCACCAGAGATGAAAGCAAAAGGTAAAGCAGTTGGATTGACAGGTTGGATTAGTAAACCATTTACAAGTGCTAAAGTTATTACTGCTATAAAAAGAGTATTAAGAATAAGATAGGTGAAATTTTGAAATATAGTATTTTAATTGTTAGTAATAATAATAGATATATTGAAACTATAAAAGATGCATTGTCATCTGAAAAATATAGTACAGATATTGATATTTTAATATCTGTAAGTATAGAGGAGACTCTTGAACTATTATCAAAAGATATTATGAGTCTTTTGATAATAGAGGAAGAGTTAGAAACTCCTCAATTTATAGAACAAGTAAAACAAAAATCACTATTTTTAGATAAACCAATTATTTTAATTGCAAATTCAATCCAAAGTACAACTAAAAGATATGATATAACAGATTTTCTAATTGAACCTCTTCACAAAGAGGAAGTGGAATCTGTAATAATTAATGCACTAGATAAGCATTATGAAAAAGATAGAATAATTAATACACTATTTTCACAGAAAAAAGAGCATGACGAAGAGTTAATATTAACAAAAGATAGAATGCTCCTAATATTTGCACATGAATTAAAAACACCTCTAAATGCAATCATAAACTTTGCAGGACATATAAATAGAGGTTTGCAAAAAAATATAACAAGAAAAAAAATAGATAAGTATATAGAGTTATCTGAAATTATAAAAGTTAATGGAGAGATACTTTTAAGTGAAATAACAACTTTATTGGATATATCAAAAATAAAAGAACAAAAGATGAACTTTTCTATAGAAAAGATTGTATTAAATGATATATTAGATCATATTATATATAAGTATAAATTACTATATAATAAAAATGTATTAAGTAATATAGAGAAAATAGAAATGATGGGTGATAAATCATCTTTTATTCATATATTTGAAAATTTATATTCAAATGCACTTAAATATTCAAAAGAAAAAGTAAATATTTCATTAACTCAAGATAAAGAAAACTTTTATATTACAATTGAAGATGATGGTATAGGGATAAAATATAATGAATATAAAAAAGTATTTGAATTGTTTGAACAAACAGAAGAGACTGTTTTAGATAGAGAAAAAGAGGGTACTGGAGTTGGTTTGTATATAGTAAAGTTATTATGTGATAAATTTAAGTACAATATAGAAATATCAACATCAGTATTGGGTGGAGCAAAGTTTTGCATTAGTGGTAAAAAGGATAATATATGATAATTTTAGCAGTAGATGATAAACAGATTAACAATAAAGTTATAGAACTTGATGTAGAAGAATATATGGAAGATAATAATATAAAGAAATATAAGTTTGTAGAGATTGGTTCAGGAAAAGAAGCTATAGAAATTACCCCAAATTTATTACCAGATATAATATTTTTAGATTTAATGATGCCAGAAGTTAATGGTTTTGATGTATTAAAAGCTATACGGGCATATACAGATATAAAACAACCAAAAATTATAATGGTAACAGCTATAAATGATGATAAAATGAGAAGTGAAGCTAAACAATTAGGAGCTGATAATTATATTGCTAAACCATTTGACAATCAAGAAATTTATGCTGTTTTAGATAAATATATACAAAATGAAATTGAAAATATAAAAAATAATGATGAAGATTTTTTTGATTTTGATGGTGAAGAGGATGAAGATTTTTTTGATTTTGATGATGATAGTAATGATTCACTAGGGATACAAAAAGAGATGATGGATGACTTTAATAAATCACACATAAAAGTTTCTGCAAAAGATTTTTTAAAAGATTATGAAACAGTAGAATATTTTTTAAATGATATAGAAGATTTAGAAGAAGATATTTATATCTATTTAGATGAGTTATACGATGGTAATTTAGAAGAAAATAGTGAAAAGATAGAATCAACTTTGATAAGCTATGCTCATTTTTTAAATACATTTATAGAGTTTCAAGAGTTAGCTACTTCATTGAATTTACTTGCTAGATTAATCGTAAAAAGTAATTTTAATAATACTAATGAAAAGAAGAGATATATGATAGCAGAATTTGTAAAATCTATTTTAAAAGATTTAATTAAATGGAAAGATCATGTTTTTGTAGAACAAGATGCGGTGGATGTATTTTATTTAAATGCATCTTTATTAAATAGTTGTATTCAACTTGAAAATATATTAAGGGAGATTTAATGAATATAGAAAATAATAAACTTTATATTACTGATAAAATAGATTATGAAGATTGTGATGAGTTAATAAACTTATCAAATGATGTAGAAGAGATTGTAATTGAAACAAATGATGTACATCCTGCAATATTTCAACTATTGCTATCTTTATCTAAGACAATAAATATTGTAATTGAAGATGAATTTAATAAAAGATTTTTTGAGAACTTAAAGCTTAATGATTAATGTTTTATGTCTAGATAACTCTTTTTTACATAATGCAGTTGTTCGGCAAGATGCACAAAAATATTTTGATTTTATAGGTAAAGAGTGTACTTTTTTTGAAGAAACAAATTCAGAAACCGCTTTAGAAGTGATACTAAACAATAATATTGATTTAGCTTTTATAGATATTTCTTCTAAAAAGTTTGATGGTATACAATTATTAAAAAAGATTAAGGAAATTAAAGGATGGCAACCTAAAATTATAGCGGTTACAACTCTTTGTGATACTAAATTTAGATTTGAAGCTTTAAAACTAGAAGTTTATAGATATATTTATCAACCTTATGATGATAAAGAAATTTTTGTTGTATTGGAAAAATATTTTGGAGATCATTATAGTTCTACAAATAAGCATAAAGAAGTTATAGAAAAAGTTACTGAAGATAAAGATGAGTTTTTGGATTTTGGAGATGAAGAAGATGATGATTTCTTTGATTTTGATGACGATGAGGATGATATAGAACACAATGCAGAACTTATGGATGTATATAATAAATCTCATAAAAATGTAACTCCAGCAGAATTTTTTCAAGAATATGGTGAAGATGGAATAGATACAGAAGAGTTACAGGATCTTGAAGATGAATTAGATAGAGTTATTGCAAATATTTTATTTGATGACAATTTACAAGAAGAATTTCCAAATATAATATCTTTATTGGAAAAATATACTAGATTTTTATATATGTTTACTGAATTTGAAGAGTTAAGTAGTGTGATTTATAATTTAACAGAACTACTTAAAAATATTGATTTTTCAACTTCTACAAAAACAATAATAATATCAAAATTTATAGTAGCTATTGTTCAAGATTTAGTTGATTGGAAAGAGCATGTTTTTATACTAAAAGATGCTGTTGATATATATTATATAAATGCTTCAATTTTAAATAGTTATGTACAGTTAAAAGATATAATAAAGTAGTATAAATGAATAGATCATATCTAATGGTAGCAGGTGATAAACAAAAATATCTTGATAAGCTTGATTTCTTAGATACCGACTTTTCAACAGTAAATCTTGAAGATGCAGTTTATGATAAGAAATTTGCTAGAGAGTTAGTTGTAAAAAATCTTTTAAATAGAAAAAATAGTGATATAATTGTTAGAGTAAATAGTTTTGATAATTGTGGTAAAAAAGATATAGAGGCTATCAATAAGATAAAACCTTATGCAATAAGAATACCAAAAGTAAAATCACTTGACGATATAAAATTGGCTTTAAAATTAATAGATGAGGATATAGAACTTCATCTAACTATAGAAACAAAAGAAGCATTGAATTTATTATCTACATTTAAAATAGATAAAAGAGTTACAACTGTATTTTTAGGTATTTTGGATTTATTAGAATCTATGGAGTTACCTCAAAGTTTATTGCAACTAGATAATCCAACTATAGATTATATTTTAAGTAAATTTTTAATAGATAGTAAAATAGCAGGATTAAAGGCTGTATCATTTATATATCAAGATTATCAAGATTTAGAAACATTTAAACAGTGGTGTCTAAAAGAGAAAAAAATGGGATTTACAGCAAAAGGTTGTACAAGTCCATCACAAGTAAAAATAGTAAATCAAATTTTTAGTGTCAATGAAAATGAGATTCAAAAAGCTAAATATATAAAAATGATTTTTGAAAATCAAAAAGCCAAAGGAAATACTGGTTTTTCAGATGAAAAATATGGATTTATTGATGAACCAATATATAAAGATGCAATTTTAATATTAAAAAATACTCAAGAGATAACTTAAACTAATTTTAAATTAACTTTGGATATAATCCCGTTTAATTTAAAATAAGGAAACACAATGTTACAAGGTATACTTAGAGATAGTATCGTAAAACAATCGACAAAACAACTAAGACGAGATGGTTATCTAATTGCCAACATTTATGGAAAAGGTTTAGAAAACATAAATGCTGCGTTCAAATTAAATGACTATATCAGATTTTTAAAAGCAAAAGAAAATGTTACATTTGAAGTAGAAGTAGCAGGAACTTCATATAAAGTAGTAGTACAAGAGTATCAAAAACACCCAGTAACTTCAACATTAACACATGTTGATTTAATGATAGTTCAACCAAATGTAAGAGCTACATTTATGGTACCTGTTACAACAGAAGGAACACCTATAGGTCTTAAAAATAAAAGTCTATTGGCATTTCATAGAAATAGAGTTGCTGTTAAATGTACAATTGAAAACTTACCAGCAGCGTTCCATTTTGATGTTAATGATTTAGATTCAGGTGATAACTATCTTGTAAGAGATCTTAAATTACCAGAAGGTGTTGAATGTTACTTAGACCCAAGAGTACCACTTGTTGGTATGATTAAAGTTAAGTAATTAGCTAAAGTTTATAAAATGTACTTAATCGCTGGACTTGGTAATCCAGGAGATAAATACAAACAAACTAGACACAATATAGGATTTTTGGTTATCGATGAGATAACCAGAAATTTATCTACTACAAATATCACTAATCAAAATTTCCAATCAATCACACAAAAAAGTTCATCTAATATATATGCAAAACCACAAACATTTATGAATCTTAGTGGAGAATCAATACTTAATATCGTAGAGTATTATAATATTCCAAATGAAAATATTATAATAGTACACGATGATATAGATTTATCTTTTGGAACTGTAAAATTTAAAATTGGTGGCGGTCATGGTGGACATAATGGACTGCGTTCAATTGATAGCCATATTGGAAAAGATTATATTAGAGTTAGAGTAGGTGTTGGTAAACCAGAAGATAAATGTAATGTAGCTAATTATGTATTGTCAGATTTTAGTAAAGAAGAATTTAAAGAGTTAGAAACTATAATTCCTCATATAATAAAAGCACTTGATGCTTTAAAAAGTTTGCCATTAGAGGAAGTTAAATCTAAATATACTATAAAAGCACAAGAAAAATTATAGATGAATATAATTACAAAATATCTTTTATTTAAATATATAAAATATTTTTTTATAATATTAATAGCTCTTGAATTATTTTTTGTTGGAATTGATATGCTTCAATATTTTTCAAGATTACCAAAATCTGCAAATCTACAACTTTTATATATAATGTATGATATATTTTTTACACTTACTATAACGCTACCTTTATCCCTTGTATTTGCTTGGATTGTAACACTAACTGCACTTATCAAAAACAATGAACTTGTAAGCTTTTATGCACTTAGTATCTCTCCTAAAAGTATATTAAAGCCAATTATATCTATATCTATACTATTAATAATGATCTTAATAGGACTACAAACTACACCTTTAGCATATTCAGCTGAACAAAAAGA
>Ga0164318_10002610_pt1 | contig 16834 bp, 22 predicted proteins | sample GuaBasSedimGuay9_FD_113734 | JGI IMG/M metagenome (GOLD analysis project Ga0164318, IMG submission 113734) | Subseafloor sediment microbial communities from Guaymas Basin, Gulf of California, Mexico - Guay9, Core 4571-4, 0-3 cm | ecosystem: Environmental > Aquatic > Marine > Hydrothermal vents...
AAATAGCGTTAAAGAGATCCAGCGATGGTTGTGTCGACCATGCGCTTGATCTCGCTCTTTAAGACATCCGGAAGACCGAAAATACCAACGTCCATGAACCCCCGGATAATCAGCGCCTTCGCCTGAGAGTCGGAGAACCCACGAGCCATCAAATACTGAATCTGCTCCGCCGCTATCCTGCCGACCGCGGCTTCGTGCGAAAGCTCGGTTCCCTCCACCTTTCCCACTAGTTCGGGAATGGCGTGAATGGACGCTTGGTCGGATAGCAAAAGCCCCCTGCATTCCAAGTGTGCTCTTGAGTCCTCGTGCTCACCCACCAGGAGTCCACGAGCTTTTATCTGCGCTTTGTCCGTAGCGATAGCTCGCGCGATGACCTCCCCCCTGCTGCCCCTGCCCTGAAGGACCACTTTCGAGCCCACATCCAGATAAGAATTTTTGCCTCCGTGCAGGATGGTGTTGAAGCTAGCCCTTGAGTTTGCTCCCCGGCAATAGGCAACCGGATACATCTGAAGGCTCCTCACGGGTTTCAAACAGATGTAATTGCTCACAAATGTCGCGCCAGCATCTACCAGGACAGCGGTGCGCGGACGGGCATCGAAATTTTGGGCCCAATTGTGAACCATTGTGAAGGTGAGCTTTGCATTTTTCTTCACGTAGAATTCCGATACACCAACGTGCAAGCCACGATGAACGTTTGGGTGAACCGTGCAGCCCGTTATAATCTGAGCTTCAGAATCTGGCTCTGCGATTATCAAGTTGTGGACATTCTGGTTGAAATTCTCCCTGGAAACGAAAAGACATGCCTGCAGGGGAAGCTCGATCTTTTGACCCTCGAATATTCTGATGAAGTAGCCCTGATCCCATTTTTGGTCTACCAATGAGGTGTACTTGTCTGCATCAGCGTTGACGAGTCTCCACCAGTAATCCTCTGCCCAGCGATACTTTTTGAGGGCGTCCTTTGTGCTCATTACTTCCGCTTTCCCTTCAAATGCTTTTTTGATCCTTTTGAAAACTGCAGACTTGTCTATCTGAAAATAAGTGCCGGACCTCTCCTTTTCATCCACGCTCACACCAACGCTCAGCGCCCTCTGGGTGATGTCCTTCGGTAGGGTGGAAACCGCACAGGAAGGCCAGGGCACGGCTTCTCTTTTGAAAACCCTGATATCCAAATCGGGACCTGGCAGCGCTGGTTCCTCTACCGTTTTTGGCGGAGTTTTTTTACCTTTGAGCATCGCACCACCTGTACCCCCGTTTCATGATCAAGTTGAACATCTCGCTCGGCTTCCCTGAGTCGAAAATCTTACCGTTACATATCACATGCGCCACATCTGCCTTGACGTAACGCAGAATGTGACCGAAGTGGGTGATCAACAGACCCGACCGTCCCTTTAAGAATCCGCTTATCGCCTTGCCAATTATCTTCAAGTTCTCGATATCGACCCCGGAGTCCGGCTCGTCGAATATCGCAAACTTCGGCCTCTGGGCGAGCACCTGAAAAATTTCCGACCGCTTTAGCTCACCCCCGGAAAATCCCAAATTTAAATCCCTTTCTAGAAACTCCACAGGAAGATTCACTATTTTGCTCAGCTCTATCTCGTCCACTTCCCCTTTTGCAAGGTATCGAAAAACATCGCCTAGCTTAACGCCACTTATCGGCGGAGGGTTTTGAAATGCCACCCCGATCCCCAGTTTCGCCCGTTCAGCCGTTGGCAGGGCGGTGATATCTCTACCGTCGAACTGGATCTTGCCCGAGACGATGTGATAGTTCGGAAACCCCAGGATTGACGCTATCAACGAGGTCTTTCCCGAACCATTGGGGCCCAGCAAGACGTGAGTCTCTCCTTCGGGAACCTCTATGTTTACCCCATCCAGCACCAGCTTCCCTGCGATTTTGACACTCAAATCCTCTATTGTCAGAATAGCCAAGTGCTCGCCCACTCAAAGTCAGCATTTAATATGACATAAAAGTTTTTCACCGTGGAAGCCCACCGACAAGTCAAAAAGGATTGTAATCCCGCGGTTCATCGAGAGACAAATCAAACAAAATTTATTTTGCGTGGCGTTCATCCCACTTTGGGCGTGAGATGAAACATGTCCACCTAGCCAATATCCACCGGTCGCTTGGAGCGCAGCTCGTTGACTTCGCCGGGTGGGAGATGCCACTGAAGTACAGCTCCATTGCCGAGGAGCACTTGGCGGTGCGTAAAGCAGCTGGACTCTTCGATGCCAGCCACATGGGTGAATTGGACGTGCGGGGCTCTGGAGCAATAGAGTTCCTGCAACGCCTCACCTCCAACGATGTCGCCAGACTCGAGATCGGGGAGGCACAATACTCAACCGTTCTCAACGAAGCGGGTGGTGTCATGGACGACGTATTGGTATACAGAACGGGAAAACGGGAGTTCATCGTCGTTTGCAATGCCGTCAATGTCGAAAAGATAAACGGCTGGTTCTCGGGGCATCGGAATGAGGAAGTGATCATTAGGGACATCTCCGCCACTACAGTTTTGTTAGCTCTTCAGGGGCCCAGGTCGCAGCAAATCCTTCAACCACTCACCACGCTCGACCTCACCCAACTCAAACGGTACAGAGCAACGCGAACAGATGTCGCCGGCGTTCAGACGCTTGTGAGCAGAAGCGGGTACACGGGAGAGGATGGTTTCGAACTCTTCATTTTCGACGAGCCCGCCACAAATCCCGCCAGGGCTGAGAAACTGTGGAAAACTTTACTACAAACTGGCAGGGGAGCGGGGCTTAAACCCTGCGGGCTGGGAGCGCGCGACACGACACGATTGGAAGCCGGCCTGTGTCTCTATGGCAACGAGCTGACGGAGGAGATCACCCCCCTCGAGGCCCTTATCGAATTTGCCGTAAAATTCGAGAAAGGTGAGTTCATAGGTCGTGCCCCTCTGTTAGAACAGAAAAGGTCAGGGCCCAAACGCGTTCGGATAGGATTGCGGATGCTTGAAGCGGGCGTGCCAAGACAGGGGTACGGAATTTTCAAGGGGGATGAAAAAGTTGGGGCGGTTACCTCCGGTACTTTCTCTCCGTTGCTCAAAATTGGGATTGCAATGGGCTATGCCAGGCCCGGGCTAGATGTGGGAGATAAAATATCTGTCGAAATCCACGGCAAAAAACGTGCGGCGGAGGTAGTCAACTGGCCTTTTTACGATCCCACACTATACGGACATTCAAGACATTAGCACAATGAAAGTATCTTAGCTTTCACTTATTCTCATCAAATTTAGAGGCTCCGACCAAGGTGGCACTACCACTCTAGGGTTCCTATCCTCCTCAATTCAACCCTCGAACCCAGCATGTTTTTAATGTAATCCCAAAAACTATGTGTGATGACAAAAGTAGGGATAGGTCTTGCAGGGCTAGGCTTTATGGCCAGGGTTCACTCCAGAGCTTTGAGCAGAATACCGGAGGCAAGGATAGTCGCCGCATGGTCGAAGTTTCCTGAGGAGCATGCCAGGTTCAGCGAATTCACAAGAAAACTGGGCTTTGAGGTTGAAAAATACTATACCGATCTTAGAAAAATGCTTGAGGACCCAGGGGTCGATGCTGTCATCTGTGCTATTCCCCCAAGGTTTGTTGGTCCCATTGCCGAGGAGATTATCCGATCCGGAAAACCCGCCATCGTCGAGTGTCCCCCGGGCGACACTCCAGAGACGATAGACCGACTCAACAGATTGGCGGAAGAAAGGGGTACCCGGGTGATGCCAGGCCACTGCTACCGCTTCGCCCCGTGCTTCAAAAAATCGAAAGAACTCATCGATGGAGGCAAAATCGGGGACCCAACGTTTGTCCATTTCAGGGAGTTCGTGCCCGCAGACAGCCTCGCAAGACAATGGCCGCGAGGGTCTTGGATTTGGAACAAGGAAAGCGGCGGACCGATACCCACCATGACCGTTTTTTGCATGGACCTATCGCGCTGGCTTTTGAACTCTGAACCCATCTCTCTGTATGCGACCCTCAAGTGGCAGGAGCTACCGCAATTCGGCACCTTGGGTTACACCGTGGCAAACGTGATAAAGTTCAAAAACGGCGCCACATGGGTAAATGAGTTCAGTGGCAGTGTCGCGCAGACCATGGGGCCTCCCATGAAGATGGAAATCATCGGCGAGAATGGGGGTGCCGTTGTAGCGGATGGTCCCGAGAAGGTCGTCCTCTACTCCGGAAAAGAGGAGCAGAAGGAATGGCCATTCGAGCTGGTCCGGCCAGAAAGGTGGGGCCACAAGCCGCAGGATGAGTACTTCATCAAATCTGTGGTGATCGGACACGAGGAACCGGTGGTGAAACTGCTGGATGCAAAAAAAGCGTTGAAAATGTCGTTGGCAATTTTGGAATCATCAAAAACTGGCAGGGAAATCCACTTCGAGTAAAAGAAGTGTTGTGGTGTACCTTGACTAAAAAAACGGTCTTGGCACTTGCAGGGAGCCCGGTGAAGGGCGGAAGCACCGACATCCTATTGGACCAGGTGCTTAGAGGCGCAAGAATGAAAGGCGCGAGCGTGGAAAAAATCTACCTCCGCGAGCTCGAGATAACTCCATGCAATTCCTGCGGCAAGTGTGAGAAAACTGGTGAGTGTCCCATCAACGACGATATGAAATGGCTTTACAAAAAACTGCTCAAATCACACGTGATTATTTTGACATCACCTATCTACTTCATGGGACTCCCTGCACAATCGAAATCCATGGTAGACCGCTGCCAGGCTATCTGGGTCAGGAGGTTTAAGCTGAAGAAAAAATTCGGAGAGGGAGACCGCAAAGGATTTTTCATATCTGTCGGAGGTATGGAGCGCCCGCATTTGTTCAAGGGGGCGGTTGCGACCGTGAAGGCTTTTTTTACGACCATCGGGGTGAGGTACGCGGGAGATCTACTGTTCTCAAAAGTTGAGGACAAAGAAGATATCATGAGGCATCCCACGGCTATAAAGGATGCCCTAGAGGCAGGTGCAAAGCTCATCAGCGATTAGACGGGAGGACATTGGGGGAGTGGCTGGTTGTTCGTTCAAGGCTCAAGCTAGCACTAGCTAGATGTGAGCGGGAGCTCCCATCCTTCCAGCCGCATCTCGCTGTGGGGCAAGTTAGGGCGAGTATACCGCGATCCAGTAGATGTTTTCAGGTGGCCATGCAATTCCATCGACTTTGTCCAATAGGATAGGCGGTTTACCTTCGATTTCAATCCACAGGGCCACATCGAAGCTGTTCGCAGTTACATTTTCGACATTTACATGCAGCACCGCGTTCCCCGCTTCAATGCTTGAGTCCCAAACGGGAGTCGCGACTACTGATGTCGGAACCACTCCCAAATTGTGATTTATCGTACTTCCATGAACCACGTTCGTCGCAAGCCCACACTTTATCTTGATCGCCATCTTGTCGTAGGTTACTGCGCTGTCTCCAATGTCTTGGGTAGCGATGGTCCCGTCCAAAATTTCAGTCGTCGTAACTGCACCGGCTGCGATATCTGCCGCGGTGATCGTGTCATCTGCAATTTCGTCGGTCGTGACACCACCAGTTGCTATGTCCTCTGCAACGATGGTGTCATCCGCAATCTTTTCCGATGTAACGGAGTTGTCCGCTAGGTCAACTGTGTCAATGTTTCCATCTTTAACCATCGCGCTCGTGATCGAGTTGTCGGCAATGTTCTCAATTGCCGCAAGCGCCTCGGCCGACAGCATGTCCTCCGTGATTGCGTTGTCAGCGATTCTAGATATCCCCTCTGAAGCAATGTCGGCGTCGGTGATCGTCCCGTCGGCAATTTTGTCACCGGTGACTGAGTTGTCTGCAAGTTCGGCGGTCCCCACGTCACCCGCGCCTATCGCTGCCGTCGGTCCTATAACAAGGGCTGCAGCAGCCGAGAGGATTGCAACAATCGAAACGATTACCGCTCCAATAGCTATCGGCATTGACTTTTCCATTTTTTCACCTCCCTTCGAATTGGGTACTTTTATCGCGCCCCTCGCTCGGCGCTCACGACATAACAATAGAATTTAGGTACCACGTGCTAAAAACGTAGAGCAGACCATGATAAGCCGGAGGATTTATCAAAAATCGAAACGTTGGCGCTAGGTACGCACACCTGTAAGTTCACATCAAGTGAAAAAAAGGTGGAACATACTTCCCGATGAAATAAATGCCCAAAATTAACAGCGCGAAACCGCACGTTAGAAGTATGGCCCGATAAACGCCCGTGCCCAAAAATTTGCGGCCTCTAGAAACCGAAAACGAGACAAGCGAAAACCAGCTGAGATCCGCCGTAAAGTGTCCAAGCAACCAAAAAACAACGCCGCCCAGAGAGGCAACCAAGTATGCTTCCATAAGGGTGGCCAATCCAATTGTCGTCCACCACAGTATTACGCTTGGGTTCAGGACGGTGCTAAAAAGGATACCTCCAACTACTGGATGGTATTTGCTGACCACCGTTTCCCTGGCAACGGGATTTTGTATAAGTTTAACTACGCTGAGGAGCCCCAAGATGGTCAAAAGAATTCCACCCACCAATCCTATTATCACTTGAAAAAATTGACTCTGGAGTATCATTCCGAGTCCGATCATGAGTAAGAAAAGCAATACCAGCTCCACAAGGATATGGCCTGCTGCCGTGAACAACCCGGTCAACGCTCCATGTGTCGATGACTTTGCCACGAGATAAGCCAACAGGGGGCCAGGGATGAGCACTCCGGAAAGAGCGATAAAAAAGCCGATCGGAAACTGGGCCAGGATCTGTAACATCATCTCTCCCCACGGACATTTGAACAAAAGAGATTAAAATAGCGCTGCCTCAGTAAAAAGGTCGATATGGTGGAGAAAACGAAATTTCTGCTCGACGAAAATGAAATTCCGAAAGCATGGTACAACGTTCAGGCCGATCTTCCAACACCGCTCGACCCGCCGCTGAACCCATCCACAAAGGAGCCAATCGGCCCAGATGCTCTAGCAAGGATTTTCCCGATGGAACTCATCAAACAGGAGGTCAGCAGGGAAAGGTGGATCAAGATCCCGGAGGAGGTGCGGGAGGTCTATCGACTGTGGCGTCCGACTCCGCTTTATCGTGCTCGCAGGCTTGAAAAGCTCCTGAAAACCCCAGCCAAGATATACTACAAGTGGGAGGGAGTGAGCCCCCCGGGAAGTCATAAGCCCAACACTGCGGTAGCTCAGGCTTACTACAACATGAAAGAGGGGGTAGAAAGGCTCACCACGGAAACGGGAGCTGGACAATGGGGCAGCGCGCTCGCATTTGGAACTATGCTCTTCGGCCTGAAATGTACGGTGTACATGGTCAAGGTGAGCTACGAACAAAAACCGTACCGAAGAGTCCTCATGGAGACATGGGGAGCGGAATGCGTCCCAAGCCCGAGTACACGTACCGAATACGGCAAAAGCGTCTTGAAAGAGGACCCGAAATGTCCTGGTAGCTTAGGCATCGCCATTTCGGAAGCGATCGAGGACGCGGCATCCCATGAGAACACCAAATACTCGCTCGGAAGCGTACTCAACCACGTGCTGCTCCACCAAACTGTCGTCGGTCTTGAGGCCAAGCAGCAGATGGAGATAGCGGGAGAATACCCTGATGTGGTGTTCGGGTGCGTTGGGGGCGGAAGCAACTTTTCTGGATTGGCATTTCCGTTCATCGCCGACAAGCTGAGCGGGAAAAAACCGGAACTCCGCGCAGTATCGTGCGAACCCAGGGCGTGCCCCACCCTGACCAAGGGCATCTATACGTACGATTTTGGAGATACCGCTGCCATGACTCCGCTCCTCAAAATGCACACACTCGGACATACCTTCGTGCCACCTCCGATTCACAGTGGTGGCCTGAGGTACCACGGAGATGCGCCGTTGCTCTGCAAGCTCACCAAGGAGGGTTATATGGAAGCTGCTGCGTACCACCAAAACGAGGTATTCGAAGCGGCCAAGCTCTTCGCTAAGGCCGAGGGCTTCGTGGTCGCCCCAGAAACTGCACATGCCGTAAAGGGTGTTGTGGACGAAGCTCTCAGATGCAAAGAAACCGGAGAGGAAAAAGCCATCCTGTTCAACAACAGCGGGCATGGACACTTCGATCTTGCGGCATGGGATGCTTTCCTTCACGGCAAGCTAGTTGACTATGAATACCCAAAAGAACTCGTCGAGGAAGCCATTGCCAAAATCCCAAAGGTGTGAAAAAGGGGATGAAGATGCCGCTTGCCTTTGTGTTGATAGATGCCGAGGCGGGGAAGGTCCAAGAAATAATAAACAGCCTCAAAAAGATCCAGGGTGTGACCGAAGCATATGGAGTTACGGGCCCGCATGACATCGTGGTCAAGATCCAGCTACAGCGATTTGAGGAGGTCGCGGCGACTGTCAGCCAAAAAATTCACAAGCTTGGCGGTGTCAAAAACACCCTGACGATGTTCACATTTGAAAGGATCCCATGAAACCGGCCAAACTTGATCTGTAAATTCTCCGCAAATTGGAAATGACGAATAACAGTAAGAGCCCCGTCTCTACATCCTAAATTCTCGTGTCACATATTTTCTTGCTTCTTCGTAAGATTTAGCACTAAATTTTTCATATCGCCTATGAACATCCAATACCTCTTTTAAAGCCATTTTAACCAGTTCCTTATCCTTCCAGCATTTTAGGGTGTTTAAAACCTTCTCCAAGCAACCTTCTTTATAGCTTATCTGTGCCAACACATGGGCGATAGTTTCCCGCACTTTTTTACTTCTATCACCTTGTAGCTCCTTCAAAAGAGGCAAAATATCCTCAGGATGAGATCTCCCTCTTAGTTCGATCCCGTGTACAACCACCCTCCTAATTTGGGGATTGGGGTGATGTAAGAATTTTCTGGCAAATCTCAGTGTTGGCTTGGGATTTTTCTCCCCCATTTGTTTTAGAGCACCGATGACAGCATTTCTAACGGAATGATGTTCATCGTTCAACGCGATCTCGAGCATTCGCATAATTTCATTGGCATTAATTTTACCTATTTCACCAACGGCATAGATGACCGTCTGCCTCACTTTTTCATCGCTATTCTCAAACAAATTTTTCAAAATACCCAAAATCCGTTGACGAATCTCTGGGCGATCACGATACAATCGACCCAAGATTAGAGAAGTGTTTTTTCGTATGTATGTGTCACCGTCAGACGCGTACTTCAAAATATTTTCTTTAACCCCATTTTGTAAATCTCTCTCAATCGCTTCCTTCATTTTTTCGACAAGTTTCGCTCTTTCTCCTTTCGGCAGATCGTAAAATCCCATACTATTTTTGCCACCCTTTTAGTTTTGAAGTAGAACCTTTTGTCTAGACTTTTGGACAAGACACGTCAGTCCGCCCATCATTCAGATCATCGCCTTGCTCAGACGATGTCGTGACATCATCCGTGTCACTTTTATATTTTGACTCAATTGTAATAACCCTTACGAACATTTCTCCCTGAATAGACGCCCGAGGAAATATTGGGTTGGACCACCACACGTCCATCAATCGCCGAAAAGCGCGTTCAGTATGATGTCCGGTTTGAATTCCACCAAATCCTCATATCCCTGTCCTGTACCCAGAAAGAGGATCGGCTTTCCCGTAACTTGAGATATCGAAAGTGCGGCACCTCCACGTGCGTCCGCGTCCATCTTGCACAGTATCGACCCGCTGATATGCACAGCGTCGTCAAATGTCTTGGCCTGCTCGACAGCATCGTTTCCGGTAAGTGCGTCGCCAACGAACACGACAACATCCGGATTGGCCACCCGGACGATCTTTCGCATCTCATCCATGAGGTTGGCCTCCGTCTGCATGCGGCCCGCGGTATCCACGAGCACCACATCAATTCCACGAGCTTTTGCGTGAGCTATAGCATCGTATGCTACCGCCGCGGCATCCGCACCTCGCCGTTGTTTGACCACCTCTGCCCCAATACGCTCCGCATGGGTTTCGAGCTGTTCGATCCCAGCCGCTCGGAAAGTATCCGCAGCTGCAAGCACTACCTTATATCCACGTCCCATCAAATACCGCGCTACTTTGGCCACGGTGGTTGTTTTTCCCGTTCCATTTATTCCGACGAAGACCAAAACGGCAGGTTCTCCCCGAATACGCTTCTCCTCGATGATCTTGATAAGGTCCAACTTTTTCTCCGGTGTCAGCACTTCCTCGATGGCCTTCCTAAGGACCTCATCCGCCAATTTTTTGGGATCTTCCCTGAGCCCCAGTTTTTTGCCGATGAGCTCTGTTTTTACCCGTTCGATGATTTTATCGGCGACCGGAACCGCAACATCGCTCTCGAGTAGACCCACCTGAAGGTCCCACAGGATGTCCTCAACGTCCTCCGGAGAGAGCTCTCTGCGGGATATCTTCTTCACCACCCTCCGCAGTCCTTTTGTCGGCCTAGCACGCTGCAATTTTGGTTGGACCACTGACGGAGGTTCTGGCTCAGTTTGTGACACTGCGGGTGTGGGGCTTGACTGCACCTCTTTGGGAGCTTCCTTTGTCTCATCCATCGCTTCTGGAACCTCTTCAGCTGGAACTTTCCGAATTATGCGCTCTTTGACTTGTTTGAGCTTTTTCTTAAGTTTTTCAAACATCTGCGGATTGCCCTCGCGTGGATTCTCGGGTCTTGTTCAGGATTTTTTCAGCTTCCGGCCTAAGCGACTCGATACGTTCCTCTACTCGCCTCAATTCCTCCCTAGCGCGACGTGCTGCTTCCTCCAATTCGGAGGTCCTGGACTCCAAGAATTTTAGTGCATCGGAAGCTGATCGTTCAGCCACCACGTCCGCACCCAGTCCAGTGAGCACCTTATCCGAATCGGAAATTTTAGCGCTGATGAAAGAATCCGATCCAAGGGGCACTAGGATGTCGGTCCCGGGCCTCAGATCCTTCACCGTCTTAATCGCGTCAATCGTCATGGAAACCTCTGTAAGCGATGAGGTAAGCATGGAAATGTGGTTACGAAGCGACTCCACGGCCGCTTGGTAGTTGTTGAGAAGAGATACCACCTGCTGCAATCGCGCGCGTTCATCACTTGTCAAACGATCCATCTAATCACGCACCATCCTGGCTCACATCATTTGATGTTTCTCCGGGTTTCACTTCGATCACTACATCTATATTGATTTGGTTTCGTTTGAGTTTATGTTTGCTTCCGAGGTCCGAATAAACCCGCTCGAGCGCATGCTTCTCGGAGAGCGCAGAGACCTCTTTGGTGAACTTTTGACGTTCGAGTCCCTGTTTGAACCATCCGCTAATCCTGTACGTCCGCATTTCCCCACCTCTAAATAAATCCCAACGCACTTTCTATACGGCCAAGTTCTGGCCCTGTGGTGGTCATCCCAGCTATTGCACCATTCGAATTTGCCACAATACATAATCCCACGAACTTCACCCCTCCACATGCGGTCCCTACGTCTGCGGGAACCTCGAGAATTTTCTCAACAAGGCTTAATTCGTTTTCGGAGACGTCTGGATGTAAGAGTGCTCCCTGATTTGTCGCGACACCTGCCGCTCCAACATTTTTTATACCTGCTATCGTTCCTCGTTCCACTCGGACATTCAATCTTTCACCTATATGTTCAATCACCTCATCCGGGAGATCTGGATTAACGATGGCCCCGCGATCATTTGCCAGTATGAGGTTCCCAAAGGCCGTGAACTTCCCGGGGACCTGCTGGACGCTCACACCCAATTCCCCAAATTTTTCCTCGTTTTCCACATCAAATAGATCAGATGAGATCAAACCGCTGGAATTTCCGGTCATCAAAATCCCGATCAACGGGCTTTTCCCAACGACGCTTTTGATAATAGGAACGTTGAGAACCTCCCGCGCCTCCTTACCTCTAAAGTGAAGTTGCGCGGGAAACACCGCAACCTTATCGGTACACATGGCGAATGCCCCCAGATATGGGATTTGATTAAACCCCATCCTGACGACCCGCACTTCACCGCCCCGGCTCCACTGCGAGAAAAGCCTTCACGGACCCATCATCCTGTTTTACCGCTCGTACCCTTATCTTTGAAGGAGGGGACTCAACTCCCTGCTTCCAAAGCTCGTGGTTTAACTTTGTGTCCAATTTTACCTCGTCGGATTTCATGTGTCTTATCAGAAACTCCCGTACAAGTTTGGATGCTTTTTTCGCTCTGAGATATCTGGGCACCCGTTTTACCTCCCGCAGTGGAATAACATAAACGCGTTCTTCGGGCACAGGCTCACCTCACGGCTTTATCCGTTGCCTCCGCCAGCTTCTACGTTTTACATGAGTCCGTATCCTGCCCCTCGTCTTGGCCATCACCCACAGGGGGGCCCTTCTCTTCAGTTTTGCCGCCCTTCCCAACCTCCGTTTCACCGCTGCGGGTTTGTTCTTGGCCAATTCAAGCCCTCCTGATCTTGAATTCCCGTTTTCGTTCTTGAATCTTTGCAAGAATTTCCTTGAGCTGCGAATCCGTGATCTTGGACATGAGCCGACCTGATTGAGCAAGCTGAATCAGCTGAATCTCTATCTGCTCCGCAAACTCTGGTTTCACCGCACGAATATTGGCCAGTCGAGTTCTAGCTTCTGGAGTAAGTATCTGGCGTATCGCTGCACGCTTCTGCAGTTCGTACTCTCTCTTCAACGCAGCCTGACGTTGCTGTTCCCTGAGCTGAGCCTGATATTCCATTAATTTCCGCTTGCGCAGTTCCTCAAGTTCGTCTTCCAAATTTACTGCCTCCCCGCCCTTACACTTTCAGCTATTTTTTCCAGCATCGCCGCGCCTTTGCGGGTCACCTTACGTCCCGAACGCTCAACTTTGGTCACCAAACCAGCCTGTTCCATTTGCTGTAGGATCGTCCTGATGATTTTTCCCCCACCCCTTCGCGCATGTTCTGGAGCCTGCCCGCGATTTTGTCTTCCCCCATAGTAAGTCCGAAGCCTTGAGATCCCAACGGGCCCATCTATATAGATCCGTCGTAGAATTGAAGCCGCACGCATGTACCACCAATCAGGCTGCTCTGGAGGGCGCTCTTTGTGCACCCCAGTTTTCACAAAGTGGCTCCACTCCGGAGGCGTGAGCTCCTTTATCTTTTTCAACTCCTCACATGTCTGCCTGATGAGCGCCTGTGTGGGGGTTTCCCTTACCGACATTTTTACTCCCTTATTCGTCCTTTGCTCTCCAAACCATTTGAAATCTACGATATTAACTTTACCGCCAGAGGCTCCCTTCCGAGAGGGAGGGTGGAGAGACGAGTTTTTCTGTATAAAGAACCTCCACCTAAATACATGAGGGATGAATCGATGCTATCGCACAGGTTCTGTGTCTACCCATCAAAAACAGAAGCCCCGTCGCTGACACAGGAAGCTCCCTACGAAAGCTGGGAGCGGTTCACCGCTTTCCTTTTTTTTCCTGAAAGGGCTCTCGGCCTATATGGAAGGCGCACAACCCGGCCACATCTGAGACAAGTTATATTTACACGGCCCGAATGCAGCCGCACGCGGCAGCTGAAACCAGGCACCCAAAACGACAGGCATTTTCTGCAAAACTTCCGTTTTAGGTGGGAGGGGAGCCTAACGTTGTATCTCGTCTTTATTTTCCATGCCAGTTCTACGTAACGATCTGCGCGTTCGGGATATTGCCTAAACACTTCGCCAGCTAACTTGAGAAGACGCTCAATTCTCTTTTCAGCCAAGTTTCTGAGTTCCCCTGCCGTGTTCCGAGTGATCCTGCGGGAAGACACGGTTCATCTCCTCCATCGGAGCTCAGAGATACCAAATGTGTCCTCGTAGGAGTAGATGGCCCTACTCACCACCGTAGGGGCACGGAGGAGTTCTGGGTCTATGCACACAAGTTCATCCGAAATTTTATCCACCTCGGACAGAAAATCTCCCCGAGGAAACCCTCCCACCACCACGCACACATCGCTTTCCCTAGAGAGACCGATGTAGATCTCGCTCCAGAGTTTTCGATTTCCTCTGTCGCTGAATGTTATAACCTTTTCTGGATTGATCCTTCGGAGTATGGTCTCCAACGATGCATCCTCAACGCGCAGGAACGGCTTTTCCGGTGGAACCTTGCCCGTGAGAAACAGCTGTTCCATCAATCCCTCGAACCTGTACGAGGCTCTGGGCAGGTCCACGGATGGACTGACTGTTATAAGTTTGTCCTTTCTGGTGTGCACGTAAACCCGTAAAAGGCCCTCTCGGTTGAGGGGAGTGTCCAGTGCAAGCAGCAGAGACATGTGAACGATGTCCGGCCTGCCTCTTCTGTCACCATCCTGGAGCCTCCTCATGGCGGGAAAGTGAAGGCTTGAATTTAAAATTAGCTCTGTGGGACGCCTGCCTCTGCGTCGAGCGAGTCTTCGGATGACTGGATGCTCCGCTATCTCGCTGGGAATCTGTTCCAGCTCCGAATCTGCCAAGACGAGATGAAGCACTGGGAGCCACCACCCACTACATCCAATAAATAATTTATAAAATGGAGGTACGACCCAAATCAAAGGATGTGCCGCCGCTATTTTCCTTGGATAAATTTACAACATATCCTTGCGCTTGAACGCAAATATGCTCAGACCGAAGAGTACTACAAAATAGATCAGGATGACGATCGCACTGAGGATTGGGTTTGGAAGTCCCAGATACGGTTTCATCCCAAAAATAGTGGTCGTTCCGGGCATCGACGTTCCACCAAACGCGTTTATCGAGCCCGCGGCATAAGTGAGCAGATACCAAGGCTCGTGACCCATTTCCACCAAAAAGGACTGCAGGAGGGGCATCACCAAAAATAGAATTAAAAATGAGAGAGTCCCAGCGATCATGCCATTGCCGAACATGGATCCAAAGAGAAATACAAATCCGAGAACAGCGCATCCGTAGAGGAGGGCGAAGCCAAATGAGCTGAGGATGCTCTGAGGCACCACTCCATATAGATAGAAGGTGGAAACTATGCAACCAATGTAAAATATTATTATCGCCCAGAAGACGTAAAGAAGCGATGCCAAAAATTTACCGGTGACCAATACTGAACGCTTCACGGGATTTGAAAAGATTATATATCCTGTTTTGCTCTCAAACTCAGATGTCACGTTGTTTCCGGCAAAGAAAATAGCCGCAAGCGGAATAAACAAAAATACCGGAAAGAGAAAAGTCCCCGAAAAGATCTCGGCTGTTGGTGGTCTTGACGGAGCAAGTATGAGCATTATCGTGACGATCACAGAAGCCAGCCCTATGAGGGAAATGTTCCCCGCCATGCTCTTCCAGTTTTCGAATTCGGACTCGAACTTTGCGATGGTACCGACCTGTTTTAGATCGCTGGGAGGTACTGGCATTCAAATCACTCCTGCACGAGCTGTAGGTATACCTCCTCTAGAGCTCCGACCGAGGGTTTAAATGATATTATCTTTGCTCCAACGTTCGTCACGAGCTCCGCGTGCAATTCTGCACATGTGTTTCTATCTCCATCGAAATTTATCTTTATGATATTCCCGCCGTTTCCACCGTTCACGACCGACCTCACCGGTTTCAATCTTTTTATCTTTTCAAGCTGGTGAACAGAAAGAGGACGTACCGTCTCTATTTCGACCATTCTAATGTTGAAAATTTTCTCGAGATTTTCTATTCGATCGTACGCCAGCAGCCGGCCCCTATTGATCAAGGCAACTGTGTCACATATTTCCCGCGTCTCGTACAGCATGTGTGACGAAAATATGACGGTCTTGCCCTGTCTGACCAACTCCTTCGTCATATCCCTCACATGACGTATTCCCCGAGGATCCAACCCCAGAGCTGGTTCATCTAAGATCAAGATGGAAGGATCGTGCAAAATTGCCTGAGCTATCCCCAGTCTCTGCACCATGCCCAACGAGAACTTTTTAACCTTGGTCTTCGACCACTGCGAAAGTCTCACCAGTTCCAAACACTCTCTAGCCCTTTCTCTAAGTTCGGGAAACTTTAACCCACGTAGCCTTCCAAGGTAATACAGTATCTCCAGAGGAGTTCTGTTTCGATAAAAAATGGGCACCTCTATCAAACATCCTACATCCCTCAATGCGTCCTTTGGATCACTCGCTGGGTCTATCCCATTTATATAGGCTCTCCCTTTGCTGGGTCGGATAAGTCCACAGAGAAGTTTTATCGTGGTGGACTTTCCAGCCCCATTCGGCCCCAACAGACCGACACATCTTCCCTGTCTTATCCTCAAATTTAAGTTGTCCAATGCGAGCAATGATCCATATTTTTTCGTTAGGTTCTCCGTGGTGATGACTTCCAAATCATCCCTCTTCCATTAGTTAGAGAGATTGTTTATATTCATTATGGTGCGGCAGGAGAAAATTGAATTTCAATTCAAGATTGTTGAGCTGTAAAATTGTGGGGAGGGAACTGAGAAAGATTGACATGAATGAAAAATATTCTAGCTTAAGAGTAAGTCGTGAGGTTAAAAATCGAGAATATAGATTTCCAGAGAATAACGATTCAAACGGTCGAGAAGATATTTTCAGATATATGCGAAAAGGTCGGTGCCAGAAATGGTGTCGGATTTAAGGTATATCCAAGAGTTGTTGGGGCACAAGTTCCAAAACCACGGAGATTTATACTCACGTTGCCACAAAAGATTTTGGTAGAATTAAAAGTCCAGTAGAGGCGATAATGAAACGGGATGACTCAGATATGGTGCCAAAATGGATGCATATGCGAACCGAGTTCGGATATAAGAAGATTTTATCTTAGACAACATTTCGGAGGTTAGAATAAGATGTGTGAACTATTAGGAATGTCATTCAATTTGCCTGTAAGACCGAGTATATCCTTTAGAGGGTTTCGCCATAGAGGAGAAAGTAATCCTCATGGATGGGGGATAGCTTTTTATCCGGATGAAT
>Ga0164318_10002612_pt1 | contig 16830 bp, 16 predicted proteins | sample GuaBasSedimGuay9_FD_113734 | JGI IMG/M metagenome (GOLD analysis project Ga0164318, IMG submission 113734) | Subseafloor sediment microbial communities from Guaymas Basin, Gulf of California, Mexico - Guay9, Core 4571-4, 0-3 cm | ecosystem: Environmental > Aquatic > Marine > Hydrothermal vents...
CACCCAGCGGGTGTAACTTACAGACCGATGCCTGCCGAACTCATAGCCTCTGCGCACCGGCAAACCGTGTTCATCCCACCATCTGCCTTGCCATTAATCCTGATTATTGAGGGAGAGTCAGAGGGCAGTCTGTGACGGTGGACCCGCCCTTCAAAAGCCCAGGGCAGCCCTATTTCTTGAGGCGGGATATCTTCTTCTTCACCTGATCAGTCAGACTGTTCAGGAATGAGTGGGCCTCGTCTGATTCCATTGTTGAGATCTTGTCTGCCAGCGCATCTGAAAAGCTCTCCTGAGGCTGGGCGGGGGCCGTGTTCTCCGTGGTAACCGGCGTCTCTCCTTCCAGGGGCAGCGCTGGCCCTATGTCAGCCAGCAGCGAGACCGAATCAGCGCCTACACCGATGATCAGTGTCCTTCCGAGCACCTCGACCACGGCGATGTACTTCCTATCCACGATGTGCGTAACAGACAAGACCGTTGCCATCTTGCCAGCCCCAAACCGGCGTCCCTTCAGGAACTTCCGCATAAAGAAGCCCAGGAGAATAATCAGCCCAATAATTATGGTAAGGACTATGAACATGCGGACCGACATCTCAGTGAAGGATGGGGCGGCCTCCTTCGGAGGCGACGGCGAGGGGGAGGGGGAGGCTAGATCGTTCAGCTCATTGCCGAGGTACTCTCCCTTAGCCCACAGAGGGAGAATCGAGACCAAGAGCATGCCCGCAACGAGAATGAACCCTAAGTATGCCTTTCCCCGCATCGACGCTCCCCAGCAGAAATCTGCGATAGGAAAATCCTACCCCTCGAAAGGATTAATTATCTCCGCAATACGCAGACCGTATGTGTCCTCAATGACCGATACTTCCACTTTCCCAAACGGCGCCCCGTTTATAGTGAGGTCAAAGCTCTCGTCAACCGGCCTGTTGATCTCCAAAACGCTGCCAGCTCGCAGTTCTAGCAGCTCCCTGACAGTAATGGTCGTCCTGCCCATCATGACCGAAACTGTAACAGGGACATCCGAGAGAAAATCAATTGAGGCCCGCGCAGCCTTGTCCGGTTTGCCAACGGGCTCTGAGACGGACGCACTCTCAGATGGGTGCAGAATCTTGGCCATTATTCCTTCTCCCCTTCTGGCTCAACGGGCGACTCGAAGCGACCAGAATGTAGTGCAACGAGGACGCTGCCATCTGGGTCGGCAGGGCAATTGACTCGACCGGCGCGGTGCTTAGTTCGGAGCGCGAAGACGGTCATAGAATCTGAAACTCTGTGAAATAGACAGATACAACAACGTTAGTAAGCCCAGGCAACTGGTTCAGTGCCTTGTGGATGTCGTCCTTGAGCTTCATCTTCCCATGTTTGGTTGACAATGCCTTGGCGCTTTTGGAGGACAATATCGTCAGTATGGCATCTCTTATCTGCGGCGTTTTGCTCTTCAGGAGCTGCTCCTGCTCCGCAACGCCGTAGCCCAGCGCTATTGTGGTCTTTAGATATGACCCGCTATCCGCCAAATTGACAATGAACGGTTTCAGTTCGTAGGTGCTAACCACTGTGGGGACAACTGGCGTCGGGAGTGCCTCGCTGGCTTGCGGCTTACCGGCCTCCGTCTTCGAGGCGCCACCAGTGCCGCTCGATTCCGTGCCATAGAGAAAATAGAGAACACCCGCGGCAACACCGCCGAACACGACAATAGCGAGCAGCAAGAGGATTAGTATCTTGACGATCGAGACTTTTTTCTTCGTGTCGCCTCCGCCCTCCTGAGAACCTACACCTTGCGACTGTGCATTACTTTCCGCCACTATAATTGGTCTCCATAGATAATTGACAAGTTACAGGTCGAATATACTAGAAAGTCTATCTCGACACAAATAAACTTCTCAATCCTTGTTGCTCGTATTACTAAGATAAGATTCCATCAGCGCATACCAGAACGATTCGGCGTCAGGTGGGTCAACAACGAAGATGTCCACTCGCCGATTGGCCTTTCTGTCCCTGTCATTTCGCTCCCTGGGTCGCACCGGATTGTAGTCACCAAAAGCGCCGATACTGGCGCCTTGAGGTGTGAAGGTTTTTTCCTCTAGAATGGTCTTCAGCACGCTAATCGCCCTGTATGCCGATAGGTCCAGGTTCGACTTGAATCTTTGGCCAACGACTGGTGTGCTGTCGGTGTTGCCCTCTACCCTCACTGTCTTGGCAAGCTTTGTCGCGATACGCGCTATCTCGTGAAGCAAGGGCCGTGCCGCTGGCTTGACCGCTACGGAGCCAGTGTCAAACAGGACGTCCGCCGAAAGGGAGACCTTTATACTTCGTCCTGCCCGAGTAACTTGTGCATCGTCATCGAGGTCCTCAGCCGAGATGAATCGCTTGATCTGATCAACGGCGACTCGTATCTCGTCCGGCCGAATCACCAGATTGGGGTTCTCCAGTGGACCGACAGCGCCGCCTCCCAGGCCCATGGTCCCGAGATTGAAAGCCGTAAACTCATCCTTAAGCGCCTTCATCGCCTTGTGCAGTTTACTGCTGTCTGTCGATGACATTGAGAACAGCAGCACGAAGAACGTCAGGAGCAACGTCATCATGTCCGAGAACGTCAGCATCCAACGCTGGTCAACGCCCCCGCTCTCAGCTGCCCGTTTCTTTCTCGCCATCCTGCTCCCCTGAATCTTTCAGCAAATCCCTCACATCACCTATATCTATCAGCATTGTTACCCTGCGATTGAACTTCTGTTTCTCGCCATTGTGGATAGTGAGCGGGTCGTATTGCCCATAACCGTAGCTGGACAATTTGCGAGGGTCGATGCCATGTTTTATCATGAACCTCGTAACCGCCAACGCCCTTTCAATGGAGAGCGCCCAGCCCGAAGCGAAGTTCGATGCCTCAATGTCCGCCTTGTCGCAGTGGCCCTCAATAATTGCTCGGCTCTGAGACTCCTTGAGGAGGTCAGCCACCTGCGTCAAGAAATCCCTGCTGTTCTTGTTCAGCTTCGCGGAGCCAAGATCGAATAGCACTCGTTCCGCCGTGTCAATCCGTATGCCCTTGGCGCTATACTGCACACGAACCCCCTTGCGCCCCTCGCAGAATCTCGTGAAAGCGCGGACCTTCTCCACCCTCAATTTCGTCCGTGGCGTCTTGGACTTAACCCTAGAATCGCGCATTAACAAGGCCCCGCCGCTCGTGGGAAACAGGCCCAGCGAGCCAGAAGCCCCGAATGTCCCTTGCAACGAGCCGATCGCCTTCTTTGACCTCTTCGTGTCGAACGACGAATATGCCACCAGCATGATGAAAAAGGCGCACATCAGGATCATCAACGAGGTGAAAAGCGGCACCCAACCAGCAAGCTCTTTTGATTCCTCTTCGGCCATCTTCCTCCTAAGCCCTTGGGGCGTAACCCCTCTGTTCGATTGTGCCCAGCATCATCTTCGACGGCCGCTGCAGAGCCTTACCTTCGCCTCTTGTGCAGGTCTACTCGAAAGAGCTCTTGCGCTCCTTCGGCGGCAGGAACGTGTTCAGCTTCTGCTCCACCAGCCGCGGGTTGTCGCCGCTTTGGATCGACATGATGCCGGCTACTATCATCTCCTTCCGCAGCCTTTCCTCTTGGGACCTTTTCTTGAGCTTGTTGCTCAAAGGCACAAATATCAGGTTAGCAAACAACGCCCCGTAAAAGGTCGTTATCAACGCAACCGCCATTGCCGGGCCAATGCTGCTGGGGTCATCCATTGACTGCAACATCAGAATAAGCCCAATCAGAGTGCCGACCATGCCAAATGCTGGGGCATAACCACCCATCGCCTCAAGTATCGAGGCGCCGAGCTTGTGACGGTCGGACAAGTAGTCCATCTCTGTCTCGAGGATCTCCTTCACGAGTTCCGCCTGAGTCCCGTCGACCGCCAGCCCTATCCCTTTCTTAAGGTACTCGTCGTCTATCTCTTTTGAAGCGCTCTCCAGCGAGAGCATTCCGTCTCTTCTCGCCTTCTGCGAAAATGAGACCAGCTGCTTGACAAGATCGTTAGGCGGCTTTACCCGAACGAAAAGGGCCTGTTGGATAACCCCCATCAGACCCATCACGTCCTTCAGTGGAAAACTGATGAGCGCCGCCCCCACCGTGCCACCAGCAACGATCAAAAAAGACGGGATATCGATAAAAGCAGTGATTGAGCCGCCAATCCCGAACAGGATGAGGCCCGCTCCAATCAATAGACCCAAAATAGTTGCTATATCCATAGCCCCTGTCTGTTCCTACTTTTCAGACTCACTTGACATCCAAGCACATAATAAGGAACCTTTAACATGCGCTTGTATGTATCGTAATGAGCAGAGGTTTTCTTAACCGCACACGTTCGCAACCGACCGAACGACTCAGTTGTTCTACGTGCGCCGGGGTTGGATGCGGCCTGGGTGATATAGATACTTGGCAGATGGAGATAAGATGGCTGTTGTCCTAAAGGAGTTTCAGGTCTCCACTAAAGGGTTCACGGACGTCATAGACGTTACTGACAATGTCAGAAGGGCTCTCTCTCAAAGCAAGGTCCAAAACGGCCTTGTAACGGTCTCGGTCGCCGGCTCTACCGCCGCCGTGAGCACCATTGAATTCGAGTCGGGCGTCGTGCAAGACCTAAGAGATGCCATTGAGCGCATGGCGCCTGTTGATATAGCATACAAGCACGATTTGAGATGGCATGACGGTAACGGCTTTGCACATGTCAGAGCCGCCATGATCGGCAGCTCGTTCTCAGTGCCGCTTCACTCCGGCGACCTTGTCCTGGGCACCTGGCAGCAGATAGTTCTTCTGGATTTCGATAACAGGCCACGCAGCCGGAGAGTTTTTGTTCAGATCATAGGCGAGTGAGATGCGGCCGCGGGTGTCATGCCCGCAACTCCTCTGGAGAGATAGAAGGCTGCCTCATGGTGGAGGAGGATTGCGGCGCCGCTTGTTTCTGTCTCGGTTGTTTAATCTCTTGAAATCTGTTTATGCTCAATAAATGCCAATATGATGCATGGTCGGCCTGGCTGGCTGGTTAAGAGGTATAACTTGGAGTGATGAGCAATAGCGACGAGCTCAAGAATGGGCAAGAGCTTTCCGAGGATATTCTCGGGACCTACCTTGACGAGATAGCAAAAACGCCTCTTCTCACAAGGGAGGAGGAGATTGAATTGGGCCGGCGCGCAAGAAAGGGGGACAAGGCCGCCATCGAGCAGCTGGTCAAGTCAAACCTGCGCTTTGTGGTATCAATAGCCAAGAAATACGCCAATAACCGCGTTCCCCTGCCCGATCTGATCAACGAGGGCAACATAGGCCTCATCGAGGCGGCCAAGCGGTACGATCCCAGCAAGGCCAATCGCTTCGTTACCTATGCCAAATGGTGGATCCTACAGTCCATTAGGGCGGCGCTTGCGGCGCAGGCCGGCATCGTGCGCTTGCCCATCAAGCAGACGGTCAAACTGCGGGCAATCAAGAAGGCTTACGAACACCTGAGGGACAAGCTGGACAGAGCGCCAGATGCGCGCGAGGTGGCCGAATATGTTGGACTTTCCGAGGAGAGGGTTGAGACACTCATGCGAGCGGCAGCTGACGCTGTTTCCATCGAGTCGTCGAAGGAGCAGGGGACGGACATCCTCGAGGCGAATCTCAACGATGCCGACACCTATGGTGAGAGCGAGATCGAGCGGGCGCTAATGTTACAAGGCTACACGGACAGGCTTCGAGAGCTCTTTGAGCAGCTGAACGAGCAGGAGAAAAAAGTAATCACCCTCAGGTTCGGTCTCAAGGACGGTGTCAAAAGAAGCCTCGAGAGCATCGGCCAAGAAATGGGGCTGAGTCGAGAACGGATCAGGCAGATCGAGGCAGCAGCCCTGCGCAACATGCGGCTCTACGCAAAGGAAAGGCACCTCGCAGTCGCTCTCAACTGAGCCTCCAGCCCCATCCCGCGTCCATGCGCAATTAGAGAGCGCCTGACCAGTCCAGCGGTGTGATATACTCCTCAACCATGAAACGAATATGCGTGGTAACCTCTACTGTGCCTTTCGTCAGGGGCGGCAATGAACTGCTCGCAGAAACGTTGGTTCGGCAGCTTGTGCGATTCGGCCACGAGTCGCAGCTTCTGACCGTTCCGCAGAATCGCTTCGGGCGGCAGTTCTCTGCGTATCTTGCAGCTTATCTGACGGATGTGCGCTTCGAGGGATGCCCAGAGCGCGTGGACCAAGTGATCTCGCTGAAGTTCCCCAGCTTTGCGGTTCGCCATCCTGTCCACGTGTGTTGGTTCAATCACAGGATGCGCGAATACTACGATCTGTGGGAGAAGTTCTTGGCCAGCTTGGCCTCCAAGAGACAATTGCTCAAGGAGAGCGTGCGCCGAGTGCTGCTCCATCAGATCGACGCCTTCCTCCTCAACAGAAACGTAACGAAGCTCTACGCTCAGTCCAAGAATATCCAGCAGAGGCTCCTGCAATTCGGGCACATCCCATCAGAGGTCCTCTATCCGCCCGCATCGGACCTGCTCCGCTGCAGCAAGCCCACGTTCGGCCGATTCATACTCTCGCCGGCCAGGCTTGTCGAGCTCAAGCGGCACGACCTACTCATACGTGCTCTTGCCGACTTGAAAAGGCCGGACGTTCACGCCATTATTGCTGGAGAAGGGCCGCAAGAAAATGAACTCAAGCGATTGGCGGAACAGATGGGGCTTGCCGACAAGGTCAAGTTTGTGGGCGAGATGAGCTATGAGGCTCTCAGCCGTTATTACTCCGAATGCCTCGCCGTCTTCTATGGCCCGTTCAACGAGGATTATGGGCTCGTGACGCTGGAGGCGGGCAAATGCCACAAGCCGGTCATCACCTGCACGGACAGCGGTGGCCCGAAAGAGCTAGTAAGGGACGGTGTGACCGGTTTCGTCTGCGAGCCAAGCGAACACGCCATCGCGAACGCGATAGATACGCTCGCGTCGGACCAGGGCCTCGCGCGATCGCTCGGCGAAAATGCGTACGAGGCGTCGTTGGAACACAGTTGGGAGCACGCGATCGAGAAGCTGGTGATGGTATAGATGCGTGCTGCTGTGAAACCGATTTCGGCAGGTAGCCTGGAGACCGTGTTCAGTTCGTTCGAGTGTGTCGATAATGATATATGTCTGATTCTGAGGCCCTATGAGCGATGGGGGCTTTCATGCTAAGACTCACAAGCACCGTCCTGACCGCTCTTATCATCGCGACCATTCTGGGCCTATCCTGCGATGCCGCATTCGCCCAGGCGCACATCACTCCGCCCAAGGCGCCTGCCGCCCCTGCGGCGCCCGCTCCGTCCGTAACCCTGACGCTCGGCGACACGAGCTCGCCGGACACCATCGCGCTCACGCTGAAGCTCATGCTCCTGCTGACCGTCTTGACGCTCGCTCCAGCGATACTCGTCCTGCTGACCAGCTTCACCAGAATAATAGTCGTCTTCCACTTCCTGCGGCAGGCCGTCGGGACTCAATCGACGCCTCCGAACACGATACTCATCGGGCTCGCCCTCTTCCTGACCTATTTCATCATGAGCCCCGTCATCAATCAGGTCTATTCCGACGCATTCCTACCCCTTATGAACAACCAAATAGGTTACAAGGAGGCCTTCACTGCTGGAATGGCACCAATCAGACAATTCATGCTCAAGCAGACAAGGGAGAAGGACATCGCACTGTTCGTGCACCTGGCGAAGGAGAAACGGCCTGCCAAGCCGGAGGACGTCTCCAACAAAGTCCTCGTGCCAGCCTTCGTGGTAAGTGAATTGAAGACCGCATTTCAAATAGGCTTTCTGATTTTTGTGCCTTTTCTCATCATCGACATGGTCGTTGCATCTGTCCTGCTATCAATGGGGATGATGATGCTGCCGCCTGTCATGGTCTCTCTGCCATTCAAGATACTGCTGTTCGTGATGGTTGACGGCTGGTATTTGATCGTCGGCTCGCTCGTCAGGTCATTCCACTAATGGCCTCTCCTTGCCCCGCTGGACAAGCCAATCGTAGAGGGCCCGACACGACTCCGAATTAGGCGACTGTCTGATCGCCCTGCGCGCCTCGTCAAGGACGAGCTTCCGCATCCGTGCATTGCTCAGGTAGCCCGCGAGATAGACCGGATTGCTGACCGTAGGATCGATGAACCTATACTCGAACCGCCTGCGCACCGCCTGAAACTTGTCGCTGCCATCAACGTAAACCGCGCAGATGTCATCCCAAAAGACGAGGTGCCAGCCGTTGTGACGCCTCCACCAGGCCAGCAGTCTCTCCGCTTGCGCCGAACGCGGCGGCATGGCGGCCCTCCTGACCGACTGGGCTGAAAACTGATGGCGCCTCGAATCGAACTTGTAGTCCAGGAGAGCGTAGTCCACCCGGTATTCGTCCGCTATCTGCTCAAATGGCTCCGTGGCAAACTTCTCCCACAGCGACTTGTGCACCACGTTTCTACCATCGATGAAGACCTTGCGGCCCGGATATGTTCGGAAGATGATGTAGCCTCCGAACCTGTGCGAGTTATACATATTGCCGTATATGTTGTGCTTCACAATGAAGTTGACGCCGCCAACGGGATATGCGCCCAGGTTGACACCGACCCCCGGCACAAAGGCGGAGGCCTGGCGAATGTCGCCACCATGCAGATCGCGAAAGCCCCCACCGCAGCGATTTGAAGGAGGAGTCGCGCCCGAGACCGCCACCTGGCGTCCTGGGCGAACACCGACCACTGCGAGGCTATGTGGCCAACTGAGGGGGTTACGAGCAAGAAAAAGATGGGAACGTAGCGCCTCGCCATAACAGCTAGGGAGGATGCGAACAGCAGTGCCAGAGCGTCTCGCAAGCGCCACCTCCCAATGCTTCCGAGAAAAACCACCCAGACCACGGCGAAAAGGGCCCAGAAGAGTTTGAAGCGAACGCCGGGCGTGGTCCACTCCATGACCGATATGCCGCCCCCTGCGCCGTGCTCGGCAATGGCGGCCGTTGCGAAATCGAGGATGCGGAGTCCGTAAGGGTTGACGAAAACGGGCCCGGTCGAGGCCAGGGCAACGAGGAAGAGCGCCCGCCGGCCACCGTGGTCGGCTTTCGGCTTTGGTTGCCGGCCAAACTTGGCGGACACGAGGTCGGAGCCGAACATCAACCACAGATACGCCGGGCCGATAATGGCGCCGGCCTGCATGTTGGCCCACACGAGCGTCACCGGGGGCAGCAAGAGCAGCCATTTTCGCCTGTTGATGTAGAAGAGTTCGAGAACAAGTAGGAAAACAGCGAGACCGGCAAAATTGACTACGTGGGGCCTCGCAAGGAACCGGAAACGTGAGGCGCATGCTCCCAGAGCCACGAATGTGGCCGTAACGATCATTGCCCCGGAGCCGAGTTTGGTGCGAATGGTGGCGGCGGTTAGGGCGATCGAGAAGGCGGCTGCGACAATAATCGCTTTCAGGACAACCAGCAGGGCAAGCCCGAGATGGCGCCTGACGAGTTCGGCGATGACGCAGAAAAGCCACTCGTGCATCACCCACGGTGTTCCGAGCGACGTGTATGAGAACGGGTCGGATGTGGGCACTCTTCCCGTCTCGAGTATTAGATCGCCGGCCTTGAGAAGGAACCAGATGTCGTAGTTTACAATGCGGAACAGCGCCAGCGAAAACACAGCCACAAAAACGAGCGCTATCGCCCAGGGCAGCCGTTTTGCGCCGGGATTCACGGTTGGCCCCTCGAGAACCTCAGCTGCTCGACAAAGGCCTCAATCCTGAGCCGATTGGGCGCAGAAAGCGGCCCCGGGTAGTTCCCCTCGATCGACAGAACCGGCACCGGCAATTTTCTTCTCAGGATCAGGTCCTCGATCTGGCGGAAGCAGAACGCCTGCACATAGTGGATGATCCCGTCCAGCCGCCTGACGTGTATCTGCTCGTTGATGTCGGCGATACGGCCAAAAACGTCGTACGGGTAGGTGTAACGAGAATACTGCTCGACGATGCTCTCGGCGCCTTGCAGCATAGCAAACTGCCGCTGCACCTCGTTGAACACAACCCGCGCTCCACTCCTCTCGACGAAATCATAGATATCAACGTTGATTGGAGGCACACCGGTAAAACCAAGCCTGAGCGCTGACTCGAATTCAGCCGGCGTCTCGCGACGCGATGCGTCGTGCAACAGCCCGTCAAGATAGGCCTCGAACGCCACGGGATCGCCCTGCATATCGCTCGAGGACACGAGTACGATGTGATTCTGAAGCCCGGAGAATTTCCCCTCCCTCCACGTGAGCTCGTCGATGAGCCGCAGCTTCTCGCGAATCGGGGATAGGCGGATGCGCTCTTGCTCGGCCTTCTCCACACTAGTGCCAAGGCGCCGGCAGAAGACGTCGATCTGCTCAGCAAGCAGCCTTTTGTCGCGGCCATAGGGATATGAGAATGGAATTATCTTCACGCCGTTGAGCTGGAGCGTCTCCGCGAGTGCCTGTGTGTTGCTGCAATCGCCTTGGGACACGGCCACTACGGTTTTGACGCCCTCGGACAGGACCGCTCCATAGATGCCCTTGACCCAGCCGCAGACTGTAACCGGATAGCCGTCGTTCTCGGCCCGCTCGATGAACTTGCCACGGTCGCGGTGGCCGATGAACACGTTGTTCAGATCAACCGGAGTGTGCCCGGCGGCAAAGATCGCCTCGACCGGCACAGTCGTAGTTATGCCGATTATCATGCGACTAATCCATGCTCAGCTGCGGGCAATGCGTTTCGGGCGAGCGGTCTGCGCTAAAAGGGACGGGGTCGCGCATGGCAATTCCGTGTCCTAGGTCCCAGGTCAAGCGCCTGCGCCCGCCGTCAAAACGCCGAGAAGTGAAATGGCGCAGAGTCCAGCGAGATCTCCTCGCCCGTGATGGGGTCGATGAGCCGCGCAGATATCTCGTATTGTCCGGGGCCCTCGGTGCCGGCGAAGGTGTACTCATAGACAGGGACTATTGCGTCGGCCAGAGGCCCGATCGTGAAGATTGAGCAAGGGTCCAGAACCGAGACGTTCTCGCCGTTGGGACACTTAACCCAGACCTTCGCCTCAACCGAGACCTCATGCTTGCCAGTAACAACATGGGCGGAAACGACGATAGTATCGTGCATCTTGAACGAGTCATCATTCAGCACAAGCTCCGCCGAGACGTCAGGCAGCGACTTGCCCTGCTTGCCGCGGATGTACAGCAGCGCGTTTCCGCCGTCATTCGTTGTATCCTCGCCAGAATAAACGACATGGACGTACTCAGAATCCGTGGCCATGACCGTCATTCTTGAGGCAAGCGACCACTGCCCGTGCCTTTCGAGCGGGATGGTCTCCGAATGCCAGCCCACATCATCCCTGAAGGCATATCTCGTCCTGTCCTGCTGCGTGTAGGACTGGACGTGGGCTATCTGCGCCGTGTATGACCTGCCAATGCCAACCTGAGCCCATATCCCGCCATCCTCGACAGGCTCTATCTCCCAGCCCTGCCCACTGTCCTCCGCATAAAATAACTCCGACTTAAGCGGCGGCGTCCCGTCCAAATAGGCCAATCGCATGTTATCCTGATCATCAATGGCAAGAGAATCCCAGAGACCAAGCATACCATACGTAGGCGACACAACCAGCTCCGTGCCCCATTCCCCATCGGTGAGGGTGGCGCACATCAGCTTCCCCTCTCGATTGAGGTATGTGATGTGCGGCACGCGGGATGAATCGACTACGATCCCGGTAACCTCGGCAGCATTGGCCTGGAAAATACTTCTTTGCCAATGGATGCCCGTTTTCCAAACATATTGGATTGATTTGTCGGCGTAGCCGAATGCAACATGAATGTTGTCGTCGCGATCGACGAAGACCAATGGGGCTCCGTGCTGCATCTCAAGGGCTGGGCAGTCAGAAATGTCCCAGAACCGGCCGCCAAAGACCGCTAGTTTCGGTGGATCGGCGGAATAGGCGGAATAGACTATAACAGGCTCCCGGTCGCTGTTGACAGCGATGTCGGGACGCGTGCCGGCCAGCATCGGCAGCTCTTCTAGCTTCTCGGTATGCCAGCTGCCCGAGGCGTTTGATGCATAGTCAATCTCAGGAGCCCCGAATTGTGGGACGTACAGGTAGGCTACATGCAGGTCCTCATCGCTATCGACAACTACAGATGCGTAGTAGTCGCCATCTCGTTGGTCAATCACAAGAGGCGTGGACCATTCGGCGCAGAATCCTACCGCAGCGGCGAGGGCCATGCTCAAGCAAGCTAGAGAGATTGCAGCAAAACAGGGTGCCTTTCTGATGTTCATTTAAGTTCCTCCGCGGAATCTACGAAGTTAACTATTGATAAACTATGAGGGTTCATTGGGTTTGGATGTTATGCGAAACCATAGCTCATGACAAGAAGCTGCACTTGCACGGGCCTTCCTTCGTCAAAGGGCTGTTCAAAGATGGTGAGATGAATTTCGGCCCGGCCGCATTGCAAGCCTTGTCCTGACAGTGCAATGAGGAGAGAAAGATGAGAAAGATTCTTGTGTTTTGTTGGGCAGCAGTCCTTGCGTTCGCGGTTTTCTCAACCGGTCTGGCATCTGCCACCACCACGTATTACGTCAACAGCACGATCGGCGATGATACAAACAATGGTTCGCGGAGCGCTCCGTGGAAGACCATCTCTCATGCCCTCGCCAACATAGGTAGCGCGAGCCAGGGCCAACCTGCTACGCTTTTGATAGCCTCCGGCAACTACTCAGCATCGGCGAACGGTGAGACGTTCCCGCTCGAGGTCAAAAGCTACGTTACGATGGTCGGGATGGGTCCGGAGTCGACGGTTCTCGATGCAGGGCTGAGCGCTGCACACGTCATCTTGGTGCAAGATGCCCAGTCAGTTACGATCGAGCGGATGGCACTGACGCAGGGCGCTGCGACCGGTGATTGGCCGGACGCCTGCGGAGGCGGCATCTGCGCCATCAACTCGGAGATTACTGTCCGAGACTGCAAGATATACGGCAACAGCGCCACCGTCTCCGGCAAGCACGGCGCAGGAGCAGGCATTTACCTATACGGAGATTGCTCTCCGCTGATCGACAACTGCCAGTTCGTGCTCAACACAGCGTCCGCGGGCGGTGCGGGCATCTGCTCAGAGTACTTCTGCTCGCCGACCGTCACAAACTGCACGTTCGACCAAAACACCGGCGCCGCCATCTACGCCTTCAGGTGGTCTGATCTCAACGTCAATAACTGTTCATTCACCGAAAATACTGGCGGGATAATACTCGAGGACTTCTCCACCGGCCATGTTGAGGCGTCGAACATCTCCAGGAACAGCGCCGACAGCGGAGCCGCCATCAATTGCCTTCTCCATTGCCAGATAACGCTTAACTCTTGCACCCTTTGGTCGAACGTGGCGACGGGAAACGGCGGGGCTATCTTCTGTGAGCGGGACGGCAGGTGCGTTGCTACCAACTGCGAGCTCTCCCTGAACACCTCGGGCCAGAACGGCGGGGCGATATGCTGCGTTGGCTCTGCCCTTCAACTTGTCGATTCGGATGTAACTGCCAACTCCGCAAGAGGCCAGGGCGGCGGTGTCTTCTGCGGTCAAGATTCCGAGGCAACGATTGACGAGACCAACATAGCCGGAAACGATGCCGCATGGGGCGCCGGAGTGGCGTTATGTGATAATACAGGTGGCAACCTGACCTCCTGCAACTTCACCAAGAACAGCGCCTCGTCCGGTGGCGGTGCGGTATTCTGCCAGAACTACTCGTCCCCGAGGTTGCTCCATTGCAGGATAACGGATAACACCGTGGCCGGAGATACACCAGTGGGCGGAGCTGGCCTCTATTGCGAGTATTGCAGCGACCCCGGCCTCGACAACTGCCTGGTTGTGAGAAACGATTCGCAAGGTCCCGGCGCCGGCATCTATTCCAATCAGTATTGCAGTCCCAAATTGACGAACGTTACGCTTTGGGACAACACGGCGGCTTCCAGCGCGACGAGCATCTTCTGTGATGGCTACTCAGAACTCACGCTTGTAAGCTCTATTGTCTGGGGTGGGGAGGAGGGGATCACCACTCTCGGTGAGAGTGTGGTCCAAGCCTCATACTCCTGCATATTCGGGGGATACTCTGGCTCAGGCACAAACAACATCGATCAGAATCCATGCTTCGCCAGCGCCTCAGATGCACGTGGCGACTACTACCTGAGCGCTGAGGCCGCAAAACAGAAAAAGGACAGCCCCTGCATTGACGCAGGCTTCGGCCTCGTCGAGAGCGCTCCGGGCGGGCTTTCCTTCCGCACCACCCGCACGGACGAGGCGTTTGACACGGGTGAAGTTGACATGGGCTATCACTATCGAACGAGCATCGCGGATATCAGATGCTACCTCAACGCTTCGCAATACCGCGTCGGGGATACCTTTGACCTCTCCGTTCGTATCGCCAACCCATCAGACGAGACCACGGCGGCGGACGTTTACATCGCTGTCGTAAGCCCGGAAGGGCAGATATTTTGCGTCGGCAACGGCGCTTTTGGCCCCGGGCTGTTCCCCTGGGTCGCGAATTTTGAGATGCCGGGCGATTATCTCTTCGGGCCGGCGAGCGTTCTGGAGTTTCAGGTTCCGCAAGGATGTCCGGTGGGAACCTACCTGGCCGCGGGCGCCCTTTTCATACCGGGCAGCATGACGCAAATAAGCGAGATGAGCCTGATTGGCTTCGACATACTCAACTAAGCTGTAAGGGCGTCCCTGAACTGCCACCCCCGCATGCCCCGGCTGCGTTGAAGCGCCGACTTACTTAGGGATCATGGGATAGCGGATAGGCTTGGCCGCTGTGCTGTTGCAGGTCGCTCTGTCTGCCTGCGCAAAATCTGCAATGTTTGTGTCGTTCAGGATGTGAGGCGTCATGAACATAACCATCTCAGACTTCTTTGTAGTCCGCTTCGTCATCCTAAACGCCCGCCCTAAATATGGAATATCCCCAAGCAGAGGAACCTTGTAAGTTACCTCGCTAACGTTGTTAAACATCAGCCCACCGATTACGATAGTCCGGCCATCCCTCGCCCTCGCATAGAGGTCGGCTTCTCTCCGATCCGTCTCCGGCTGCCCCCCGACATACCCTACCACTGTCTCGACCCGAGGCTTCACCGACAGAGACACGTAACCATCAGGTGAGATCTTGGGCGTTATCTCCAGGTGCGTTCCAACCTCGCGCCACGCCACGGTTGGCCTGTACTCAGTGTAGGCCACACCAAGCGGGTTCACGTCAGTAACCTTGACGTAATCGGTGTAAGGTATGTTCCGGTAAAGATCGAGAGTCGATTTCTTACGGTCCAGACCAACGATCTTGGGAGTGGATATCATCTGAATGTCGCCCTGCTGAGCCAACGCTGTCAAAAGCAACTCCACCTTGTTGTTGCTCAGCCCTGCGGCAATCACCTGGCCCGTCATGTAACCCGTGAGAAACGTCTTCGCCGACCCACGCATCTGACTCCAGTTAGACAAATCAAGGTCCTTAAAAGTCCAGTCAATCCCCAACTCATGATCACTGTCCAGCGTCACCTCGAACAACTCTATCTCTATCAGCACTTGCGGAGGCTTCACATCAACTGCCCGAATATATCGCTCAACATAGTTGACAATAGTTGGATCGCAATTCACCAGCGTCAACGTCCTAGAAGCCTTGTCTGTAACGACCGAACCACGCCCTGCCAATATCTCCTCAACCTGGGACTTCACGTCCAAAAGAGGCGCCTGGTTCACCCGGAAAACCTTGATTGGCTCGCCACGGGTTATGATGAGGAACTTGTTGTCTATGCGCCACGAATAGCCAAAAGACCGAAGAACGGTGTCAAATATGTCCTCCAGGGTAACGCTTGAGACATCAAGCGTAATCGTCCCCTCAAGCCGCTGGGGAATGATAACATTCAGACCCTTCCCCTTCACCAAAGTCTGGATGACGTCCTGAAGCTGTGCGTCCTGGACCTTTATGTCGAACCGCTGCTGAAGCACCGCCGGAACCGGCGTCTCGGGAGGCTCCGCCAGCGAGATCGCATCGGAGATACCCTCCAAATTGGGCGTCTCCAAAACAGTCATATCCTTAAGAACCGGCCCCACTTCCTCCGTGCTCTCGGTAGCGGTTGGCTCCCCAGCTACAGCCTCCGTCTGACTTGTGGCAGGTCCCACAGCAGGAGTATGCATCGTTGCACACCCCAGCGAAACAAGTATCGAAATAAAAGAGAGAATAGCGATTGAACTCGCCCCTTTTACCCATCCGTCCTTCACATCAACCTCCCGTATAAAAAAAGCATCCTCTGTTTCACCCTATATGTATTCCTCATTCCTGTTACCCATATACTACGCAAAATGCCCCGCCCGTCAAAACATTCTCGACCAGGCGCCACATCTTGAACGCATATAAAAAACCAAGCCTACGATTTCGCCGCGGCCTCCTGCTTGGTCTGCGAACCCCACGTCCCTCCCACCGGGAAATCGTAGTCAAGATTGATCAACAGGTTGCGAATGGTTACGACCTCGGGGAGTATCCTGATGATCCTGAGCCGCTGAGACACTTCTGCTGGGCCTTTTGAGCTGCCAGTGGGTGTCGAGAACTCGATGTCCTGCCCCTCTGTAACCACCCACTTCACGCCCTCGGATACCGGCAACCGTTGGATCACCGCCCACGACTGCTTCTCGTTATACATTATCATAGCGACCCGAACCGGCGGCTCGCCGCTAACGTAGAGAAGGTCTCTTTGGACCTGCCGTGCGCTCGCCCTAGGCTTTTTACGCAGGGCGGCGTTTATGGTCGTGATCTCCTCAAAATCGCTGAATCCCTCCGGGACCACAAGGTCCGTAACGTAAGGGTTGTACCCCTCCTTCCGCAGCTCCACCAC
>Ga0164318_10002614_pt1 | contig 16820 bp, 18 predicted proteins | sample GuaBasSedimGuay9_FD_113734 | JGI IMG/M metagenome (GOLD analysis project Ga0164318, IMG submission 113734) | Subseafloor sediment microbial communities from Guaymas Basin, Gulf of California, Mexico - Guay9, Core 4571-4, 0-3 cm | ecosystem: Environmental > Aquatic > Marine > Hydrothermal vents...
CCACTCATCCGGAATCTCTGAGAGGTCCGTGCATGTATGGTCAATAATAATCGCGTCTGCACATGCAGACGGCACCATCGCCAGTATGGCGACCATTCCAATAATCAGTATCATTTCTTTCTTCATGGTTTATCCTTTTTTTTTCAGTCAGTAAGTAATGGAGTATATACCATTGTGTGCAACACAGCCTATAAAAAGCTAACGATTTTGCCGCTTGCTTATCTATACCCATACCATATTGTCTGCGACCGATTGCGAAAAGGGATTATGCCGATCGCCATAATATGAATAGCATCATGGTAAACACACTTGCCGGTCCGGTAGACGTTCACAGCAGATTCAAGTATTTGCCGATACTACCCGCGGGATGTTGATTGCGTTTCGGACTCCCTCTCCTCCCTGCTATATAGCGCGATTGCTCTTAATCGAACCGGTACCGCGCATACGCCCGGATGATGCCAGGCGGGCGCGGCAAATTAAAATGTGACTTCAGCTTCAGGTCCGGGAGCTCGCATGCATCTTCGCGACAACATCTCTCCGGCTGATGAACCCGACCATATCCTCATCCAGATTGAGTACAGGAATCCCGCCGTACCTGTACTTGAGCATGAGATTCACAACATCGGGTATGTTGGAGTTTGTGTACACGGTCCTAACGCCGCGGCTCATGATATCCACGGTCAGGAGATTCTTGACCCTGGTATCCTGTTGATTGGTAGAGACCAGACCACGGATCGCACGCATCGCCTTTGCTATGTCCTTCTCGGTTATGATGCCGACCAGTCGGTAATCCTCGAGCACAGGGAGGCGCCCGATGTTATGATCCATCATCGTCCGCCGCACATGGACGACACGATCGCCAGGCGAAGCAGTAATTGCCTTGTTCATAAATTCCGCAGCAAATCCAAAGACGGTCTGGGTTTGCAGAATCTCCTGCGGCGTGACCCAGCCAAGGATCTCCTCATTATCCTGTACAATAAGGATGCCCCTCTGCTCCTGTAAAATCGGTATGGCGTCGTCCACATCCATGTCTGGGGGAACCACCGTGCAAGTATCGCTGACCGCAGTGGCCACATGGAGCGAAGATGCCGCTATACCTGATTTCCTGCTCGTGCCAAGCGCACGCGCAATGTTTCGCATGGTCAGCACACCCCTGAGTGTGCCCTTGCTCGTAACCATCAACCGTCTGGTATCATACTTATCCATCAGATCCAGTGCGCGAGACAGATCTTCTGATTTTTCGATGCGCACCGGCTCCACCATAATATCGCTTACATTCATGATTCTTCTCCCATATTGTTTATCGCTTGCAACATACTATCCTGATTCAGGATTCCAACCACATCATTCTCTTTATCGACAACGATAATGCTGGCAATCCGCGCATCGACCATCGCGCATGCCGCATCAGTTGCAAGTTCATCCTCTGCTGTCGTTACCAGCGGCGTGGACATAATATCCTCTGCGATAACCGGAAGTTCCCGGACTCTCCCACCTTTGCGCGGGGTAGATGATGTGCACGCAAACGTCAGGTTGGAGTTGGTTATCATACCAACCGGCTTTCCGCCGTATTCGAGAACCACGACCCGACCAACCTCCTCCTCCCACATCATTTGCAGGATATGGCTGAGTGAGTGGTGTTTGTGGACGGTTGCAACAAAGTCGGACATAATCTCGCTGGCGCGTATATCGGCGGTTACATGGGAAAAATATTCGATCATATCCCGTTTGGTGATGATCCCCTGCAGATCCCCTCCTACGCCATCGCGAACCGCAAGACTGCCGATATCGTTCTCAAGCAGCAGTTCGGATGCCTGCCATACGCTGGCGTTGGGGTATATGCTGATCAAAGACTTTGTCATGACCAGCTGCACAGGAATCTGATCGATCGGACGTCTCCGCCACTGCGGCTCTGCCTGATCAAGTCTGCGCCCGATATCGGATTCGGTGAGCATGCCTACAGGTTCGTCGTGCAGTACCACAAGGAGCCTGCTAATCCTGTGGCGGAGCATCAGATTGCGCGCCCTTGAGATTGGTTCTCCAGGTGTGATCACATACACCGGAGCACTCATTATGTCCTTAACTTGCATGGCTCATTGTCTTGATGTGGCTAGTACCCGAACAAAATCTCTTTCCGTCAACATTCCAGTAAGAACACCGTCATCGATGATTGGAAGCGAACCTACGCCGTTTTCAGCCATCATCTCGGCAGCATCGCCGACATCCCTGTCCGACGTTGTCCAGACAACCTCCCGGCCAACGAGCGTCTTTACAGGTACGCTGAGTGCATCATCGATGCCGGTTGCTCCCTTTGTCAGCGCCTCGCCACTGCCAAGGAACCGCAGTATATCAAAAGCAGTGACGATTCCAAGCAGGATGTCATTCTTGACGACCGGGATGCGCCGGAATCCGTTATCGATCATCAGTTTACCGGTAGTCCCGATCGTAGCATCCGGTCCAACAGTCGTCACATTTGTTGACATGTAATCGGCTATACTGGCACCGACCTCGATGCCTGCGACCAGATGCATGAAATCCTGTTCGGTAACGATCCCGGAGACGCTCTCATCTTTGTCCAGAATCGGCAGGTATCCGACATTCTTCTCTTTCATCAGTTTCAGAACGTCCTCGATTGAGGCGTCTGTGTACAGGTACGCAACATCGGTCTCCATGATCTTGCGCACCTCCTCGTTGACCGCAGCCAGTATGTTGCCATTGAATCGGTTGGTGACAAGAGAATGTCTCGGTCCGCCGCACAGAAAATCAACGATGTCCCTGCACACGATGCTGCCTCTTAATTGCTGCGTGCCTGCATCAGCGATCGGGATTCTTCTGAATCCATGATTCAGCATCGTTTTGACGGTGCTCATGATTGAGGTGGTCGGCGGAACCGTCACAACACCCTCTGTAGCTATTGCGAGTATATCTCCATGGTGTATAGCGGCATGTGCGTTGAGTTTATCGCCGCCCCGATCCAGTGCGCCTCCGACCATCGTTATGCGCGGTTTCGTTGTTTGTTGTCTTTTCATTACATCACCAATAAATCATGTGTGATCATGCATTGTCACGGTGCATTTAAAGCTTACTACACTTGTTACCACAAATCACCCATTCCGGCTCATGCAGTGTGTGGTAAGATGTTCAATCATTTAAAGGTATTGGACGGATCGGGCACGTTTTTTAATTTTCTCTGGTTGGTTGAAAAACATGATACCTGTCCTGCAAACACTGGTATGATTGGATTGGAGAATCAGTGTAATCCGCGTTAATGGCTTCGCATCTGCTGTCGCAGTCAGTGGCTAAAAACTCTTATCAGCCACTGATTAACACTGATGGGAACAGATTATATGTTGTTTGTACTTTGCTTCATTTAAAGATTCTATGCAATATTGAGGAGGTACGTTGTGTCTGCGCAGATATAAGTTATTGCGCAGATCCCGGGGCTGGTTGCTTGAACCCCACCAACTGCGGCGCCCCCCTACTATAGGAGTCGCAACAGTAAACCTTATTGCAACGTTTAACATAATCATCGCTATGGTGAAGCCAATCGTCTGCGCAGCACTACTCCTTGCATTGCTCGTACATCCGGCAGTATCGATCATCGAGGACGGCTCGATATACGAGAATTATGTGGATATCGGAGAGGTCCAGCCGGTTGAAGTCTATCAGGGCGCAAGCAAGACGTTCTCAGTCACTGCCACAAATCACGGAAATCTCTGCTACGGTGGCGTCATTCTCAAATATCCCCGCGATCTGCCAGAGGGAATTACCATAGCTCCGGCAGAATCGCAGATAGAACCGCAGGTTATCGATATCGGGGAGACTGTTACGTACGAAATAACGATCTATGCCGACGAGAACACATCTGTTGGGACATATAACATCGAGATCGCTGATAACGCTGCAGACGATCCGAATACGTGGCGTGATGTAGCGGTATCAGTCCTGGCGCCGCTCCCACCACCCACGCCAGTGCCGACTGATAAGGTTACGCCGGTTGCAGGCGGGATCCCCACCAGACCGTCAGAGGAAGCGCGAGAGACCGGGGGGAAACGGTTTACCGACAGTGTCCTGTTCTGGATAGTGGTTGTTCTGGGCGTGCTGCTCGGGATTGGCGCATTCATGAAGTATAGGGGCGTCTGAGCGGGTCTCGATTGATCATGGGGTCATACTCCAAAATTCGCTATCTGCATCCGTGTTGCCAATCCGTCCGCAATCGCTGCCTTTCACATGACTTGCTTCACAACCACTGTACCGTCAGCAGGTGGTGCGCCAAGCACAATTTTCAAGACCTCGTTGACAGCCTCGGCACTGGGCGCATCCCAGTCGCAGAATCCTCTGCCAGAATCGTCAACGAATGTCCCGTTGAACCGGAGATCTGGGTGGTTCTTGAGTTCGGAATCTAACTTTTTCCGGAGGTTGGTTAATTCCTCCGAACTGAGTGGTGGAAGCTTACCTTCGTCTGTGTAGTGGAATACTATTACTTTAGCCATCTGTATCACCTGATATCTGCTGTTTGGGGGTGGGTTATTTAAGGGTTGGGTTTTGGAGGTGGTGGAGAATTTCACTTGGTATTTTGCGTATGTCTGACATCCTGAGTTGTGGTTCGGGACGGCACCATTGATGAATGCCCAAACCTCATTCGACTACGATCCAATTTTTCTCAGAGACACTCTCGCAAGCGTTACTCCCAGTTTTGCAGAGTCTGTTTCAGTTCCGAAGAGCCGATCTTCTAAAGATTTTGGGAAAAATCTTCCCTCGAATTATCTCATCGAGCGGTACCCGTGCTCTGTCCCATCATTCTTCTTCTCCGCCATCCGACCACTTACGACTCATTAAGCGCGCCCACAATCTCTGCCAGAAACTCGCCCATCTTCGCATCACTCAGATTCGGAAGCGACTGATTAGCATTCGGCTGGTGCCCCCGTGTCAGCGAGATCGTCTTGATGTGCGGCGCAAAGTGCTTGAGCGCGGAGAGCATCTGGGCTTCCATGTAGTACAGAACATCCGTAAAGATCGCAAGATCGTGCTGCCCCTCGCCCCGGACGCCGCCCCATTCCGGGCTCTTCAGAAGGTTCGTGATCTCGATTGCACCCATCTCCCGGTCCGGACGGACGCCTTTCTCACGCATCACACCTGCAACGTGCGCTGTCGCAACGATCGGGATATCCATCTCCTTTGCAAGATTAAGCGCCCAGTCAAGATGCCTTAGCTCGCTTCCGATAATAAGGACCGGGCGCTCTGCCCGCTTGATCGCTGCCGCAACGCTCGCAGAGGTTGCGACCTTCCCGAGATGCGGACCCGGGACGTTTGCACACTGATATGCTCGTGTCATCTATTAGACCTCCTCCGCCTCAGGTACAAGCCTGCTCGGATCACCTATCGCCTTTCGTGGCTTCCAGCCGGCTTCTTCCAGATACTCCATGATATCAGCTTTCATCGTGATCGGGATATCTTGCTCCTTCCTCACGAAGAGATGCAGGTCTGGCGGGAGAGTTCCCATGTATTTCTTGTATAAATCAACGTAGTTTGAGAGTTTGATCTGTCGTCCCTTCGCATTGTCGCTCGGTCGGATGCAGAGTTTAGCAATTAGAACGATCGCCTCTTCCATCGTCTCTGCCGGGTACATCAGGTGCTCAGGCGCAGGTTCGCCCTCCACAACCTCGCCAGTACGTTTGTCGTAGAGTTCCCACTCGCTTAGTTCCTTGTTGCTGATGTACGCCCGTCTGTACTTTGATCCGTGCGGACCAACAATCACAGGGATACCCCACCGGTTGGTGCCTGTTCCAATAGACGCTGCTTTCTGACTCATCGCACCCCATGCAACACCACACGCGCCGACCTTGTTTAAGATATAGTCAGCGATCTCCTCAAAGTTTCCACGGAGTGGCAGGCGGGCAAAGATTGCCGCGACCTTGATCGCTGCGCCGATGATATGAGCGTTTGCGACACACGAGCCGATGTTGACAACACCGCCCGCATCAAATGAACCGGGATATTTTTCATAAAGCGTCTGTCCGTCCTCGCAGCGATACATTGCCATCGCCATTGCTGAGCAGCCCGTTGCAACGACTATGTAGTTGCGACGTGCAAACTCTTCAGCGATCTTTGCAACCTCAACTTCGCCATTGGGGAAGTTACTACACCCAACAAGCGCAACGATTCCCGGGATCTCCCCGAGTACGAGCGGAGCGCCGACCTTCCTGATCTCGGTGTCAAGTACAGGTCCTCTTCCAGCCCGCATCGTGTAGGTCTCGCCAAACGCGATCTCCTGCGCGGACTTAAGGATCATGCTGATGATCGGAAGCTCTTTCTTACATTCGGATTCGCACCTGCCGCAACTCATGCACGGGCTAAAGAGGTCCGAGAGGCCACTGAAATCGCCTTCCTTTGCTTTGATCATCGCGTCCTTAACCGGAAGACTGTTCGGACATGCCCGGTCGCACCAGCCGCATTTGATACACTCCTCTGCAATCTTCTGTACTTCATCGAGTTTTGGAAGGTGGTTGAGCGAATCCCTCTTCGGTTTGATCTCAAGAGCGGTCTTTGTGATCACCCTGGCTGCTATGAGCGGATCTGATATCAGAACCCCTGGCGCGTCGTTCAAAAGATCCTCGACGACTTTGTCGGGATCGCGATTCGTAACATCCGGAAGATTGTAGCATATTTTATCGGTTGTAAGGATTAGTGGCGCTCCTGTCTTCTGCGCCTCCTCCAGAAGATCGGTCCTCACGCACTGCTCGTCCAGGACGATGACATCAGCAATTCCTGAGCGCACAAAGAATTGTTGCATGGATAACGGACCGATGACTTTTGCAGATGCGCTGTATCTGCTCGTCTCAATTGCGGTACAACAGATTCCACAGACCTCTATCTTGTCGGAGAGTCCTTGCTCCTCGATGTAATCGATCGTTGCAACACTCACAGCCGGGTAATGCCCAATAAAGACGATGACTGGCTTTGTCCGGTCAACCGAGCCAAACCCGAAATCGATGAGCGCAGCATCGGGGTCGCCTTTCGGGAAGTCGAATCCCGCGATCTGCGCGATGTCCGCGACCTCCTTTGCGAGGTTGTCGATCATCGAGATGTGCAGTGCCTTTGACTCGAAATCGATGTACGAACCTTCCTGACCCGTGTGCGTCGATGAGAGTGCATGTACGAGTTGCTGGTTCACATAATTGAGTATCTCCTCAAGGTCGCCAAGCGTCTTTGGTATGATGCCAACAACGGTTCGTATGATCGGCGCCTCGACATCGATGTAAGGTCCAAGATCGATCGGGTGATCTCTTCCGCGCCATCTGATCAGTTCGTGCAGTACGTGGTTCGCATGTCCCGCGTGTGCTGCTGTACCGATGCAACATGCGATCAGGACCATGCGCGCCTGCTGCGCTTCGATACCGATTCCACACGCGCCCTTGCGGTTCTCTGTGAGATCGCATTTTCCGTAAGTGCAGAGACAGCACATGTCACAGATCGGCGCGTAGAATGGTGGGAAGTCCTTTAATAGGCGGTGATCCCAATTCCGAAGTGAGAGGATGCCGGGTTTTGGCGTGGGACCCATCGGCTCCCATTCCTCTTCGGCAAGCTCCTCTTCAGTGGTGATTTTGCCGATGTTGATCACCACGTTCTCCATGCCGTCGAGTATGAATCGTCCGTCTTTGATCATGAATAGTCCTCGTTTTTAATTTCTTTGATACGGGTGGTTGATGTAATAAATAAGTTTGTACGCGGTCGCTGTGCAAAGGTTTAAGTTAGATTGGTAGAGATCAAATACCTTCAGGATATTATGCCTGGCTTGTCCGGATAGTGTAGAGGCCTAGCATGGAGCCCTGTCGAGGCTCCGCCCCGGGTTCGAATCCCGGTCCGGGCGTTTCCATAACTTGTAGCCTATAGCTCAGCTCCGATCACAGTTTTGGTCGCGGTTACGCTCTTGTTCTCCCTGATCAGATCGACCAGTTTGTTAAGCGTGCTCAATCCCTGCACCTCGATGACAGCCACGAAGTCGTACTCACCGAATACGTGATACACTTCCTTGATACCATCCAGAGTGCACAATTCGTTGTAGGTAGCCTTTTCCTGCCCTGGCACCACGTTAATCATAGTAACTCCGATTACCATATCTAAGAACTCCTTTCGTTATTATACATAATGCACCAGTTATACTCTACTTCACTGCATATATTACTGTTGCGAGGTTTGGTTTCGTCACGATGAGATGTTTGCCGCCATCATGACCGCCGCTCCATAAGCATCCCGACCCGGGTTGCCCATGCTTCGAGTTGCACCCGCTCATTGCTCCCGCTGATCAGGTTCATATCGGCATCTGCGAGAAGGATTGCAAGTTCTGCGAAAAGAACGCTGTCAAAACCCTTATTCTCTATGACTCTTTGCAGCCGGTGCACAATATCGGTGCCGCTCTCCTCCATCAGCAGATCATCGATCCGCTTCCTCGCCGCTTTGAAATCCCCTGCAAGCGACGCATGCAATAGTTGAGTGACCCCTTCCGGGATGCGCTCGAGATCAATCTCGTAGACCGTGTTTGCTGTGATCTCATGGTTTTCTATGGATGCGATCTGGAGCACCATGGTCGCAAACGCAAGATCACCGTCTGCCCCGTATACGATCGCCTGAACTCCGTCGTCGGTGATGGCTGCGCGCTCTGCCTCTGCGATGTAACGGATATGCGCGGCTACCGCAGCATCGCTTGCGCGGTCAAAGAAGAGATTTAACCCCCTCGAACGCAGCGCCGGAATCAATCTGGGCAGATGCGTGGTGGACAGGACAAATCTACAGGTGTGGGCGTGCTTTTCCATAATGCGCCTCAGCGCGTGCTGCGCATCCATGCTCAGCGCCTCAGCGCTATCGATGAACAACATCCGGAAGTCGGAATCAAGGGCAGCCATGCCAGCATATTCGTTGATGACCTGTTTGAATACCGCGATCACGGTCTGTTTTATCTTCTTTGGATCATCAGTCCCGATGAGTCTTGCAAATCTCGGATCTGACACAAGATACTTCTTGCCGCGGTCAAAGAAGTTGGATGCATCGAAGATGGCAAGATTGTTCTCCCACTGATCCCCATAGATCGCTCTGGCAAGTACGGACACTGTTGACCCTTTTCCCGTGTTTTTAGCACCGTATAATACCAGATGGGGGAGATTGTTCGATTCGACCAGATGTTTCAGGTTGGATACGATGTGTTCGTGCCCGACGATATCATCGAACGTGCGGGGTCGGTATTTCTCGGTCCAGATCACCTGTTCCATAATCTGGGGATTGTATGCAGGGATATTAAGATTATAGGGGTGGCGGGAGGGGGCGCTACTCGATTGGCTATACCTGCCGTAGTTCCCCTCATGACAGCGTCCAGTCGGTCGGGGTTGACTTGTCCGATATCACGCGCTGTAACAGCTCCCGGCGACACCCGGCAAGATTGGCATCTACAGCACGATCTTCTTCTGTCCACTCCCTTCCACAGCACGCGAAACCCCTGCCACGAGTTTTCCGCGCGAAGGGTTTCGGATCCTCGCGACTATACTACAGTATTTGTAATCGATCATTATGGGGCGGTCACGTGGTCTGGTGTCGATTGTTACACTTGTCAAGTAAATTTATGTAGGGTGGGTTCTGACACACAATTCATGGCGCGAAAAGAACTCCGTCATAATCGACATACGGTTCCTTTGTTAACTGACCATAAGGTGATCACGCCGAAATATCGCGGGAAGATTCTTGTCGAGAAGATGATCGCGCTCGCTGTGGAGGGAATTATCCGCACAACCTGTAAAGAGATGAAGATTGGGATCATCGACAAGGCTCTCGAATGTGGATCATGTTCATCTGTTTGTAGAGCACCCTCCGAATCATTACTATCGGGTTTTATAGCCAAGAAGATAAAAAGGAGGCGCAGCAGAGAACTTCGCAAGGCATTTCCACACCTTACGGAATGGTGCGAGTATCGATCTCTGGACGCCATCATGTTTTCATGGCTCGGTTGGCCCTATATGGGATGTTGTGGAGAGATGCATACGGAATCGGGAGAAGCTGAATGCGAAATACGCGGTTGCACAAGCTCCGTACTTAAGTCCGGGGTTTGGTGACTTGAAAAGTATTGCGTATGAATAACAAGAAAACAAAGAGGTGAGAAAATGGATGGAAAGCAAATGAAGAAGAACATGTTAGGGATTGGAACAATGTTGTTCGTTTTGACACTGATATTTTCAGTTGGAACAGCATCAGCCAGTGGTCCGATATGAACGGCAAAACCCGGTTGGAATGCCCCTGTGTATGGAATGAAAGCAGCACCAGCATTTGCGGATCTGGACGGTGATGGAGACTATGATTTGCTGATCGGCGAGAAATGTGGTGTTTCTTATGCGTATGAGAACATGGAAACCAGCCAACCAATTCCGGAGTTTTCGACAATAGCGATACCAGTTGCAGCAATAATAGGACTATTGTTCCTGTTTTCGCAACGGAGAAAAAAGAAGAGATAGAAAGTGTGGAGTTGCCCGGTTAGAAGCTCTACTCCTTTCTTTACTTTTTATGAGGATCAACAAAAATAAAAGTAGGTGATAATGAATGAAAAAGAAAACCATAGTAGGTTTAATAGCCATAGTAGCAATTGCGGCGGCTGTGATGTTTGCAGGATGTGTTGAGAAGGATAAGGCGCCAGTACCCACTTCCACGCCAATAGCAACCCCCGATCCGGAAACAACTCCCCCACCTGCACCAACAGAAGATTTATTAACGATCACAAAAGACGACTTTAAACGGGCAAATGAAGCTATTAAGTCTAAAAATAAAGAATTGGGCGCATGGAGTATTCCGGGGGTTGCCACGTTCGATCTTGGACAGGACAGCGTTCAACCTGAAGATGTTTTTGTGTATACGTTGATCAAGTATCATAACAAAAGGAAAGCAATGCCACCTTCGAGTGTAGTTGAGAGTGCCATCGAAAAAAGCCTTGAAGAGTATGATCTTTCAAACTGGAAACTCAGTGCAATAAGAGCTTTTTGGATAGATTATTCAACCGCAAATTTTAATCTCGATGAACTTGGCAGCGAGGATAAAATAATAGAAAGTTTCCTGTGGTACTTGGATGTTAAATTCATTGAACGACAGAACCTGATAAATAAAAAATTTGAAGCGTTTGTGACAGCGGAAGAGATGAGACAAAATGCCATGCAGGACTGGACAGAACATGAGAACAAAGTTCAGGATCGCGAAGAACAAGCGCGTTTGGAGCGAGATTGTTACCAAGTTTTGTGGGATGTAGAATGGGCAATTCAAAAAGCCGCGGAATGAATATCAAATCTTTGACCAGTTGGAGAGAAGATCATGAGTGTTGTTGATGAATGGACAAAAAAGATTGCGGAAGCGGCAGTTCCTGAAGAAATCGATTTGGCGCCTTCGATAGCTCATGCGTTTTTTTCAGGTGGAAAAGAGCGAAAGCAACTATTTCAAAGAGAAAAGAAAAATGTGCAAGGAGCTTTCGGTATTGCAGAGATAGCGCTGATTTTGCCTTTGATCTTACAAGCACTGGTCTATTCAGCAACTACACTTAGCACTTTCATCTCCTCAACGGAGTTGAACAGCTTCCTCACAGCATTGAATACGACATTTTCTTTCCGAGAATTAGCCAAAAGAAAACAAAAAGTAGCCGCGTTACCAGATGATCCATTTTTACCGCTAAAAAACGTTTTACTCATAATCTCAGGTGAGCTTCACTCCATGGGATTGCCGGAAGAAGAATCCGATCTAATCACTTTTCGCATACTTATGAAATTACTCGAAGACTCGGCAGGTGCGTCACAATTCATACAAAAAATTGCGAAGGAAACATGACTTCAATCACTGGTGATGGTGATAGCAGTGAAGGTTCCGTGCCCCCTTGGTTGTGGTTCTGGGTAGTTTTGTATGTTATATCCCTACCCGCTCAAATAAGATTCTATGAACCTGCGATATTAGACTTATTCTTTCACAAGGACTGGCTTGTTTTAGTAAACGTTCCTGAACTGCTGCCTTTTTTAGCCCTTTTTATTGGTGTACTGCTTATCCCTTTTCCCTGGTTGAGAGCTTTTTATCTGGAACGGCAATTTCAACTCGCCGAACCTGATCGAAATTCATCAGCTCTGACTGAAATGGAAACTTTTTTACAGCAACATGCACCTGGAATCCACATCAAAACGAATATGTTACGAACGGATCAATTGGCTTTCGTATATCCACTGGGATATCGTAAAACCGGAATAGCTTTGTTTGGTAGCTTATTCAGACTTTGGCGTTCTGATAAGCAAACGGCCGAGGCCATTTTGCTTCATGAAGTGGCTCACTGCCGGCATGGTGATGCTTTGATCATTGGTGTCGGGAGCTTTTTTGAAGCAGTAGTTAGGAATTTCATCGTTCTCTATTTGTTATTTTGTTTTCTCCCTTTGTCATGGTCATTTGCCAGTCAGAGCATAGATGCTTTACAATCAGGCATCCCATTTGCAAATAAACTGCAACAGATCTTTACAAGTATATTGCCTGGCAGCTTTTTACAATTACTGGGTTTATTAGGGGGGTTGGCCAGCGTTTTTGTGTTACCAATAATCGCTATATGGGGTGCTGAATTTAACGCTGATCGCTTTGCTATTAATCAACAAAAATCCTCATTTGATTTGTTACATGCCTTGAATAAAATTTCACTTCCCCGGTCTATCTTCTCCTGGATAATCTTCCGGCTGACACACCCCCCCACTAAAATGCGCAAATGGGCTGCAGAACCTCGTTTTGGTAAGTTTCTCATAGTTTTACTTCTTTTCCCAGTAGCTTATTTTGCTAAATTGTTAGCGTTGATAGCAAGGGCATTGAGCGAATATCTATTAATATGCAGTGATTTTGCTGAAATATTCGTGCAGTTAGCAGACAATATCAGAACATATTTTGCTACAATAGCACCGATCTGGTGTGCTATGGCTGTATTTTTTCTTCTTTGGCCATTTATGTGCATGTATTGGGAGCAGTATTTTGGCGGGTCAAGAGGAACACAAAGTTTTGATACCTACGCAACCTACCTAATGAGTGCACTAATAGTCGGACTGTCGGCACTTTTGTGGATACAAATGGCATGATTTCATGATTTTTTGATAATCGTTTCTGAAATAGAGTATTGCACTTTATACGTGTTTAGCTAACCCAAGATTACACCGATTTTCACGAGAAAGTATGGAAAAGTAATATATAAAATATAAAACTAATTAATATTATATATCTAATACCATACTTTTGTGTTAATCTCATGAAATCTCGTGGTTTTTCTCCGCATCTAAACACATACCGAACTTTATGCATTATTAAACGCTGAAGAAGCGTATGGAATGATATCGAAGATTATTTTGTCAGAACGTACTCGCATACTACATGAGATACCTCGAATTTTATTCCGACGATGGTGTGTGGGACTTCGAGCATCTACATCAGCAGTGGTTTCCAGCAATCGCACCCACGCGGTCGGACCGGGCATGTTTCGCAAAGATACCCAAAAACCGCCCGAAGTCCTAAAAGTGGTGTGGCTGAGGCACAATATCAGAACAATTGCAGATACCGATCCAGTTCCCACTGGTGCACCTGAACCCGGTACTCCTCCCATTCCGCAGCAGCAACCCGCATAAACGCTGTGTACACATGCTCGCCAAGAGCGGCCCGCACCACCTCATCCGATCCCAGGCACTCGAGTGCGAGACTGAGGCTTGTCGGAAGCGTATCGATGCCAGCGTCGGTTATCTCATTGAAATCCATCTCGTAGATGTTATCTTCGATCGGTTCACCAGGATCGATCTCATTCTTCACCCCATCAAGCCCGGATGCCAGTATGGCTGCAAACGCAAGATACGGGTTGCATGAGGGGTCGGGGGATCTGAGTTCGATTCTTGTTCCGCTTCCGCGCGCTGCCGGCACCCGGATCAGCGAACTCCGGTTCGCCCACGACCATGTGATATAGACCGGTGCCTCGTATCCGGATACGAGCCGTTTGTACGAATTGACGAGTGGGTTTGTGATCGCGGTTATTGCCTTGATGTGAGTAAGTAATCCGCCGATAAAATATCTTGCAGTATCGCTGATCCCGTGGTCGTCATCAGGATCGAAGAAGACATTTTCATCATTTTTATTGAATAAGGATGTATTTATGTGCATACCGGACCCACTGGTTCCGAAGACCGGCTTTGGCATGAACGTGGCATGGAGATTCTTGTTCGTTGCGATCGTTTTGGTTACGTACTTGAAGGTGACCACCCTGTCCGCAGTTGTCAGTGCATCGCTGTACTTGAAATCGATCTCATGCTGCCCACAGGCAACCTCGTGATGCGACGCTTCTATCTCGAAATCCATCTCTTCAAGCGCGATCACGATATCCCTGCGAATATCCTCTGCAAGGTCAACCGGTGGAAAATCGAAATACCCGCCCGAATCATGAGGTGTGGTTGTTGGTATGCCATCTTCTTTTTCGAAGAGGAAGAACTCCAGTTCGGGACCCGTATTCATAACATACCCCATCTTCTCTGCTTCCTCTATCTCCTTCGTGAGCGCGTATCGCGGGCAACCCTTAAACGGCGCACCATCAGGCAGACAGACATTACACACGATTCCGGCAATCTCATTTTTATCTGCCTTCCACGGAAGAATCCGAAACGTCTCCGGATCCGGCTTTAACACCATGTCCGATTCCTGTATCCTTGCAAAACCCTCGATGGATGATCCGTCAAAGGATATCCCGACATCGAGTGCTTTCTTCATCTGTACAGCAGGTATAGCGACGTTCTTTACGATTCCAAGGACATCGACAAACTGGAGCCTGATGAATTTTATATTGTTGTCAGCAATCATTCCCAGCACATCTTCATTGGCGGTCATCACATCATATTATGAACCGCGGCACATAAACTTGCGCTGAATGGGGGGGCTTTTTAGCATCTTCTGAAATTTGGGTTTTGGGAAACCACGGAGAGCGCCGTTGCAACCATCGTTGGCAATCTGACCAACACAAACGGAGTGTCACAGGACGTTGGCAGCAGCTTTGCACCTCCAGTCGGCGTATACACGCTGGTTGTGGCAGCCACCGATAACGCGAGCAACACAAACGTTAGCGATCCGGTCTTCTTTGTGGTATATGACCCAGGCGGCGGTCATGCGACAGGCGGCGGCTGGTTCTATCTGGATGATGACAGCACACTTCCGGGCGGCAAAGCCAACTTCGGGTTCACAGCCAGGTACAAGAACGACGTATCCACAGGCAAGCTGAACTTCCAGTACAAGGATGCCGGCATCCATCTCAAGAGCACGGGCATCGACTGGCTGACTATAAGCGCAGTGGGCGCACAGTTCCAGGGTACAGGCACGATCAACGGCGATGGCTTGTACACCTTCAGGGTGAAGGCGAAGGACAAGGGCGAGCCTGGTGCGGGTGTCGATCACTTCGACATCAAGATATGGGACGGCACCGATACCGAGGCTGATCCGATCCACAAGGCAAAGAACATTATTTCGGGTGGGAATATCCAGGTTCACACGAATTAGGGGGGACGTGTCGAGTGACTCTGGTGCCCTGTTTCTGGTGACGGGGCACCGCCCCACTTTTTTTTGGCAAATCACCCGGGATTTAAAATCGCCGAAGCAGTACACTCGAGATCTCTGTTAACGCGTGATTATAGTCCCCCGAAGCTCCAAGCCGCCCCAACCATTATAAAACTCCGGACATGTGGGGCTTTATTGATGGTTTTTAGCTCTCTGATCAAACCGGCGCCAGGATTATCTCATCGCGCTTTGCATATATCCTCACCTTTGCCCCCTGTTTCAGGTCAAATTCCCTTTCTATATCCTTTGGAATATATACTGCCAACTGATCCCCGCTCCTTGTTATTTTGCGTGTTATTGCGCCCTCCGGCTCGAGCAACCCCAACCGTTCTGCAGTCTCTGATGCAGCCTTCGCGTCTTCAAACGATATCACCTCGTAGCCGCATTTCGGACATATAAATCCTCGAACCGGCAATGTTCCTTTGGGATAGCGGATACTTAGTATCGCCTCATCCATATCCAGGTCACAACTGTGGCATGTAGGTCTACGGTTAGACGAGTTTCCTTCTTGTTGCTGAGACGCTTCTGACATGTATATCCTCTTCATATTCGTCATAATACGCTATGATAGTACGTTTCCCGATCCCTTTCATCGCTTTAACTCCTTTTTCCCCTCTGTGACTGTTTTATCCGGATCGTCTACAGCTTCATACAGATACTCCAGCTTTATCGGCGGTCGTTCTGCATTCATCCCTTCGTATGCGTGTGCTTCTATCCACAGGTATTTTCCACGTATTTCATACAATCAATCTCAACCATGCAAGTATATGTATTTCATCTGTATCACTACTTACTTATAAGTGCGAAGGGTCTTTGTGGGTCGGTCACGCTTGCCCCTAATTGTTTACAAGAAGATTCCACCACTTGAAGCGCACATCCGACACATATCGCATCCATGGCAGCACCGGACCGCGATTAGCCCATCCACGCGGGCGTGCGCCCGGTAGACGCTCGAAAGCGCAGGGCATGGGGCAGCATGACGTCGGGCACAGGTGACAGGCGGCGGCTGGTTCTATCTGGATGATGACAGCACCCTTCCGGGCGGCAAAGCCAACTTCGGGTTTACAGCCAGGTACAAGAACGACGTATCCACAGGCAAGCTGAACTTCCAGTACAAGGATGCCGGCATCCATCTCAAGAGCACGGGCATCGACTGGCTGACGATAAGCGCAGTGAGCGCCCAGTTCCAGGGCACAGAAACGATC
>Ga0164318_10002615_pt1 | contig 16808 bp, 20 predicted proteins | sample GuaBasSedimGuay9_FD_113734 | JGI IMG/M metagenome (GOLD analysis project Ga0164318, IMG submission 113734) | Subseafloor sediment microbial communities from Guaymas Basin, Gulf of California, Mexico - Guay9, Core 4571-4, 0-3 cm | ecosystem: Environmental > Aquatic > Marine > Hydrothermal vents...
CATCCACGCCAGGAGACTTCCGGATCACGAGAGGATATTCGTTTTTTTAGACGAGATTCAGCGAATCGAAGGGTGGGAATCGTACATCAGAAGCATCTATGACGAATTCAAAGGGAATATAAAGATATTCGTCTCTGGTTCCACTTCAAAACTCACGGAATCCGAACTGAGCCATCTGCTGACCGGAAGGCATCTCACAACCCGCGTCTTCCCGCTCGGCTTTGGGGAGTTTCTGCGCTTCAAAGACATTGGTTATGGGGAGGAATACCTGACAGAGAAGGATACAGCGACGATCAAGGAGATGCTCCGTGAGTACATCTCGTTTGGCGGATTTCCAGAGGTTGTTCTTTCCGGATCAAACAAGGAATACATTGCCCAAACACTTTTCACTGATATAATTAGCAGAGACGTTGTTTCATCGATAAAAAAGAAAAGAGAAGTAATAGAGGATTTATCCTACTTCTTAGCCTCAAACATAGGAACGCCCATAAGTTTTTCAAAGATGTGCGGAATGATGAACTCCCGAGGGGTTAAAATTTCAGTTCCGACACTGGAGAGGTATTTTTTCATCATGAAGGATGCATTTCTCTTCTTTGACATCAGAATCTTCTCGTACAAGGTTAAAGACCAGTTGCAATACCCGAGAAAGATCTACGCCATGGATCCGGGGTTTGCCAATCTTTCCGGGTTTAAGTTTTCTGAAGACATCGGGAGATCAATGGAAAATCTTGTTGCGGTCGAGTTACTCAGGATGAAATCAGTCAGTCCCCTGCTTGAGATATATTACTGGAAGGATTACCAGCACAGAGAGGTTGATTTCGTTTTGAAAAACGGTTTAAGGATAGAACAACTGATTCAGGTGACGTACGCCGGAGACAGGGAAGATATCGCAGCAAGAGAGATCAAAGCACTGGTGAAAGCAGGGGCAGAACTGCAATGTGATGATCTGCTCGTGATTACGTGGGATTATGAATCAGACAATGGTGCAATCAGGTTCTTACCGCTGTGGAAGTGGTTGTTATACCATTTGACACTGGGTACTTGAAACTACACCCCAAGCTTCTTCATCATCTTCTGCATATTAAACCGCCCGCCGCGCAAGCCCTTCATCGCCTTCTGCATCATCCGGTAGTACTTTAAGAGTTCCCGCACATCCTCAATCCGTGTGCCAGAGCCGCGTGCAATCCTCTTGACGCGTGAGCCATCGACGATCTTCGGGTCGATCATCTCCGCTTCGGTCATCGAGTCCATGATGACCTTGTACCGCCCCATCTTTCCGGAGGTCTCGTCATACATATCGTCCGGTATCTTCATGCCCCCGATCGGGAGCATCTGCATCACCTGCTTTAAGGGACCCATCTTGTGCATCGCTTCCAGTTGCTGGTACATATCCTTAAGCGTGAACCTCCCTTGCATCATCTTCTCGACATCGATCTCCTCGGTAAACGCCTCCTCTGCACGCTCGATCAGCGTCTTGATGTCGCCCATCCCGAGCAGTTGCGAGATAAACCTGTCAGTCTCGAACTTCTCCAGGTCCTCGACGTTCTCACCAACTCCAATAAAAGCGATCGGCGCTTTTGTCTCTGATACTGCTGAGAGCGCACCGCCACCCTTTGCCGTGCCATCGAGTTTCGTGATGACAACGCCGGTAACCCCGACTGAGTTGTGGAATGTGCGTGCCTGATCCGTTGCCTGCTGCCCGATCGCGGCATCCAGCACAAGCAGTTTCTGATCCGGTCTGGAGATCGCGTGTATCTTCTCCATCTGCTCGATCAAGTCGTGTTCAAGGGAATGTCTGCCCGCGGTATCGATGATCTTCACATCATACGTCTTTAATTCGCCAAGCCCCCGCTCTACGATTCCGATGGGGTCATCGGTTCGCTCCCCATAGAAAGCGATGTTCAAACTGTCACACAGCATCTTTAATTGATCGTAAGCACCGGGGCGGTCGGTATCCGCGCAGATCACCGCGGGCTTCAAGCCCTTCCGCTGGAAGTACCGTGCCAGTTTTGCCGTGGTAGTGGTCTTGCCGCCACCCTGAAGTCCGACCATCATAATCGTCTGCTTCGAGAGCGATAGAGGTGTGCCAGCGCCTATGAGCCGGACGAGTTCATCGTACACAATCCGGATCACGTGCTCACGTGCGCCCATGCCTGCAGGCGGTTTCTCGTCAAGCGCCCGCTCGCGTATCCGCGTGGATAGATCCATCACATGCTTCACATTGACGTCTGACTGGAGGAGTGCGCGCTGGATCTCCTTTATCATCTCGTCCACTGCATGTTTGTCGACGCGCCCTCCGCCCGCGATCTTCTTGATCGCACCCTGAAGCGAGTCTCCAAGTTTATCAAGTACCATTAGTATCATATATGGCTGGAGCTTATAAAAGCGTAATGTAGACAACAAAGTTAAGTACCAGCGATATAACATAAAATACAACGGAAGGCAACGGGCAGGATATGGAGGTTTAAATCATGAAAGTTATGGTTGTGGATGACGAGCCAGACATTGTGGCTTTACTCTTGCTGATGCTTGACGATCCGGATTACGAGGTCATACCAGCATCAGGCGGAAACGACTGTCTTGAAAAACTGAAGCATGACGTACCCGACCTGATTCTACTGGACCTCATCATGCCCGACCTCGATGGCTGGGAGGTGCTGAACCGGATACGTCAGAATGATCGGTTAAAATTGATTCCGGTGGTTATTCTCACGGCAAAACAACTGACCGCAGATGTGGTGCATAAAAAAGCACCGCACATAACTGAGTATCTCGTCAAGCCAGTCACAAAAGAAGGTTTAATTTCAGTCATAGAGGATATTACATCTTCGTCAAAAAAACTTGGCGATTTTATTGATGCTGCAGGAAAAGCTGACGTTGATCCGGAGATGATCAACCAGTATGTCCAGCTAAACCAGCAGACCAGCGCGTATAAACGATTGCACACCTCGCTAGCGCAGATATACACCAAAAAGAGACTCGAAAAGGAAGACTCTGCAAGAAACACGATGAAAAGCATCGAACGAGTTATCGATCTGAAGGGGCGGAATCTCGAAGAACTCCACACAAGGATCTGGGGGATGATCGATGCCAGTGGTTAGTTATGGCAAGGATTTATATGAAACCATGTTCGAATTCTAAATCATGGACGAACTAGAAACAATCCGACAGAAGAAAATGGAGCGATTACAAACAATGACATCCGGAGAAGTACTGGTACTGGACGATACTAACCTTGCAGAAACCGTGCGCGAACATCCGTTTGTTGTGCTGGACTGCTGGGCTGAGTGGTGCGGACCCTGCAAGATGGTTGCACCGGTGATTGAGCAGCTTGCAGTAGAATATGCAGGCAGGGTAACGTTTGCCAAACTAAATATCGATGAGAATATGGGCACTGCCATGAAATACCAGATCAGCGCGATACCGACGATGCTGGTATTCAGGAATGGCGAGATGGCAGGACAGATCATCGGCGCACTTCCGAAGAACCACATCGAGCAGAAACTACAGGAATTTATGTGATCAGGGCTTTTTCATCTCTTGCAGCATCTTCGTGATCCGTTCACCATTGTCAGGGAGTTGCTCTTTTGAGGCAATCGCCATCTCGAATTCCTGCACGGACTCCTCGCTGCGCTTCAGTCGCTTTAACAGGAAACCGAGATTGGCGTGCGCCCTTGCAAAATCAGGTTCGAGTCTTAACGCCACTCTATATTCCCTCTCTGCTTTCTCAAACTGTCTTGAGCGGTATAATAAATTCCCGAGATCGTGATGAAACATTGCAGTATTATCCTCAATCTCAGCTGTCGTGCACGCTTCACCCCTCCTTTCGGTAAGCGCATACAGTAGCGCCATCTCTGTCTGTGGTACGAGTGTGACCGGCGCATCGGATCGATCGGGTACCTTCCCTGCAGGCGCGGCTCTTTTTACTTGGCCTTGATCTCGATTTCCAGCGGATGAAAGACCCGATGAACGCCTCTGTGAATCCACACTGGCAGCCGGGAGGTTCTCTCGCCACTCATTAACCTCTCGTTTCCACCGGTCAAGTTCGCCTTTCCATCTGGCGATCTTCCAGATGATCACAAGCGCCATGATCGAGACGGCTGCAATCCCAAGTCCTACCCATACCAACGGATCAATTTCAGAAAGGTCCAATCAGATCACATCCTCACAGTGTAACATCGCCTGCCCAAACGCCTGCTCATAAGACGTCCCGAGATACTCCCACACAGTTTCGTCCTCGAGAATTGCCCACAATACCTGCTGCCTCGTCCCCTGATCCGGAATCCTGCCCTTCAGGTACTCGCGCACCTCGCTTTGCAGTCTTGCCATATCCGCATACGCAGGCGTGATCACCTCCTCGATCCGCCCCCTGATGTATCGTGATAACGCAGGGCTGTGGGCAAGCGTGGAGATGCCGATTACAACATCACCGCGAGCGATGACCGACGGGATGATCACGTCGCCGAGATCGTCCACCCGGTTGACCAGCACGCCATGCCGGCTTGCGATGGCTGATAGGTGCTCGTTGTAGGCAGAATCGTCCGTTGCCGGTATCACCAGGAAGGCATCCTCTATCAGTTCGGTAAACGTATCATCGTCAAGTTTCTCATCCATGGTTATCAGTTCGATATCCTCTAATCCCATCAGTCTTTCAGTGAACTCGAAGCTCACGACAACCGTCTTTGCGTATCTTCCGAACAGTGCTGCCTTGCGCTCGCCAACCGAGCCGCCGCCGATGATCACCACCTTCCGGTCGCGAAGGTCGATGAAGAGCGGGAGGAATCCTGACATGCTAAGATTATTGAATCTATATCTATTAGAGTGTTATCGCCCCGGCAGCCGCTTGCAGGATCATGAGCGCGTCAAGCGAGGTGACGCATCCGTCGCGGATAACATCGGCTGCGTCGAGCGTTGCGGCATCGCACGAGGCGGAACCGCCGGCTGCGAGTCGGAGCGCGATCGCGGCGTCCGCGGGGGTGATGATGCCGTCATGGTTGAGGTTGCCCTTTAGTGGTGTGTCGCCAGTCCATGGGTGCATGAGCGGGTATCTGCCAACGCTGGTGCCGCTCGGCGGGATCGGGTGTGGGTCGTCGCCGATGCCGTCTATGTTGTTGTCGGTGCCTATGTAGTCAGAGTAGTAGTTGCCTTCGGCGTTATTATCCCACTGGTTGGTGCTGGTATCATAGGCGTTTTCAATTGTGTTGGTGAGGTTGTTGTGGTAGATTGTGTTGTAGTCGCTCGAATATATCAGAACGATACCATAGTTGTTCGAGTCCACGGTATTGTTTGTGAGTGTGTTATAGTTGCTCGAAGAATACAGGTAAACACCGTAGTAGTTGTTCGAGTTTATAATATTGTTCGTATGCGTGTTGTTGCTCGAGGAATCCATGTCGATGCCGTAGTCGTTTGAGTTCGCGGCGTTATTCGTAAGCGTGTTGTTGCTCGAATAAGACAGATGGATGCCGTAGCCGTTGTTCGATACGGTGTTGTTTGCAAGCGTGTTGTTGTTCGAATAATGCAGGAAGATACCGCCATAGTTGTTCGAGTTCGCGACATTGTTCTGCAGCATGCTGTTGTTCGAAGAATATAGCCAGATGCCGTAGTCGTTGTTCAATGCGTTGTTACTCGATAGCGTGTTGTTATTGCTCGAATACGATAGGCAGATACCAATATGATTGTTCGAGTTCGCTGCATTGTTCTGCAGCGTGTTGTTATTGCTCGAATACGATAGGCGGATGCCGTAGTAGTTCTCTGATACGTTATTCCTGCAGATGTCGCAGTAATCTGCATTGTTGAGATAAATCCCAGCCTTCCCCAAACCTGTCGCGCCCGTCGCCGTAAACCCCGAGAGGTTCACCCAATCCGCGATCACCTCAAACACATGATCCCCCGCATCCGCCGCCTCCGCCGCTGCACGGTCAACAGCCGCACACATCCGCGCCATCAGTCGGATCGCCCGGATACACCTCCCACTCAACCCCAGTGGCCCACACCCGCCGCCGCAAGCACCAGCAGCAGGAGGGTCATGCCACCTCCACGCAAGTAGGCGCGGCATCAACCAGCGCGCCAGCAAGCATCGCTCGCAGAACGGTGCCGGGGTCACTCATGAGAATATACCAGGTCATACCAATCACCACCAACCGTGCTATATGAAAAACCTCACAAAAGACTTATATCAGGTCAAATTTAGGAATATGTAAAATGATGGAGGTGCAACAACCCATACAGATAATTGAAGAGGTAGCAAGAGCTCTTAACATGGGTCGGGAGAGATTGGAGATGGAAAGCCTTAAAACATTTCTGGAAAAGGAGTTGATAGGCATAGAGGCAGAGATATACAAAATCGGTGCTAAACATGGGATAAGATCCATCTTCGAACTGGATGAGAAATTGAAAAGTGGGGCAATTACCGAGGAAGATATGATAGATGACTTTATGGAACTTGATTATCTGGAATCCAGAAGAGATGACCTGTTAAAAGCGATGGGGAAAGTTCAGTGGCAGATTTAAGCAAACTGAAGAGAATTGTCGATATAGAATACAGTGATATAACAAAGGATTCGAGTATCCACCATGATAAGCTTAGACTGTTCATAAGAGATAGTTCGATAGTGGATATCTGGTTTTCAAATAAGATACCGGGTCGTTTCTCATATCACTGGGAGAGAAGGCAGATCGATGGGATGATATATCGCCATGACAATTTCCCGGACCCCAGATGGGAAGAAGTCGCTACGTTCCCTAAACACTTTCACAATGGTTCACAAAATAGAGTACATGAGAGCAAAATAAATGACGATCCAGCCTCTGGCGTTCGTGAATTTATGGATTTTATAAGGAAGATGCTGAACTAAAAACTGGCTCTCTGGTAATTCGAGTTGCAAGCATCTCGCAAGATGAATTGTGTCTGTGAGGCATTGGAGGTGTAGAGATCACGAATTTCACGAATGCTAAACAAGAACAAATTCGTGTCATTCGTCCAAACGCGTAATTCGTGATTAAAACTGCATAGAAATCGACTAAATTCCCGGAAAATCTCCTACATCAGAGTGAGGAGATTTGGATAAAATGGACAATCTCTTTACAAGTGTTGGTCACTGCAACTCAAGATACCAGAGACCCTAAAAACTCTCCACACACGCACATACATCTTCGCTGGTAAAACAGTTCGGAATTTATCGCTTTGGTTACATCTGTTCACAAAAATCACATTCAGGGTGCCCTTCATCAAACCAACCTCCTACCATAAAAACTTAACCGTCACGATTGACTGAAACCCCAAAACCCCCCTGTACCGGCACCGACATCAGAAACGAGTTTACGCGCGCCTCACACTTTCGCCACCACTCGATCCCTCCTCTCCACCGCCTCCGCCGCTTCAACAGCCGCACACATCCGCACCATCGCCGATCAGCGTAAGTCGCTTGGCCACACCCACATTCCCGGGCATTAGTCCCCTCATGCACATAAATCGTATCCTCATCTCCTGCGCCGCAGGTCGCATCCTGAACCGGCGTGCCCTCGTCCGGGACTACACATCACACTCAGCACCAGCACCCACACCTGCCGCCGCAAACACTGTAACGAGCGCCGCAGCCACCAGCAGCAGGTGGGTCATGCCGCCACCTCCTCGCCGCGAGACCGTCCGTCTGCAGATGCGATTCCCGAGCAGCATCCCGAGAGCCATTCTAATTCTACGCAATCCCCATCACCTCTCGTATCGCAAGCAGATTCAGTTGTGACTGAGGCTTGATAATTCCGATATCGGGATCAAGGAACAAGATATTATCCTTGACCAGAAAATGCTTTGCAGGTCTGTCCAAGCCCTCATCATCGATACATTCAGCATCTACAAACCGGTTGAGGATATTAACAATGTCCTCTTTTTCAACCATGTAACTATCTTCTCCGATCATTATTCTCGGCTTGGTGTAATCCAAATAGTCAAGCAAATTCTTCAACTGGTTTACTCTCGTAGCAAGCATTTTCTTTGCAATTAATTCCTTTTCATCCACACGAATTAACTTCAACAGACACACTGGCTTTCCACCGCAGTATTTCCATGCCACCCTCGCCTCATCATCCGTAAAATCGTGCCCCTTCAAAAACTCAGTAGTCGTATTCTCATCAAAATCATCCACCAGCAGATATTCACTTCGCCCCTCCAGCATCGCTTCAGAGTAAACCTGCTCGATAAAGAGCGAATCAGAAGTGACCACAAATACGTGTGCCAGATGCTTTTCTTTTGTCAATCGTATAAAAAAATTGAATAGTTTGTAGATCAAAAGTCCATTAATCTTCATATCCCCGATCACCTGCAGCTCATCGATGATCAGCACTGGCACACGTTTTTTCGACATCTCAGTAAAGAAACGTTCGATGTATTTGAACATATCTTTACTTTTATCTTTCTTCTCGAATATCTGTTCAAAGAGATGCAATGGTATCGGGATTCCACTGAGGATATTCAAATCCTTGATCATCGATTGCGCATACTCAGAAACGTTATCAATCACGCCCCCCTCATCGATCTCAAATAACACATTAAGAAAGTCTTCGTAACCCGTGATAAATCTCCCACGCAGGTTAACATAGAATGGGGCATACTCATCAGGCAGTTGCCCTATCAAATGGTCAATTAACGTGGTCTTTCCGGAGTTTATCGGTCCGTAGACGAACGTGATCAGGGATGGCTCGGAATCCAGGATATCCATGATCTCTTTTTTCTCCTTTTCCCTATCGTGAAATTCTATTCGTTTCATGCTCTTTCTCCTCGTCACACGGTTATAATTCTATTGTGCCCCCAAGCTAGCTGCTATCTCATCGCCACCCACGGCCCGTGCCGCCGCCGCAAGCACCGCCGCGAAATCCGCAGCCACCAGCAGCAGGCAGGTCATGCCGCCGCCTCTGCAATATCTGCATGTCTACGTCCGGCCGCCGTGCCCGCGCACGCAAGCACCAGCGCCACGAGCACGCCAGCGATGAGCATCGTTCGCAGAACAGTACGGGAGTCAATCACAGGAATATGCCTGATCATAACAATCATCTCCTATATGTTACCCACTACAATCACCACTTTATATAAAACCTTGCATATCACAATTCTGCCCGCCTCCGCACCAATCGCAGCTATCCGCCTGCGACTCACAAGCCCTGCGCAACCCAATGCTGCCCGTTTTCCAGTAATTGCTGTTTTGCTCGAGTTGCATCAAGATATCTATTGCAACTTCTCCTGCACCCATAGATTTAGCAGTGTATCTGCCGATACGCCCCTCTTCCTTGCAAGAGATCGGACATCTTCTGACAGTTTACGGTCCAACGCATAGTAGGTTATCTCAGATAGAACGTCCACCTCGAATTCAGCAGGTTCTGTCCGGTCACAATAATCTGCAAGGTCATGTGTATCCCAGAATTCGCCAATATCTACGTAAGATTGTGCCTTTGAAATGGAACTCTCATTTTTCATATTTCCTCCTTTCTGAGTCTGTCCTATCTTCACTCATCTGAAAACCGAACTTTAACAGCGTCCGCGTGGGACTTAAGCCCCTCTTCATCCGCTATCGCAACAACCGTATCCCTAATCTGCGATAGCCCTTCCTTGCTGATAATCTGGATGCTTGATTTTTTTGTGAAGTAGGAAACGTTCAGACCCGAGTACGTCCACGCGTGCCCTGCCGTCGGCAGCACATGGTTCGTGCCTGATGCATAATCACCAGCCGGAACCGGCGCATAATCGCCGACAAAGATCGAACCGGCATTGTAAACGCTGTTTAGCACATCAAGCGGATTTCGGACCATGATCTCAAGGTGTTCCGGCGCAAACGTGTTTGAAAACCGGATGCACTCATCGATCGAATCGAAGATGAGGATTGCGCCGTGTTCGAGAGACTTTTCGATGATCTCTGACCGAACCGCATCTGCGCCTCGTGATCTAACCAGTTCGAACGCCTCATCGGCAACTGCCTCTGATGTAGTTGCAAGGATCGATACCGCATTGGAATCGTGCTCTGCCTGCGCCACCATGTCCGCTGCGATGAAATCCGGATTTGCGCTCTCGTCTGCGATTATTAGAACCTCTGATGGTCCCGCGGGAAAATCGATCCGGGTTGGAACCAGCATCTTTGCAGCGGTCACATAGACATTACCGGGTCCAACGATCCTGTCGACAGCAGGCACGGTCTCTGTGCCATAAGCCATAGCAGCAATCGCCTGCGCGCCACCGACCGCAAAGACCCGGTCCGCACCTGCAATCGCTGCGGCAGCAAGTGTCAGCGGGTTCACACTACCATCACCACCCGGCATCGGTGGAGTGCATATAACCGCCTCCGGGACGGATGCGACCTTTGCGGGTATGATCGTCATTAGCGCAGTCGAAGGATATGCCGCCTTCCCGCCAGGCACATAAGCGCCGATGCAGTCAAGAGGCGAGGTCTTCTGCCCGAGACTGATTCCCGGCGTAATCTCGCTTAACCAGAGCTCTGGTTCGAGCTGGGTTTCGTGAAACCTCCTGATGTTATCAGCAGCGGTCTCGAGATGCCACAGGATATCGGAATCGATCTCTTCAAATGCCTCTGATATAAAGTCCCCTTCGACCTCGATTGCAGAGAGACTAACATTATCAAACTGTTGTGTGTACTCGATTAACGCAGCATCCCCTCTGGTCTTTACGTCCTCTAAAATCGCTGAAACTGCTGGTTTTACCTTTGCAATCCCGGTCTCCCGGTCAAGGAGGCTTTTAAGTTCGGAATCGGTCAGTTGCGTGTGGTGTTTCTTGAGCATGATTCATCGCCTGCGTGCTATGTGCTATTTGATGTGAGAGGTCCGATGTTATCAGCCAAAGAAGATAGGTCTCTTTGAAAGCAGCACCGGTAGATTGATCTGGCGGTACGGCATCCCTGCGGTCTCAGCAAGCACCCTGTCGCGCAGTTCCTGAGCAGTTTCTTCCACTTTTCCGGATTCAGCGCGGATCGTTACGCTAAGCACACCACTTTCGAGTTCCTTGTCCCCGATTACGACGACATAAGGGATCCATTCCCTGCCCGCGGCGCGAACCCGCTTCCCGACCGTCTCATCACGGTCATCGATATCTACCCGGACATCGACGATCGCGGCGGCGATCTCCTCCGCATATCCAATGTGGCGCTCTGCAACCGGTATCAGCCGAACCTGTGTCGGCGAAAGCCACGTCGGAAGAGATGGCACGCCACCTGCCTTCGAGGTGAGGTGCGCCTTTTCGAGCAGTGCGTAGATGCACCGTTCGATTGCGCCACTCGGGGAGCAGTGAAGGATTGTCGGGCGCTGTTCAGCCCCATTTTTGTCGATATAGTTGATGTCGTAGCGTTGTGCATTCTCCACATCGATCTGGACCGTCGAAAGCGCGCTCGCCTTCTTAAGCGCATCGACATAATTGAATTCGAACTTAATTACGAAATAAAAGAATCGGGAGTCCCAGAGTTCGATCAATGCCGGCTTGCCGACTATTCTGACAAGTTCTTTGATGAAATCCTGGTTCTCAGTGTAAAAATCACGCGTAAACCGGATGGCAACCTCGTAATCATCATGAAGTCCGATATCTGCAAGCATCTTCATGCACATTCTGTACTGATCTTTGAATTCAAGAATCGCGTGATCCATATCAGCGCAGAGCGTGTGCATGTCAGGCATCGTGAATGCACGCAGCCGTCGCAGTCCCACCAGTTCGCCGTGCTGCTCTCTCCTGAAGCTGTACCTGGTCATCTCGACCATCTTCAAGGGGAGATTCCTGTGCGAGATGGTCATGTCGTGGTTCATCAAAAACTGCCCGAAGCACGCAGCAAACCGGAGGAAGAACGATCTCTTATCGGATTCTATCGAGTACTGTCTCGCTGGAAAGCGATCGAGATACTTCTTCAGTGTCGGATGGTTCACATCATACATGACCGGGGTCTCGACCTCGACTGCATTCATCTCGCCAACGGTATCGAGAACGTGCGTCTCAAGAAGTCGTTTCATAAGGGTTCCTTTCGGATAGAACCGCATATTTCCCGAGTCTGAGCCGGGCTCGTAGTCGGCAAGTTCGAGCCGCCTCATCAGTTCGACATGCGGAGGGATCTTATCAACAGCCCTGCTCTTCGCGGTCTCATATTCTGCAAAACTCAATAGGTCCGGATGCTCTTTGAAATCGAAGTCCTTAAGGGGTAGTAGATTCCCCTCGAGTGTGAGAACGTGCCAGTGCGAGACCGCTTTCTCTTCTGACTTAAGAGCTTCTGATACGATCTCTTCTCGCCCTTCTCTTCCTTCACCCCCCTTTTTCTCTTCTTTCCCTTCCGTCCCGACCCTTATCGTTCTAGAGAGCTCAGAGAGTGGGTGCCCCTTGCAACTGACCTTGAATGCCTTGTACCAGCCAAATGGCGCTCTCTTCACTTCGTAATCGCGAGATAGGGTTTCTTCGAGTCTCTTCAGAACATCGACCGCGACGACGGGTTTTGCCAGTTCGGAACTGAGGTGTGCATAAGGATAAAGCATTATCCGTTCTGTTTTTACTTGTTCTGCCAGTTTCCTGATCTCGTCTGCCGCATTCTCTGCTGTGGCGATCGGATCTGCTTCATCGTAACTCTCGACAGCGACAAAAGCGGTCAATCCCTCTTCCATGCGGCTGCTCTTCATGGTGGGGTCGATCTCTTCTGCAACTGGAGTGCGCTTCTTTGTCTCGTATTCGATATAATCTGAGTGAATTAATAACAACTGCATGTTTGTGCCCTATGTACTGGATTGTCTCTTAAGTTTATAAATATGCGGCAGAATACTCTGCTATTTGTAGGGAGGGGCCGTCACAAATATGGCTCTCTGGTGTCCGGGATCGGAGGATCCGGGGGTGTCTGTGAAGTTTGATACTATGGCTGCCTGATATATTCCACTCATCTTTCAAATATCCACTCAAAACTAACATCAACCACTCATTTTCACACAGTACTCGCTAAAAGATTAATCCGTTGGATGCCGATTCTGACTGAGCAGCCATAAACGTCCATGTGCTCGTAAACAAGAGCGATCTCACCTACGACCAAGCGCGGATCCCGGATTGATACCGAATCCACAAGGTATATTAGCATAGACCTCATACCCGAAAGTGGTGGATGAAACGATGAATAAAACAGTGGATGAAGCGCTGTGTGCGCTGGACCACCTCTGTGATATGATCGATTGTCGGCAGGAGGAACTGGAAGAGTACTTCCATCCGGAATCGGATGAAAAACTGGCAGCAGATCTGATTTCTGTTAAAAAACGCCTGACAGAACTTGACGAGGTGGTTGTCGAACCTCTGACCGATTATCTATATGATGAGGAATCTTATGGCTGCATCATCGCGGCGGATGTGCTTGGCGAGATTGGCAGCCCGGTTGCAATTCCTGCATTGATCGATGCGATCGAGACTGATGCGGACTATCTGTGCGAAACCGCGTCGGATGCGCTTTTGAAGATCGGTGCTCCTGCGGTCCAGCCGCTGATCGATAGGATCAGTGATCGCCTGGATAACCCGGAAATCGGTGAATATCGGCATAAAATCGATATAGTCTATACGCTCGGCACGCTGTCGGAGATACGGGACCCGCGGTCGTTCGGTTTTATGGTAGAACTCCTCGATAGGTTCGAGGGTGGTGAGGATCATCTGCTTAATTTATCATATCTGTGTACCTGTTTCTACGATCAACACAACCCTGAGATCATACCCCGTCTGAGAGCCATCGCAGAGAAATACAAGGATGTTTCGAGGACGCCCACCAACATATCTGTCGAAGCAGAGGATACCATCATGCGTCTGGGGGTTTATCAGGTAATCGGATCAGAGGATTGGGAGATCTATGGATGCTGCCGCATCTGTGAGAATTATGACCGTGGCGAGGGGGTATGTCTGGTTTCAGGCAATCATGAGCCCCGCGGTAACTTTTGCTTTGAATGCAGACCGAATGACGCGTTTGATTGCGGGACATGTTCTCTGGACGGGTGCAACATATTTGATATTCCGTCTGTGGATATCGACCTCAAATACCGCCGGGATGGTGAGGAATTGGTTGACAGGTTCAGGATTATGACCGATTATCATCAAGACTCCGGTTTTATCGGTATCGAAAACAATCTTATAGAGTTTAATTTTACGTTTTGTACCGTTGATGACCTGATCGAGTTAAAAGAGTTCCTTAAAGGTGAGGGCGACTGTTTTTCAGGAGGGGTGCGTGTCTTTGACCATGCCGCTGACCGATTCGATCCGGTCGTTGCTAAAGATGTCGTTGGACTGATCAGGCAGGGGGATTACGTCGCTGCCGTCTACAAGGGTCATGAATTCGAAGTGGAACTGATTCTGGATTCCGCTGCTATCAGTACATTGATCCCGGTTATCGATACCCAGCGGTTTCTGCTGTTGTGTGGTTCATATCAGATGCTAGCCGGGTTTTATGCTATACAGGAGGCGGTCTCAAAGCTCGGGGGGTTGATGGATTCTCCCGCATCGGAAGAAGAAACACCAGAATCAGAGTGCGACCATGAGTTTGAATTGCTAAAAACGCACAAGAAGTACACGGTGCATAAGTGCGTAAAATGCGGAGAGACGAAGAAGGAATTCGGTTAGAGAGTTTTTGTCTAACGACCCCGATGTTTTTTCATTACGCGGTTCGTTTTTGGGGCACTGCCGAAAGTAATACAAATAAGCAGGACACAATCTGTGTCTCATGAACGCCAGCGCACAGAAACTCACGCTGCGGGTGGCAGAGGCATATCACAGGGATGTCGGCAAAGGCATCGCACGCATCGACCAGGAGTTCATGGATCAGCTCGGCAAGTACATGGATGACGGAGGCATAGTCGAGATCACAGGCGGGAAGACCGCGTACGCGATTGTGCGCAGCGGCTATCATGGCGATTCCGGGCTTGACCTGATACGGATCGATGGGGATTCCAGAACCGATGCGGATACCGGGATCGATGACCGGGTTACGGTATGCAGGGTGGCACCAGTGGACGCTAGCAGAATCACGCTCGCGCCGACCCAGCACACTCGTTTCTCTGGCGGAGCGCGGTACCTGGCGCGGTATCTCAAGGGCAGACCGGTCGTGAAAGGGCAGCACCTCCGGGTCGAGACCGTGGACGCGCCGGTCGTCTTCGTGGTCACTGCAACCCAGCCAGCAGGCGTGGTCGTCATAACAAGGGACACCCAGATCGTGCTGAAGGGGCGCCCGGTCACGGACGAGGCGCATACCACACAGATCACTTATGAGGACATCGGAGGTCTCCGGCGCGAGATCGATCTTATCCGTGAGATGATCGAACTCCCATTCCGCCATCCCGAACTCTTCCGGAAACTGGGAATCTCCCCTCCGAGAGGCGTATTGCTGCACGGACCTCCCGGAACCGGGAAGACGATGATTGCAAAGGCGGTAGCGAATGAAACATCCTCTAATTTCACATCGATAAGCGGTCCTGAGATCGTTAGCAAGTTTTATGGTGAAAGCGAGAAACATCTTCGGGAAATCTTTGATGATGCGGAAAAAAATGCGCCAAGTATCATTTTCATCGATGAGATCGACTCGATCGCGCCGAAGCGTGGTGAGGTTGAGGGGGTGGGGGAGCGCAGGGTTGTGGCGCAGTTGCTCTCGCTGATGGATGGACTTCAGTCGAGAGGCGAGGTCGTCGTGATCGCTGCAACCAACCGCCCGAACGACATCGATCCCGCTATGCGCAGGGGCGGCAGATTCGATCGTGAGATCGAGGTAGGGGTTCCCGACCGCAGCGACCGGTCGGATATACTACAAATCCACACGAGAGGGATGCCGCTTGATGTGGAGATGCAAGAGAGTGGTCTCGATGATCTCGCTGAGACCACACACGGCTTCGTAGGGGCTGATGTCGCATCGCTCTGTAAGGAGGCTGCCATGCATGCACTGCGCATGATGATGGTGGACATCGATTTCGAAGAAGATATCCCGTCAGAACTGATCGAGCAACTGATCGTAACAAAGAAGGACTTTTACGAGGCTGTGAAAAATATAGAGCCCTCTGCAATGCGCGAAGTCTTCATTGAGATACCGCGGGTCGGGTGGGGTGATATCGGGGGGCTTGATCCCGAGAAGCAGGAATTAATCGAGATTGTGGAGTGGCCGCTTCGCTACCCCGAGATCTTCGAGGCGATTAACACAGACCCGCCAACCGGAGTGCTGCTATTCGGTCCATCTGGTACCGGAAAGACCTTGCTTGCAAAAGCGGTCGCTACCGAGAGTTCTGCGAATTTCATCAGCATCAAGGGACCTGAACTGTTGAACAAGTACGTCGGCGAGTCGGAAAAGGCGATCCGAGAAGTGTTTCGGAAGGCAAGGCAGGCAGCCCCCACGATCGTATTCTTCGATGAGATCGATTCGATCGCGCCTGTAAGGGGCGCGGGCTCAGACACCTTCGTGACCGAGCGCGTGGTCTCCCAGATTCTGACTGAGCTTGACGGACTTGAGGAACTGCAGGATGTGGTCGTGATCGCTGCCACCAACCGCATTGATATGGTCGACCCCGCGCTACTGAGACCCGGGCGGATCGACCGCCTCATCCACATACCGATTCCTGACAAGGATACGAGATCGAAGATCTTTGATATCCACCTCGAGGGCAAACCTGTATCTGATGAGGTCTCGGTACAGTGGCTTGCAGAAGTAACCGATGGGTATTCGGGTGCGGAGATCGAAGCCGTGTGCAGGGAGGCGGCAATGCTTGCGCTCCGCGCGGCAATGCCTGAGCGGGGGGTGGAAGCGGATGCGAAGAAGATTGCGGATGCGGTCAAGATCACGAGG
>Ga0164318_10002616_pt1 | contig 16806 bp, 21 predicted proteins | sample GuaBasSedimGuay9_FD_113734 | JGI IMG/M metagenome (GOLD analysis project Ga0164318, IMG submission 113734) | Subseafloor sediment microbial communities from Guaymas Basin, Gulf of California, Mexico - Guay9, Core 4571-4, 0-3 cm | ecosystem: Environmental > Aquatic > Marine > Hydrothermal vents...
CAATCACGGAAGATGAAGATGTTAGAGAATTAGTAGTTTTGGACTAAAAAATGGCTATTTGATGCTATTTTTTCTAAAAAAGGGTCTCTGTTATTGCTGTTTTAGCTTTGAGGTTTTCTTGATAAATACCTAGTTTTAGGGGTTTGCAGTGGCACGGAAGATAGAGGAGAGCCAAGTTTAGGGTTTATACTGTATTAGTAATAGCCATATAAGTATATAGAGCTAGTAGCTAGAGACTTTTAGCGTCTATTGGCAACAGATATCTTCTGTTGCTAAAACAATGTCATATCTTGGAACTATTAGAACAAGGAGGAGCTAAGTAACTACCCCGTTAAAGTAATTTTACGCACATATGGAGAGTTTGTGTTCTTTGTCAGCCGCATAGGATAAAGCAGCATAAATATCATCTTCTGTTAATTCAGGAAAATCTTCAATAATTTCATTAAATTTCATACCATCTGAGAACATATCCAAGATGTCATAAACGGTGATACGCATGCCCCGGATTATAGGTTTCCCTGATCGGATATTAGGATCAATGGTAATATACTTTTGATAATGATGCATCAGAAACCTTTTTTTGATTATAACACATTTTTAAAATTGAAGATTTTCAGAAAAAAATACAATTTAAAAAAAGAGGTCAAAATAAATTTGGATCTAACTGAGTCTGCAAAAAGATGAATAGAGGCTCCGCCGAGAAATAAAATGCGTTACCACTTGATCTCTTTTCAAAATATCTGCAGAGCGTAAAGAGTTTGACATTTTTAATAAAGTAGTTATATTTTTTACGGAACCCTACAGCCTATCGGGCTCATTTAACCAGCCGCCACTTTTGAAGCCAACGTCTTTTGGATAAAAGCATTTAATGAGATACCGGCTTTAAGTGCTTCAGTATAAAGTTTTCTGTGGAGTTCTGGATCAATCCGTACGTTAAAGACGCCTTTGTAGGTTTTCTGCGGTGTACGTCCAAGTAGCTTACAAGTATCGATATATCCATTTACCGCCTGATGAAAATTATTTTCCAACTCTGATGCACTATCGGCTTCAAATGTTATCAAGTCATCGATCATCTCGAGTTTTCCATAGAACACCTTGTCTTCGGGAGAGTACTCTATAGAACCGATATAACCATTATACTCCAGCGTATTAGCCATCACAAACCTCCTTTATCTTTTGCTGTATTTGTTTGACAAGATAAACTTTTAAAATATTTCCGGGATGTGGTTTATGCAGATTGATCAAACTGTCTTGTTCCGGATGATAAAACTTGACAGAAGAACCGCTGCCTTCGATTTTCTGATAGCCGCATGCACTAAAGAGACGATCTAGTTCAGAAAAAGTAAGATCTCTTCTTACCGGTAATTCCAAAAAGCGTTTTAAAAGTTTGTCTATTTTGCTCATGCCATATGATACCATAATTCAGTTACAGAAAGATGGAACGGGGCAGTGATAAAAGGCTTTGGATTTTACTTGGCTGAGTTTTGAAGCGTGTCGAAGAGAATAGCGTTGGCCATAAAATCCTTGACGGACGCTGCAATGCTGTCAAGGAAAAGTGCTTCCACCGTTCCAAGGCACTTTGATTAGCCAAGGTTGTTTTAGATGCAATTTAAAAATCACGTGCTTAAGAACAGTTGGATATAATCTTACTTATGAATAATAATTATAAAGTTATTGCCGCGGAGACACTGCGAATTGAAGCACAAACACTGCTTGGGGCTGCAGACCTTTTAGGTGATGAGATTGAACAGGCCATTGAAACCATCTTGAAGTGTGACGGGAAACTGGTCATCACCGGTGTGGGAAAATCCGGCCTTATTGGTGCCAAAATGGCAGCCACTTTTGCCTCGACCGGTACGCCGAGCTTCTTTTTACATCCCACAGAAGCGATGCACGGCGACCTGGGAATGATAGACAAAAATGATATCGTACTGGCCATCAGCTATAGTGGTGAGAGTGAAGAACTCAGCTCAATTTTACCGCATATCAAACGATTTGATATCCCGCTTATAGGAATGACACGCGATCCTGATTCAACACTGGGACGCTACTGCGATATCATCATACCTGTCAATGTTGTCAAAGAGGCATGTCCGCTTGATGTAGCACCAACAAGTTCTACGACCTTAACTCTGGCCCTTGGTGATGCCATTGCCGTCTGCCTGATGAAAGCCAGAAATTTTAAAAAAGAGGATTTTGCTTCATTCCACCCTGGTGGATCTTTGGGCCGACAACTCTTTGTCAAAGTTAAAGATCTTATGCGCACAGATGACCTGCCGATCGTTCGGGAAGATACCCAGATCAAAAAAGCCATTGTCACTATCAGTGAGGGGCGTCTTGGTACGGCACTGTTGATCAATCAGGAGAAACAGCTCACCGGTTTGATAAGCGACGGAGATATCCGCCGCGCGTTGATGAAACCCGGGTTTTCACTTGATGCTCCGTCAAAACTCTATGCAACAATGCATCCGCAGACCATTGCGGACAGCAGCATTCTGGCCAGTGATGCGCTGGTTATGTTAGAAAATAAAAAAATACAACTGCTCGTCATCGTCGATGAAGCGCAGCATATTCAAGGTGTATTGCATCTGCATACACTGGTAGAAGCAGGTATCTCATGATGCGTTTAAATAAATTTATTGCCCACTATACAACCTATTCGCGCCGCGAAGCCGACCGTGCCATCCAAGATGGATATGTCAAAATTGACAATGAATTAGAGACGAATCCTGCCACACAGGTGGATGACTATGCCACGGGTGTCAGTATCAGCGGCAAAAGGATTACGCCTACAGATCAATATACTGTCATTGTCTACAACAAAGGGAAGGGCGAATTAGTCACCAAGAATGATCCGAAGGGACGCCGTACGATTTACGACACCCTTGACAATAAGTACAAACATTTCATTCCCGTAGGACGTCTTGACTACGCTTCCGAAGGTGTTTTACTTCTGACCGATGCTTCACGTATCGCCAACATACTGATGAGCTCACCCCTTGAACGTGTCTATAAGATAAAAATCAAGGGTTCCATTACTGAAGCGATGGAAGAGGCCATGCGCAAGGGGCTTATTCTTGATGATGCCAGTGCGGGAGCACATGCATTGAGCAATATTACCTCCATGGAATTTGCACCGTTTTACGCCTATAACATCATCAAAAACAATCCAAACTACTCTATTTTAAAAGTTAGTATCGGTGAGGGGAAAAACCGCGAACTTCGCCGATTCTTCGCCCATTTCGGCACGGACGTTGCCGACTTGAAACGGTTGAACTACGGAGGGGTCGAACTTAACAACCTGCCGACAGGAAAATCACGTTTTCTAAGTCGAAAAGAGTACAATGACTTACGCCAGTTTATGAAAGATGAAAAACAGAAGGGGAAAGAACGTGGAAACCTTAACGATAGCGAGTAAACATAAATCACAGTTAATCAACATTAGTTCTGAAGTGAGAGAGGCTGTCATCACCTCTGGAATCAAAGAGGGGATCTGCGTTGTGTTTACACCACATACAACGGCCAGTGTCGTATTGTTTGAAAATACAGATCCAAAACTTCAGCGTGACTTTTTAGGGGCGCTGAGTATGATCGCACCTCATGAAAACCAGTTTTCACATGCCGGGGGCAATGCTACAGCCCATATCAAGTCATCACGTGCAGGGATGTCAATTACCGTCCCCGTTGCCAATGGACAGCCGCTGCTTGGAGAATGGCAAGGGATCTTTTTTGCCGAATTTGACGGCCCCAGAGAGAAACGTGAAGTGATTGTAAAAGTCATCGCAGGCTAAACCAAAGTATCAATGGCAGATTTTACCCATCTTCTTCGCCCTGCAACATTTGATGAGATGGTCGGGCAGCTTCATTTAAGCAGTGCCAATGCCCCTTTACGCCAGCTTTGCGAAGCTGACCGGCTCGGTCACAGTTTCTTTTATGGCCCTCCCGGAAGCGGTAAAACCACAATCGCCCGTATTATTGCTTCGGTGATGGATCTCCCTTTTTACGAATTCAATGCTACCTCACTCAAGGTAGAACAGCTCCGCAAGATTTTTGATCAATATAGAAACGCCCTGCAGCGACCATTGATATTTATTGATGAAGTGCATCGTCTGGCCAAGAATCAACAAGAGGTGCTGCTGTCTGTTATGGAAAATAACAGTGTGTTAGTCATCGGCGCATCAACGGAAAATCCCTATTTTTCGCTTACAGCAGCGATGCGTTCGCGTTCCATGCTCTTTGAACTGAAAGCCATTGCCGATGACGCGCTAGACATCCTGCTGCAAAAAGCCCTGAACAATGCAGGAATTCAAACAACAGAAAAGGCAAAAGAATACCTTATCCGCTCCAGCGGAGGTGACGCCAGAGGAATGTTAAAACTGCTGGAGTTTGCGGCTGTTTTAAATAATAACATCACGTTAGAACTGCTGCAATCACTCCGTCCTGCAGCGCAGAGCGGCGGCAGTTCCGAAGCAGGGGTCCATTATGATCTTGCCTCGGCACTGATCAAATCCATTCGCGGTTCTGACCCTGATGCGGCGATCTACTACCTTGCCCGCCTTATCGAAGGGGGCGAACCGCCAGAGTTTATCGCAAGACGCCTCGTCATACTCGCTAGTGAAGATGTGGGTAATGCCAACCCACAGGCACTAACACTCTGCACTTCTGCTATGACTTCAGTATCAAAAATAGGTTATCCTGAAGCACGCATCATCTTATCACAGGCCGTGATCTATCTCTGTGCGTCACCCAAATCGAACACCGCCTATAAAGCGATCAATGCAGCACAGAAAGCCGTACAAAGCGGTACACTGCTGGAAATTCCAAAAAATATTTCGCAGTTCAATGAAGATTATCTTTATCCTCACGATTTTGGCGGCTGGGTTGAGCAAGAATATCTCAGTGAGCCGTTGCACTTTGTAGACTTTACGATGGTCGGATATGAGCAGAAAATGAAAGAGTGGCTCGATAAGATTCGAAAAGGTTAAGTTTTTTTTGCTCTACCTCAATAAGGTTTCGTTTTATGAATATAAAATAAATCACCTTCCTCTCCAGATAATTTCATCAACATGCCATAATCGAAGTTCCTCATAATTTGGTAGTTCACCCATTAAGGCCCTCGACTTTCCACTATATACATAACGAATTCTTTTAGATGAAGGCTCCGGACAAATCACCTTGCCTGCCAGGTCTTCAGAACCCGCTTCACATAAATGCAACTGCTCCATTTTATACGTTTCATCAAAACGCATTCCTATCTTTGTCGGCCAGACGGACTCGATGTCAGAGGTTAATACAGCAATACTTTCGATATTTTTTTTATTTTTTGTCGGATAAAGCAGTATCCAGGGTGTTCCTCTGTAGCCTATTTGAATCAGGCTGAAAGGCTCTCCCTCTTTGAAAAAAGTAAATTTATCAATCTCAAAACCAGGAAACTTCGGCTCGATCAGGCGCATTTCAAACGGAGTTGTCATCTTTATTTTACCAACACCTTCATCACTCAATTTTACGGTATAAAGCGGTTTTGTACGTTCTTGTGAGCAGGCAGTAAACATTAATGTTAGTAAAATTAAAAAACGAATATTATTAATCATATGTACCTCTATTGTCATATTCAATCTCCGCATTATACAGCACAAAATAGTGTATAATGCACTAAAAAAATGGAGTCCTTATGGCAACTGCAAGAGCAAGACATATTTTGGTAGATAGTAAAGCGAAGTGCCTCGAGTTGAAAAGACAGATTGAAGCAGGTACAGATTTTGCAGAGGTAGCACGTAACAATTCAAGTTGTCCTTCACGTGCTAAAGGCGGTGATCTTGGAGTATTTTCTGAAGGGCAAATGGTTCCTGAGTTTGACAAGGCAGTTTTTAAAGGTAAAGTCGGAGATCTTGTTGGCCCGGTTAAAACAGAGTTTGGTTACCATCTCATAAAAATCACAGAAAAAAGTTAAGCGGATACCTCCGTTTAACATCTTCCTTTAACACCCTCTTTAATGAAACAATATCTCTCTTCCATTGACCGTGGCGTTCTGTTTATGATACTAAGTGCCCTGATCTCTGCTCTAAATGGTGCGATAGCAAAAATATTGGGTGATGATCTGAGCGCACTGGAAATTGTCTTTTTTCGCAATATAATCGGTGTTATCATCATTCTGATTATGCTCCGTCATACACCGCCTACTCTCCCCGGAGGAAAGCTGCATCTGCTTCTGCTACGTGGTTTTTTTGGATTTAGTGCGATGATCCTCTTCTTTTATACCATTACCGTCATTCCGCTCGGCGAAGCGATCACTCTCAACAAGACTTCTCCGCTTTTTGTTTCTATTCTTGCTTTTTTTCTGATGAAAGAGCATCTAAATATTCGTGGAGTAGCCGCACTGATTGTCGGTTTTACAGGAGTAGTATTCATCTCAAATCCAAACGGTATGATGATGGAGTATGAGCACTTTTTAGGCCTCTTGGGTGGTTTTTTTGCGGCGGCTGCCTATGCCACTATTAAAACTATCCGAAATATTTACGATACCCGGGTGATCGTTCTCTCGTTTATGGGTATCGGAACAATGGCTCCTTTAATACTGTTCATCTTGGCCCCTTTTGTCAATGTACCTGTAGAATTGGCATTTCTATTTCCTGAATTTACGATGCCAGACTCTGAAAAGCTATGGCTTCTAATCGGCATGATGGCTGTGATCTCCACACTCTCACAATGGCTGCTGACTAAAGCCTTCAGCCTGAGCAAAGCCGGTATTATCGGTGCCGTTAGTTACACTAACATTCCGTTTGCCGTTGGGTTTGGTGTCATGTTAGGCGATGCTTTTCCTGGTATGTATGTCTGGATTGGGATCGGGATGATCATTATGGCGGGCTTACTAGTTAAAAAGGGGTAAGAGAAGTTTATAGGTGGGTGACGGCCCGTCTTCCTTTCTTTACGAGTAGATCCGTTCCAGCATCAACTGGATAGAGACCTTGCCGTTAAACTCATTTTTATTGAGGGTGTAGCTGCAAGTCATACTACGGTTATCTGGAACAGTCAGTACCTGTCTGAATGCCATCAGATCAAAAGTATTACGTTCATGCGGTTGCATTCGCAAGGTTACCTTACTGTGGGAGCGTTCAGCGCCCAGTAATCTTATGCCGACTACTTCAGCACGAGACGCTAAAAAACGTGGCCGGGGGTTGCCTTCACCATAGGGCTCAAACTGTTCAAGGATTTTCAGCAGGTCAAAATCGATCTGACCGCTGTCAAGTTGACCGACGATCTCCTCTTTTGGCAAGAAGTCATCCGGATTAAGCAGAGCAGCCTGTTCATTAAGTGCACAACGAAAGGCATCCAGGTTGGCAACGTCCATAGAGAGTCCTGCCGCCATTTTATGCCCGCCAAACTTCTCCAGCATATCTTCTTGCGATTTAATAAGCTCGTAAATACTTACCTCACCGATACTCCGTGCACTCCCTTTAGCCCTCATTCCATTGATGTTTAAGACGATCGCCGGTTTACCGAATTTTCCGACAAGCCGTGAGGCAACAATGCCGACAACACCTTCATGCCAATTTTCACCCGCCACAACGATGATAAGATCATCAGGATTGACCTGAGCCATCGCCTCTTCCGTTGCATCGGCTTCCGTCGCTTTACGCAAAGTATTGAGCTGGTTGAGCAGTTCAAACTGATGGTAAGCCTTCTCTTCGTTTTCCGCTATTAAAAACTCCAGAGCGATTGACGCATCTTCGAGACGTCCAGCTGAATTGATGCGCGGAGCAATCTGAAAACCAATATCTTCCGAACTAAGCGATGATTTATTTAAAAACTCTCGGATAATAATGGACGAGGGACGCTCTGAGCGCATCATCTGTTTCAGACCTGCCTGCACAATCGTACGGTTGATCCAGACAAGCGGCATAACATCGGCTACGACAGCTAAAGCGAGCAGCTCCAAAAACTGCTTCATGTCTATGGCAAGGCCAAGCTCTTTTTTAACCAAGCCCATCAGCAGCCATGCCACCTGCGCCCCGCAAATCTCAGGAAACGGGTAACTGCATGCATCGAGTTTTGGATCAACAATTGCATAGACATCAGGAAGCATTTCCGAGGGGGTATGATGATCGGTAATGATCAGGTCTATTTCCCGTGCTTTACAGACCTCAGCCGCTTCAAATGCGTTAATGCCGTTGTCGACCGTAAAGATCAGATCGGCATCAATGCGTTCGAGTACATTGGCGGAAACGCCGTATCCATCACTAAAACGGTTCGGAATAACCACTTCTATCGGATAAGGAATTTGACGAAAAAAAAGTACGGTCAGTGCCGTAGCGGTGACACCATCAACATCATAGTCCCCGACAAGGGCAATACGCTCACCATTTTGAATAGCGGATGCAATCCGTTTAGCCGCTCGTTCCCCATGGTGAAGCAGTCGCGGATTCGGAATATCGGAGAGGGTACTGAAGCCTTCATCAAAACGTGCATGAAGCAGTTTAGAGAGGGCCGATTTATCTAAAAGAGGAACCTCAGGCGTTTTTGGCATGGTTCAATGACGCATAAACAAAGGCTTGAATCGTGCCGTTTGGTGTTTGAAGGCGTGATGTAAATTCAGGATGAAACTGAACACCAAGGAACCATGGATGATCTGCAATTTCAACCGCTTCGATCAATCCGTGTGATTCCCCGGTGACGATCATGCCTGCACCTTCGAGTGCTTCCCTGTAAGTTGGGTTAGCCTCATAACGGTGACGGTGACGTTCATGAATGATTGTTTGTCCATCATAGGCTTCTCTCAGGTGTGAACCCGCCTTTGTTTCACAAGGGTATTCACCCAGACGCAAGGTTCCTCCCATCGGAGAGATGTGCGTTCGCAGCTCAGATTCACCAGACTGGTTTATAAAGTTATCGATTAGATAGATCATAGGGTGTGTTGTCTCTTCATTAAACTCAATGGAGTTGGCATCTTCATATCCCAATACATTACGGGCATACTCAACCACTGCAAGCTGCATTCCAAGGCAGATACCAAGATAGGGCAGCTTTTCAGTACGGGCATACTCAATCGCTTTAATCTTGCCCTCTATTCCACGTGAACCAAAGCCTCCAGCAACCAAAACTGCGTCACAATCACTCAGCAATGTTTCAGCACCCTGTTCCTCAATGTCTTCACTATCTACCCAGCAGATATCCACCCGTGTGTCCAGATGAGCACCCGAATGGATTAAGGCCTCGATCAGTGACTTATAAGACTCTTTGAGCTCCAGGTATTTTCCGACAAAACCGATGGTAAGCCGTTCGCTCGGTGCCACAATCTTTTTCACAAGAGAGTCCCACTCTGCCATATCCGGGTTCAATTCGCCAAGGTCGAGCTCTTTAGCAATCGGAGGCAAAATATTTTGCTGTAGAAAACTCATTGGGACCGCATAAATTGTCGCCGCGTCCAGGGCTTCAATGACACTGTCTTGACTCACATCACAACTAAACGCCAGTTTTTTCTTAAAAGCCTTCGGCAACGGTGTTTCGGAACGGGCAATAATCATCTGCGGTGTAATCCCGATACGGCGAAGCTCTTGGACAGAGTGCTGAGTCGGTTTACTTTTATGCTCTCCGGCAGCTTTGATATAAGGGATAAGGGTAACATGGATAAAAAAAGTGCCTGCAACCTCATCATCATGTTTCATCTGACGAACCGCTTCCATAAACGGTAAGCCTTCGATATCGCCGACAGTACCGCCAAGTTCCACGACCAAAATATCGTGCTCTTTACCGGCGCGCTTTATACGATCGACAATCTCACCGACAATATGGGGAACAACCTGAATCGTTTGACCAAGGTAGCCGCCGGCACGCTCACGCTCAATAACAGAGCTATAAACCTGACCGGTGGTAAAGTTGCTTGTTTTGAGAAAAGAGGTATCCAGAAAACGTTCATAATTTCCGATATCGAGGTCGGTTTCTGCACCGTCCTTAGTCACAAACACTTCTCCGTGTTCCAGTGGGCTCATGGTACCGGGATCGACATTGATATACGGATCAATCTTCAGCATTCCGATCTTTTTGCCTGAATGCTTCAATAGAGCACCGACACTTGCCGCTGTTATTCCTTTACCTAGCGAGCTTAAAACGCCCCCTGTCACAAAGATATATTTGGTCATTTTTTTTGTCCCTCTCGCGCCATGATAATTCGCGAATTATATACTAGCAGACCTCTTAAAGGGCTGAGAGCAGGATGTTAAAGAAACACTTCATCACTGCCTGATATACTGTCAAAACGCTATAAAGGCAACCTTAAAAAAGTTAGATTAAATAGGTTAAATATGGAAAATGTTATTGTTTATGTAATCACCGCACTGGGTATCTCCGTCGTGCTCAACCTCATCTTGAAAAAACTTGGAATAGCCCAGGTGATCGGCTATATTGCTACCGGTACGATTATCGTCTATGCCTTCGATCTGCGGCATATGACCGATTCGCACACCCTTGAACTGATTGCAGAGTTCGGCATCGTCTTTTTGATGTTCACCATCGGGCTTGAGATATCTATTGAAAAACTCAAGACCATGAAAAAAGATCTTATTTCCGGTGGCTTGATACAGGTAAGCATTACTGCCATTGTAGTCTATCTGCCATCCTTCTATCTTTTTAACATTCCTTTGGAATCCTCTCTGATCATCGCATTGGCGTTTTCGCTCTCCTCGACTGCTATCGTCCTGAGTTATCTCAAAAGATCAAAAGAGATCTATATGCCCTACGGTCAGCGTTCAATGGCGATTTTGATCTTTCAGGATATTGCCGTGATCCCGATCTTGCTGCTTATCGGGTTTTTAAGTACGGATGAGGGGAATATAGCTTATATTCTGATGGGGACCATCTTAAGTGCTATCGTCGTCGTCGGCCTGCTCTTTGTCGTTGGTAAACGTCTGATGACTTGGTTGCTTCACTTTGCCGCAGAAAGCAATGAAGAGGAACTTTTTCTGGGCTCGGTGCTGGTCATTGCCGTCGGTGCATCCTTGCTGGCACACACCCTTGGATTCACCTATTCGCTTGGGGCATTTGTCGCCGGTATGATCATCGCCGAAACGAAATATCACCATAAAGTCGATGCAGATATTTCCTCATTTAAAGACCTCTTACTTGGAACCTTCTTTGTTACGGTAGGTATGAAGATCGATCTGCTCTATTTTATTGAACATATTTTTGTTATTTTTGCACTTTTGGCGGGGGTCATGCTCTTAAAAGGCATCATCATTTTCGTGGTCATCCGCATGAATGCCGATAAACCTATCGCCATGCAGACGGCACTGGCACTCTCTCAGGTCGGAGAGTTCTCATTTGCCATCTTTGCCTTGGCCAGCAGTGCAAACTTGATTGAGCCATTCCTGGAGCAGACCCTTATTTTAATGGTCGTGCTTTCCATGGTCCTAACCCCGTTCATCATCACCCGCATCCATACCATTACATCAAAATTTTTCAAACCGGAAACACTGCAGAATGATTTCAGTACACTAGGAGAACGTAAGAACCATGTGATCGTCTGCGGCTACAGTGTGGTCGGAAAATTTGTGGTCGATAAACTGCATGAGAAGGCTGCCCCCTATGTCATCATCGACAACAGTCTCAAACATGTACGCGAGGGTTTGGCAAGCGGGGAAGAGATCTACTTCGGCGATATGTCCAAATCGTCTATCTCAAGAGGCTTGCATGTAGAAGATGCCTCCGCTGTAATCGTTACACTGGATAATCTTGAAAAAAAACGGCTCATCTGCGAAGCAGTACTCAAATACAATCCACAGGCTAACCTGGTCGTTAAAATCACCAGTTTGTATGAAAAAGAGATGTTGGCAGACCTGCCGATTACCGTACTGGTTGACTCAAAAAGGGAAGTGGCTGAAATATTGGTAGAAGCAACGCTGAAGTGTCAATTGTCAAAAGTAGAGTAATAAACATGCAACCGGGTCAGGAGTGAAAACCCAGGATGCTTTGCTACATATAAGGAGTGTTAAATGAAAACCCAACAACTGCTACTTATTGCTGAGATAGTCTAATTATAAATCATTTCAGTTAACCAAGCGTAAATATACCCGATATTATGCTTAACATTCCCTTATCCTCTAAAATTTTTAATCAATTTCGCTATACTTCCGTATGCGATGGAGAGATATTAAAAAGAACAGTACCGTTTCAACTACTCAGAACTCTACCCAGAAAACGGAAGTCCGTTATGCTGGTTTTTGGTCACGTGTTATGGGGATCACAACCGACATCTTTATTATCGGTCTGCCGATCAGTATCTTGATGATGATCCTCTTTGGCCATGATCAGATGGAAAGTGCCGGAGCCCTGGATGTATTGATGCATACAGAGGCAGCACAGACCAACGCCCCTAATCCAATTGCCTCTATTCTGCAAATTATTCTATGGATGGCAATTACCGTAACACTGTGGCATAGAACAGGACAATCCCCGGGGATGAAGATGGCACAGATTAAGATAATTGATGCCAAGACGCTTAAAGCCGCGTCCCTGTCAAAACTTATCATACGTTTTGTCGGCTATCTCATCTCTACTATCTCCCTGATAGGATTTTTTATCGGTCTTTTCCGCAAAGACAAACGGGCACTTCATGATCTCATCAGCGGCACAGCTGTCATTTATGAATAAAAGTCCTTATAAGATGAGCTCTATTCATCAACCGCCAATTACCAGTCACTAATTACCAATTACATGCTCATTTTTTTAATCGGCACCTTTTATTTTTTCTACTTTGCCATTATTGCCGTTCATATTATCTTTATGCCGAAAGTGCTCTCGATGGTAGGTTATTCACCATCAGAGATCGGTATTATCTTTGCGGCGGCACCATTGGTACGCTTTATCGTTCCCTTTGCCTTCATCAAAGGGCTGAAGCTTAGCCGGGGTATTTTCAATATAGCCTTATTGTTAATGCTTATCAGCGCTTTCGCCTTTTTCCCTGCCCTCTCTTCGTTTTGGGGCATCCTGATCGCCAACATCGGGATCGGGATCGGCCTGAGCCTTATTTTACCTTACATAGAAGTTATAGCCCTTATTGTGATCGGAAAAGAGCGCTATGGGAAAGTCCGGCTTTTTGGTTCTATTGGTTTTATTATCGTGGCTTTAGTACTGGTTAAGGTTCTCAGCACCCCTGAAACAGCCATCGGTTTTCTTGCCGCCATGACTCTGATGACCGCACTGTTCGGTTATATCATTGCCCGTATGGAAAATACGGAGGCACAAAGCGGCGAGCATGAGGTATCATCTTCTTCGTTCAACCCTTTAACACACTGGAGCCTCTGGCTTGGGCTCACCCTGATGCAGGTCAGTTTCGGCCCTTTCTATAACTTTTTTACCATCTATGAGACTGATCATGGTATCTCACTCGATACTACCATCTATCTCTGGTCATTCGGAGTGATTGTTGAGATCCTGCTCTTCTATTTTCAAGGGCCTCTTCTGAAGCGAAACCTGTTGAGTCTACTACAATTTGCTGTTGCAGGAACCGTTCTTCGCTGGATGCTTGTCTACCTTTATGCCGATAACCTTATCATCCTCTATTTTTCACAGAGTCTGCATGCGCTCAGTTTCGCACTGTTTCACACAGCAGCAATCAGCTATCTCTTTACCCTCTACAGAGATCGTAAACTGGCACAGCAGTTCTTCTTTGGTCTCTCTTACGGACTGGGCGGATTTGTAGGGGCAGTGGGCTCGGGCTATATTTATGAGTTCTGGCCGAGTGAATTGTTTCTGAGTGCCGCAATCGTAGCCTTTTTGGCATTAATAGCACTGTGGCTGGCCTCACAAAAGGTGATTAGGAATTGGTGAATAATTGGTTGTTTTGAAAGGAGCTTTTCCAGCCCCTTTCCAGTTTTTTAAAATGAAAGTATCGGATTATAATCGATGATCAGAGAGAGCAGAAAAGTCTTATCTGTACGTACCTTGTCTGTCGGGGCGTCATTTTTATAATCAATTGTATAGCTGACACCCAGTGAGAAAATAGAGGCGATTTTACCCTCTACTGCCGTTTTTGAATTGACAAAATAGTTCTCTAACTTATCCACGTCAACACGATAGGATGCAATCTGAATAAATTTAAAACTTTCATTGATCTGCCAGTTATAATCTAGCTTGGCCTGAAAAGATGCATAGTCATGTATACTATCATGACCAGCCGTTGCTTCAATATCATCCTTTGAATAAAGAACATTTCCCTGCAGATCTAACTGGTGTGCCGGAGGTTCAATCGCTTTCCATTTGACACCCGGACCGGTATAAAACTGTGAATCAAATCCGGAAAACTTATCGCGTTCATATCCGAGTAAATAGTTAAACGCCCATGCTGACGTCTCTGGATAGTCATAGTTTCCTATCGTCTTCCATCTGTTCTTCGTCTCTTTACCATCATCTTCAGAGTAATATCCCTCTGCATCAAAACGTAAGAGGTGATCCCCAAAAGCTTTTTCTATATTTATAATCCCGGAGAATGACTTGGTGTTTGTATTACCAGTCGTCTTGATATAGCCCAATTCCACATGGGTTTTCAAGGGATCAGGTTCCGGACCGACTGCGGCAGCCAACTCTTTTTTCAATACATCGGCCTCCGCCTCATTGGTGGCTATCTGTGCCTTGATCCTGTCAATATCTGTTTCAGCGGCAAAACCTATAGCGGCCAAGGCCATTAGACTAACTACAATTTTTTTCAATTAAACTTCCTTTTTAGTGACATCGAGGTCCGACAATTCAAGATTTGACAGATCTTGACCTGCAACTCTTACATTCATAGATATGCTCCCTGAAATTTTACTGATATTTTAAGGTAAAAATAATACAAATATACTTTTTTTTTATCAAAAACAGCAATTCTGAAGATGTGGTGAATCATCACAGATATTTTTTAAACTTGATGATGAAGCCGTAAACTATGTTCAGTTTAGTTAGAGGAGTAATAATAAGCTATAATTATCAATAAAACCAAAAAGGTATAGTGATGAATTTAATGAGTATTGCGACAGATTTAATACAAGATCAAATGGGAGATAGTGTTAACAGTTCAGGCATCAGTGAAGGTTTGGGGGCACTGTTTAATAATGAAAATGGAGAGATGGATATTGGCGGTATTGTGTCAAACATGGCATTAAATGGTGGCTTAAGCAGTATGGTCAGCTCATGGCTTGGAGATGGTGAAAACGCCAGTATTGATGCAGAGACGATCTCGCAGATCTTTGATGCAGACAAATTAGGTGCATTTGCATCAAGCCTGGGCCTGAATATAAATTCAGCCATGTCACTGCTTTCAAATGTACTGCCCGGTCTTGTAGACCAGGCCAGTTCGGGCGGCAACCTGCTGGAAAGTGTCGGTGGACTGGATAGCGCATTTGGTTTTGCTAAAAAATTCTTTTAACCATAAGCAGAAGTACTAAGAGAAGTTTGATATACTTATAAATATTTCATTTTAAGGAGAGATATATGAGTAAACGTGACGATAAAATAGCACTCTATAAAGAGGCATCTTCCAAGTTGGGACTGGGTCTGTCAGAAGATTTGATCGAAAAAATAACTGTTGGTCTTGGACCATCCATCTACAATAAAGATAGTGAATCCATTGCATGCGGACAGGCCAGTGAATTGGAAACGGTACGTAAAAACTTTTTACAAAAAAAACTGGGTCTAGAGAATGATGTGTCAGAACTTGATGCGGCCATCAAAGAGGTTTGTGAGCAGATGGGTTCTTCAAACCGTAATAAATATCGTGCCCTGTTTTATGGGCTTTTAGCCGTAAAATTTAATAAAACATCTATTTACGATGCATAAAAAACTTTAAACTAAATTCTATTATGGCTTACCTGCATTATTTACAGGTAAGTCACGATCTCATTTTGCTGCCTTTAAACCGTTTGCAGCATGGAGGAAATGTATCTCATAAATTCAGACATGTAGTTTCCTTGAAAGTTGTTCGACTTCACTGGCCATTATAAGGTAAAGAGGACTCTTTTTAGCTATTTCATCAAGATACATTCGGTATTTCAGGTAATTGCCCCAGGTACGTTTTGATGCTTCTATACGGCCGCGTTTTACCAATTCAAACGAGACCGCTGCATTGATAAAGCCTTTAATCAAAAGTATTTCATGACTCTTTTCAAAACGCCGAGGGAACCAAAGTGCTTCAAGCACTTCATGTGCATCATAATAGCGTGCATCATCCAGACACTTCAGATAATCTTTAAATTGAACAAGACGGAGTACGGCCATCATTCTCCAATCCCATATACTTACGCCAGTACCCACGACCGCCGCGCAAAGAGAGGCAGTGGTGTTTCGGAAATTTTTTGCGGTACTCTCCCAAACGTGTTTTGGTCTCTTTTCCTGTATCACAGTAAAAGACAAAGACCGAGCCTTCCGGTTCCTGTGCCAATTCATACGGATTATATACCACTGTCTCTGCCCGTTCAATAGGGGCAAGGATGGTGTCGATTAATAACACGTTAACCCCCTCTTTTTCCAGACGGGCTTTTTCGCGAAGGAACATTTCCTGCGTCCATTCATCCGGGAATGTTTCTTCCATTATTTTACTTTATAGCAATATTTTTCAGAGTGTAGCAGATTCTTTTTACAGGTTCACTTTCAAGTTTTTGTTAATCATAGGATTCAAGTTTGAATTTTTAGAATTAAAGACACGATATGTAGCATTTATACACGTCACACAATAAAATCCCACTTAATCCAAAGGTGCTTATGCTCATATCTTCAAAAATATTTGTTCACCTTAGCTACGGCTAGGCTTTCGCAAATATTTTTAAACCTATGAACAAA
>Ga0164318_10002617_pt1 | contig 16806 bp, 13 predicted proteins | sample GuaBasSedimGuay9_FD_113734 | JGI IMG/M metagenome (GOLD analysis project Ga0164318, IMG submission 113734) | Subseafloor sediment microbial communities from Guaymas Basin, Gulf of California, Mexico - Guay9, Core 4571-4, 0-3 cm | ecosystem: Environmental > Aquatic > Marine > Hydrothermal vents...
ATAGGCGAGTTGCTGATCCTGCGCACATAACCACCAAACAACAACTTCGACCGAAAATATATGAAAGTTCATCTTTTTATGCCGAAATCAATTAAAAGTGTAAACTGGTGAATGAAGGATGCCCCACGGGGTATCATGTTTTGTTTTTGGTTTTTTTCCAAATTATGAGATTTTAACGAACCGAACTTAGATTCAGGCATCTTTTTCTCCTATATGCTCAAATTATTAATATCCGAGCATAGGGTACTATCGAAAGATGGCGAAGTCTATAGTAAAGTTTTGGACATGCTTCACTACAAGTCAAAAGTAGTTTACGCTTTGTTGGTCTTGTATTTTGGCAATGAAATTTGAAACTGGAAATTGGGGAAAACAAAGATATAGAGGTGTATTACCTAATTTCTAATTTCCAGTTTCGACATCGACATTCAATTCGATAATACACGCTTTTTCGGGAAAAGTGTAAACTGGTGAATGAAGGATGCCGAAAAAATGGAAATGAATAATTATTGTAACTCGCAACCCACAACCCGCAACCCCAAACCCCGCTGGCTAAAGCGTAAGCTCCCGACTGGGCCTGAATATGAAAAGGTCAGGGGCCTGCTCAAAAAAAGCAGGCTTCACACGGTTTGCCAGGAAGCCAGGTGCCCCAACATCTGGGAATGTTTTTCCCAAAGGACTTCAACCTTTCTTATTATGGGACCCTGTTGTACCCGCAACTGCCGTTTCTGCGCAGTGACGCATGGACCACCGGTTCCCCTCGATCCAGGAGAACCGGTCAGGGTGGTCGAGGCTGCGCAAAGCATGGAGTTGAATTATGTGGTCATCACCTCTGTCACACGGGACGATCTGCCTGACGGCGGAGCCGGTCATTTTGCAGAGGCAATTAAAGAGATCCGTAAAATAATGCCCGACACGTTCGCGGAAGTTTTAATACCTGATTTTAAGGGCGATTTTAATGCGCTTCAGGCGGTCGTAAAGGCTCATCCCGATGTCTTGAATCATAATCTTGAAACCGTCCTGCGTCTCTATCCTTCAGTCCGGCCAGGGGCCCTTTATCATCGTTCACTTGAGTTGCTGAAGCAGGCCAAACAGATTGATCCCACAATCCCTACCAAATCAGGTCTTATGCTCGGCCTGGGAGAAGCCCCGGAAGAAATCGAAAAAGCTCTGAAAGACCTTCTCGATTCGGGATGCAGCATCTTGACGCTGGGGCAATATCTTCAGCCTACAAAAGAACACTTGCCGGTTGAACGCTATATTCCTCCTGAAGAATTTGATTGTTGGAAAGAGACCGCCCTTGAGATGGGCTTTTCCGCAGTGGCCGGCGGGCCGTTTGTGCGAAGTTCATATCATGCAAAAGAGCTCTATCAGGAGGTCGCAGCGGCCTAATTCCGGAAACTTGGATCTGTGCGGTTAGCAGTTAGCCATTAGCATTAAAAGGAGTAGAGATGAGAGATTTTAGAGAACTTAAACGAGCAGAAAATACCTGCCATTTATGCGGATAACCGTGTCGAGTTTGGTTAGAAGCAAATTGGTGGAATAACAAGTGGTTTCAATCATTTGGCCTTATGTTCCAGGGGAACTGTAAAGCTCCTCCCTTAAGGGAACTATTGAGAAAGCACACGTGGTCTGGATTTAAGAAAGGTCCTCCGACAGCAAAAAATTACGAAAGGCTTGGGCAAGAGGTGAAAGAACCCGCTGATTATGCCATATCAAATAGAACTGCCGTTTAAGTTGGACCCCTTGCAGGACAGGGGCATGTAACAGGCCGTGCTCCAGATCATCCGTCACGGCACGGCGCGAAATAATGGAGCACCCAAGCCCTGCCCTTACCGCCTGGCGGATTGCTTCAGCACTTCCCATCTCTGCCACAATTTGAAGATCACTGAGCTGCAAACTTCCTGCAGACTGCAGGGCACGCTCCGTAGCCAAACGCGTGCCCGACCCCTTTTCTCTCAAAACAAAAGGCTCGGACGCAAGATCATCTATAGACGCCTGTCCGCAATCAGCAAGGCGATGACCCGGTGGTACGATCAAGACCATGTCATCAGAAAAACACGGTTCAAAACTGAGGTCTTTTTTCCGGACAACAGCCCCCACCATCCCGAGTTCCAGTTCACCATTGGCGACAGCAGCAACGATTGCGGCCGTATCCGATATACGCAATATCACCTTGATGTTGGGGCGCTCGGCCTTGAATCGACCGATCACACCCGGAAGAATATACTGCCCTGGGATATTGCTGCCTCCAAGGTCAAGGTTGCCCTTTTCCTGCCCTAAAAACATTACGATTTCCCGTTCAGCCTGGAGATTAAGCCTTAATATCTGACGCGCAAAAGGATAAAGAACTTCGCCGGCCTTGGTTGGCGTTACATCTTTCCCGCTTCGGTCAAACAATCGAACGCCCAAAGTCTCTTCCAGGACCCGGATATGACCGCTTACTGTCGGCTGGGTGAGGTGCACATCGTAGGCTGCCCGGCTGAAACTGCGATTTCCCCACACTGCCAAAAAGACCTGGAGCTGACGCATTTCTATCATATGATTCAAGTGCCTAAAGTGAGCTAAAGTTATGGCCCTCTATCACATCAGGCCGCAGATCACTATCTTCCTGTATTGTCAACTACTGAACTCCTGCTTTATGGTGACATCTTTCTTTATTCTGTCCAGAGTAGATGCCAGTGCCGTAATAACATATTCCCTGGTACTTCCGGCAAGTCCGAGAAGCATAATATCTTCTCCCACGCACAGTCTTCCCTCTTGTATTTCAGCCTCAGCCGCCATAATGCCAGGGAGTTTTCGCGTATCGGCCAGTATCCGGGACAACTTCCCCCAATCCGCTTTTACCTCAATGGATTTAACCGGTCTTCCGTCCCTGCTGGAATTCCGTACAATTCCATCATGGATCAAGACCATCCCCGCATCACCGCCTGCTCTTTTTTTGAGCTTAGCTACAAATTCAATCAGATCCATAATAAACCGTATATTCCCATTCGCTGCCGGTTGCAAGATAGACAAGGAACAATTAATATTAAGGCTATTAAATTCAAAATTTAGAATTCAAAATTGTGTCTAATCGGCCTTTTCGTTCAGCACTGATGAATGATGAATATGGAGGATTAATAATATGCCCATTCATGAATTTAGATGTTTGAATTGTGACTACATATTTGAGCTTCTCATTATGAGCAAAAATGAGATGGACTCAGTTTCGTGCCCCAAATGCGAGAGTTCCAATGTCGGCAAGCTCATGAGTGTTGCCAATGTTGCTGTAGATAAGCGCCTAAGTAGTGCTTCCCGACGTCGACCTCCTGTGGAGCATCACACGTGTGATACCGGCTCATGCGATACAATCAATCTGCCGGGATATGAAAGGTAAGAGACAGATCCTAATAAAAAAGGCCGAGCTTTTTGCCCGGCCTTACTCTATTCGTCACACATCACCATCAATCCGCCGCAGCCCGTTTGCGCTCTTTCTCTTCGTAGAAAACCTTTCCGGTACCGGCAGGTATGAGGCGGCCCATGATTACGTTTTCTTTCAGCCCTCTCAGGTAATCCACCTTGCCGGCTATAGAGGCTTCGGTCAGGACCTTGGTAGTCTCCTGGAAAGATGCTGCTGAAATAAAGCTATCTGTGCTGAGAGACGCCCTGGTGATACCAAGAAGCATAGGTTCAGCCGAAGCAGGCTCGCCTCCTTCTTCTGCCATTATCCGATCATTTTCCTCCTCAAAGCGGCGACGTTCTACCTGCTCTCCAAGCATGAATGTACTGTCTCCCACACCGGTGATCTTTACCTTGCGCAGCATCTGCCGCACTATCACTTCGATGTGTTTATCATTAATCTTTACACCCTGGAGCCTGTATACCTCTTGAATCTCGCCCACCATATATCGGGCAAGGTCCTTTATGCCTTTCACTCTGAGATAATCATGAGGATCGATAACACCGTCCATCAACGACTCACCGGCCCTGATATAATCTCCTTCATGGACCTTTATATACTTGCCCTTGGGTACCAGGTATTCCTTTGCGTCACCATACTCCGGAGTAACAACCACCCGCCTCTTGCTCTTAATATCCTTGCCAAAAGAAACCTCTCCGTCGATTTCCGTAATAATAGCATACTCCTTGGGCTTTCTTACCTCAAAAAGCTCGGCGATCCTCGGAAGACCCCCTGTAATATCCTTAGTCTTGGTGGTCTCTCTGGGGATTCTGGCTAAAGGCTCTCCAGCCGCCACATTATCTCCCACATTGGCAGTGATAATGGCCCCTACCGGGAGCTGGTAACGGGCCTCGCCTTTGCCCTTGGCCAGCTTCGAGGTGCGTCCCCTCTCGTCCTTTATGGAAATCCTGGGCTGATAATCTGCTGCACGGTACTGTATCACCACCCTGCTTGCCTTTCCGGTGACCGGATCCACCTTTTCCTTCATGGTGATGCCCTCAATAAGATCCCCGAACTTCACCACACCTGACACCTCTGTGAGAATCGGTATGGTAAACGGATCCCACTGGGCAAGCTTCTTCCCGGCCTCTATCTCCTGGCCTTCCCTTACTACCAGTTCGGCGCCGTATATTATCGGAAAGCGCTCTCTCTCACGTCCATCCGGGGCCACAATCACTATTTCTCCGTTCCGGTTCAACACTACCTGCCTGCCTGCTGGATTTTGAACAGTATTCAACCTCTCAAAATGCACTGAACCAGATCCCCTGGAGCGAATTTCAGCCTGCTCCACCTTACCGCTGGCAGTACCACCAATATGAAAGGTCCGCATGGTAAGTTGTGTTCCAGGTTCCCCTATGGACTCTGCGGCTATAATACCGATTGCCTCCCCCATGGCCACAATGCCGCCACGGGCCAAATCTCTCCCGTAGCACTTGGCGCAGACACCATAAGGAGATCTGCAGGTGAGCACAGATCGGATCTCAACATTGGGAATACCCGCCTCCTCTATTTTACGGACTCCCTCCTCGTCAATCTGCTCACCGAACTTGACAAGGACTTCTCCTGTCACAGGATCAACTATGTCCATCAGGGCTACGCGCCCAAGGATACGCTCGCCCAAACGCTGGATAATCTCACCACCTTCCATAAGATGCCCAATCTCTATACCGTCAATGGTCCCACAATCCTCTTCTGTTATGGTAGCGTCCTGAGCAACATCAACCAGACGCCGGGTGAGATAGCCGGAATTAGCGGTCTTAAGGGCCGTGTCTGCCAAACCCTTACGTGCCCCGTGAGTAGATACAAAATACTCCAGCACACTCAAGCCCTCACGGAAATTTGCCTGAATGGGAGTCTCTATGATTTCACCTGACGGTTTAGCCATCAGGCCACGCATTCCTGCAAGTTGCCTGATCTGGTCCTTACTGCCCCTGGCGCCGGAATCAGCCATAATAAAAATAGGGTTGAAACTGGGAGTGGATATCGCCTTTCCGTCAGCCCCACGGTGGTATTCTACTGAGATACCCTCCATCATCTCTTTCGCCACCTCATCTGTAGCCCTGGTCCAGATATCAATCACCTTGTTGTACTGTTCTCCGTCAGTAATCAAACCCTCAGAGTACTGATACTGGACCTCTGAAACCTCTTTCTGGGCCTTTTCAAGAATTTCCTCCTTTTGCACAGGAACCATCATATGGTTTATACCAACGGAAATCCCGGCCAAAGTGGCGAAACGATATCCCATATTTTTGAGGTGATCCGCCAAAATCACTGTCTCCTTGGCCCCTGCTTTGCGGTAACTCTCATCAATGAGTTCGGCAAGGTCCTTCTTGCGCATGGTCTTATTAATAATAGAAAAAGGCACCTCATCAGGTAGAATATCCGAGAGGATTACCCTGCCCACAGTGGTCTCTGTCAGCTCGCCTCGAATCCTGGCCTTAATCCTGGCCTGTAGATGGACAACACCCGCCTCCCATGCAAGCAACACCTCTTCTTTGGAACCAAATACCTTGCCATCACCCTTTGCATTCAACCTGTCCCTGGTCATGTAATATATGCCAAGGACTATATCCTGAGTAGCCATGATGATAGGCTCCCCATGGGCAGGAGAAAGCACATTGTTGGTTGACATCATGAGTACCCTTGCTTCTGTCTGGGCCTCTACTGACAGGGGAACATGGACTGCCATCTGGTCCCCATCGAAATCCGCATTGTATGCAACGCACACCAATGGATGGAGCTGGATGGCCTTACCTTCAACAAGTATGGGCTCAAAGGCTTGAATACCCAAACGGTGTAGAGTAGGAGCACGATTCAAAAAAATGGGGTGTTCCCTTACAACTTCATCAAGGGCGTCCCATACCTCCGGGGCCTCCTTTTCCACCATTTTTTTGGCACTCTTGATAGTGGTAACAAGCCCCTTTGCTTCAAGTTTATTATAAATAAAGGGCTTAAAGAGTTCTATTGCCATCCGCTTTGGCAGACCGCACTGGTGAAGCCTGAGTTCCGGACCTACTACAATGACCGAACGTCCTGAGTAGTCGACTCTTTTCCCAAGAAGGTTTTGACGAAAACGTCCCTGCTTGCCCTTCAGCATATCTGATAATGATTTCAAAGGACGCTTGTTCGGCCCTGTAACTACCCGGCCCCTCCGGCCATTATCAAAAAGGACATCCACTGCCTCCTGGAGCATCCTTTTTTCATTCCGGATGATGATGTCCGGGGCATCAAGCTCTTTGAGCTTCTTGAGTCGATTATTCCGATTGATGACCCTGCGATAAAGGTCATTGAGGTCTGATGTGGCAAATCGCCCTCCATCCAAAGGGACCAAAGGTCTCAGATCCGGAGGAAGGACCGGAATAACGCTCAGAATCGTCCATTCAGGCTCGTTACCTGAATCCCGAAAGGCCTCAATGACCCTCAGCCGCTTGCCGAACTTTTTTCTTTTGGCTTCTGAACGGGTCTTGAGCATCTCTCCACGGAGTTCCACAGACAAGGCATCCAGATCGAGACGCTTTAACATCAAATGTACTGCTTCCGCTCCAATATCTACCTTAAACTTATCGCCGAATTGCTCCTTATTCTTGTAATAAGCCTCATCGGACATAAGAGTGCCCACAGGGATCTCCGGCATCTCCGATTCGATCACTATGTGCGACTCAAAGTACAGGACCCTTTCGAGCTCTTTCAAACTCAAATCCAGAAGAGCGCCGATTTTGCTGGGAAGGCTCTTTAAAAACCATATATGAGCTACCGGAGCTGCCAGAGAAATGTGGGCCATCCGCTCCCGCCGGACTTTTGACTGGATGACCTCAACTCCGCATTTTTCGCAGATGACGCCCCGGTGCTTCATGCGCTTGTACTTCCCGCACAGGCACTCATAATCCTTTACCGGGCCAAAAATCTTGGCACAAAAAAGGCCTTCCCGTTCCGGCTTAAAGGTCCGGTAGTTGATGGTCTCAGGTTGCTTTACCTCTCCATGTGACCTTCCGAGAATTTTCTCAGGAGATGCCAGAGAAATCCTGACTGATTTAAAGCTTAAAGGATCTTTTGGCTTTGTAAAAAGGGAAAGAAGATCTTCCATTCAGTGAAACCCCCGTATCACTCCTGCAACTCTACATCCATACATAAACCCTGAAGTTCCTTCACTAAGACATTAAAGGACTCAGGAAGACCTGCTTCAAGGAAATTGTTGCCCTTGACGATCTTTTCATACATCCTGGATCTTCCGACCACGTCGTCAGACTTGACTGTCAGAAATTCCTGAAGACAATAAGCAGCACCGTAGGCCTCCATGGCCCACACCTCCATCTCACCTAATCGCTGCCCACCAAACTGGGCCTTTCCTCCAAGGGGCTGCTGCGTAACCAAAGAATATGGACCTGTAGAGCGAGCATGTATCTTATCATCCACTAAGTGGTGAAGTTTCAATACATACATAACCCCGACAGTGACCGGCTCGGCTATAGTCTCTCCGGTATAACCATCATAAAGAACCACCTCGCCAAGTTCTGATTGTCCAGACTCTACCAGGAGCTTGCGAATCTGGTCCTCATGTGCTCCGTCAAACACCGGAGTCGCAACCGGCACGCCCCGTTCAAGGCTCAAGGCAAGATTTCGCAACTGTTCGTCATCCATGCCGCTTATCAAAGCATTCAGCTCGTCTTGCGAATAGATATCGGCCATTCTTTTCTTAATCTTGTCGATCTTATAATCTTTTGCCAATTCAGCCAGTTGCGCCCCGAGATTTTTTGCAGCCCAACCCAGATGGATTTCCAGGAGCTGGCCCACATTCATCCGTGAAGGTACACCCAGAGGATTCAAAACAATGTCAACCGGAGTGCCGTCTGCAAAATATGGCATATCCTCTATCGGCACGATAGTAGAAACCACACCTTTGTTGCCATGACGCCCGGCCATCTTGTCACCTACAGCCAGCTTCCGCTTCATTGCCACACAGACTCTGACCATCTTAATCACACCTGGCGGAAGATCATCCCCCTTCTTCAGACGCTCAATTTTACCCTCAAAGTAAGTAGTTATTCGTTGGACCTCACCCTCATACCAGGACAGCACATCACTCACTACAGGAATCAGACTCCGGCTACCCTCCAGCATGAGATCTCTCAAACGATGGATAGGTATCTTCCGGAGCATATCACTTGTAATCTCATCCCCGGCATCGAGATAGACCTTGCCCTTACTGTCTGTTATAGAAACCGATGCCCTCCGCCCCTGGAGATGACTCTCCAGCTTTTTAAGAACAGTCCGGCGAATCACATTGATCTCGTCCGCCTGATCCTTAAGCACGCGTGCTATTTCAATGTCCTCAATGGCCTGAATCCGTTCGTCTTTTTCCACACCTCTACGGCAAAAAACCTTGGCATCTATCACCACACCCTGGATTCCCGGCGACACTCTGAGAGATGTATCCTTTACGTCTCCTGCCTTCTCACCGAAGATGGCCCTAAGGAGCTTCTCCTCCGGAGTAAGCTGGGTCTCTCCCTTTGGTGTAATCTTGCCTACAAGTATGTCTCCGGGCTTAACCTCCGCCCCTACACGTATTATGCCGCTATCGTCCAGATCACTGAGGGCGTCTTCCCCTACATTAGGTATGTCGCGGGTTATCTCCTCCTTACCCAGCTTAGTGTCCCTGGCCTCCAACTCAAATTCCTCAATATGTATCGACGTGTAAACATCCTCTTTGACCAGACGTTCACTCACGACCATTGCATCTTCAAAATTGTAGCCTCGCCAAGGCATAAAAGCCACTACAACATTCTTGCCTAATGCCAGTTCTCCATTGTCAGTAGATGGACCGTCTACAAGAACGTCTCCTTTTTTAAATTCTTGCCATGGAATCACTATTGGTCTTTGATTGAGTGTTGTTGTCTGATTGGACTTCTGGTACTTGGTCAGTTTATGTATCTTGACCTCCACCGGTAGTTCTTTGGACTCATCCTCATCGTAAACCACTACCAGGCGTGTAGCATCGACGTCTTCTATATGCCCGTCCTTTTTTGCAACTACAGTCACACCGGAATCCGTGGCTACTATCATCTCCATCCCGGTACCAACGAGCGGAGCCTCTGAAACCAGCAGAGGAACTGCCTGCCGCTGCATGTTGGAACCCATCAAGGCCCGGTTTGCATCATCATTTTCCAGAAATGGTATAAGACCTGCGGAAACACTGACCAACTGGTTTGGGGCCACGTCTATGGCAGTAACCTCATCTGCCGGTACAATAACGAACTCGCCCATTCTCCTGACACCAACATTGTCATCAATAATATATCCGTTATCATCAAGACTAACTGTTGCTTGTGCGATAGTCTCCTTTTCATCTTCAATACCAGTCATATAGACCACTTTCCCTGTAGTCCTGCGGTCCGTAACCTTACGGTAAGGAGTCTCCACAAAACCATACTTGTTTATTCTGGCAAAGGCACTCAAAGAAACTATCAGTCCGATATTTGGACCTTCTGGTGTTTCAATGGGACAAATCCTCCCATAATGAGTGGGATGTACGTCTCGCACCTCAAACCCGGCCCTCTCCCTGGACAGGCCACCCGGCCCCAAAGCAGATAATCTTCGCTTGTGGGTGATTTCTGCCAGCGCGTTGGTCTGATCCATGAACTGGGAAAGCTGACTGGAGCCGAAAAACTCCTTGATGACAGAAGTAACAGGCTTAGGATTTACCAAATCATTAGGCATTAACGCCTCAACTTCCTGAAGGGTCATTCTCTCTTTAATAGCCCGCTCCATCCGGACCAGCCCGATCCTGTACTGGTTCTCTATAAGCTCACCTACTGATCTGACCCGCCGGTTGCCTAGATGATCTATGTCATCTACCGGCCCCTGCCGATCCTTTAAACGGACCAATTCCCTCACAGTCTCCATTATGTCCTCAGTCGTAAGGACCTTCAGGGAAAGAGGCAAATCCATACCCAGCCTCTGATTGATCTTATAACGGCCTACCTCTGAAAGATCATAGGTGCCGGGGTTGAAAAAAAGAGAATTAAAAAACTTCTCAGCCACCTCGATTATTGGGGGACTACCGGGACGAAGCCTCCGGAATACTTCTATAATGGCCTCTTCCTGATTCTGTGTCTTGTCCTGAAGTAGCGTATCCCTTATGGAAGAACTTACCTTGATGCCATCGACAAACAGGATCTGCAACTCTGTGATTCCACTCTCCCTTAAAAGCGCCAAATCCTTTTTCGTGACCGGAGAGTTCATGGGAATCAACACCTCCCCGGTTTCAGGATTTACCACATCAAGGGCTACGATCTTTTCTATTAGATCATTTTCTTCAACTTGTACCATGATGACACCTGATTCCTCAAATTTCTTCATCATGGTCCGGGAAAACTTGCGATTCTTGCGTAAAAGGATATCGCCTGTATCAGGATTCACCACATCCAGAGTAGCCTTCTGGCCTAACATGGTCTCTGTATTCACCCTACGATACAGAAATTGGCCATCAATTACATACGTATCCCAGTTATAAAAAATACTTAACAAATCTTCAGTGCTGTAACCCATGGCTTTCAGCAACACGGTTACAGGAAACTTCCGCCTGCGATCTATCCGGACATGCAAAATGTCTTTGGGATCAAACTCCAAGTCTATCCAGGAACCACGGACCGGGATGACTCTGGCTGAGTAAAGCAATTTCCCACTGGCATGCGTCTTTCCCTTGTCGTGGTCAAAGAACACCCCCGGAGAACGCTGAAGCTGGCTGACCACTACTCGCTCGGTACCATTAATAATAAAGGTGCCGGTTCTGGTCATAAGGGGAATGGCGCCAAAGTAAATCTGCTGTTCCTTGATATCCCGTATACTTTGTACTCCGCTTTCCTTATCTACGTCATAAGAAAGGAGTCGCGCCACCATCTTCACCGGCGACTCATAGGTCACGCCGCGGGAAAGACATTCTTCCTCAGAGTATTTGGGCTCACCTATAGAATATTGAACAAATTCAATAGAAGATGCGCCTGTAAAATCCGTTATCGGAAAGACGCTTTGAAATGCCGCCTGAATCCCAACATCCTCTCTGGCTTCCGGAGCCACGTCTTTTTGCAAAAACTTGGCGTAGGAACACTGCTGCATCTCGATTAAGTTGGGAATATCAATGACTTTTTTTACACGACCAAAATTCTTTCTCACGGGTAGTGCTTGATTTTTTGCCATAGAGTACTGCCTCGGGGTAGCGTTTTTCGTTGCACATTATTGACAATTGGAGGAAATCTGAAATGTATGGGCGGGGTTTATCCCCGCCCATACAAGATGATCGAGCGGCAACCGTCATTGGATGCGCAATTTTTTATATCGTTGTGAATATTTCCTGGTTATTTTATCTCTACCTTTGCGCCGACACTCTCGACCTGTTCCTTTATCTTCTCGGCCTCGTCTTTGGAAACACCTTCCTTGATGGCCTTGGGCGCGCTCTCAACCAAATCTTTAGCTTCCTTAAGGCCTAAACTTGTTACAGCCCTGACCTCCTTGATTACCTTGATTTTCTGATCACCGAATTCTACCAGGACAACATCGAACTCTGTCTGTTCCTCAGCAGGGGCACCGCCCCCTTCACCGGCAACTGCACCGGCAGCCACTGCGACCGGCGCCACTGCACTTACACCAAACTTATCCTCCAACTCCTTGACTAGCTCAGAGAGTTCAAGCACTGTCATATTAGAAATAAATTCAATTACATCCTCTTTGGAAATAGCCATTTCAATCTCCTTATTAACTATCTATAATTCTGCCGAAGACAACCTTTCTGCAGCGTTGCATAAGAGCTGAAAGCCTGAAGCTGAAAGGGGTTGATTACGATAGATCCTTGAGCTTTGAGCTTTGAGCTGATTTTGAGCAGAACCACTTATTCAATTGTTATCATTATTTTTCTGATCTTCAATTGCCCTTAACGCATATAGCAACTTTCGCGGTATACCTGACAAGGCCATAACAAGACCTGTAGGAACAGCGACAAAAACTGTAAGCAGCTTTGCAAGCAGAACATCCCGGCTTGGGAGTTCTGACAATGCCTGGATATGGGCAATATCAATGAATTTTCCATTCAAAACGCCACCGCAGATTTCAAGGATTTCACTCTTCTTTGCAAACTCCACCAAAACCTTGGCCATAGACACTGGATCTTCAGAGGCAAAGGCCACGGCATTAGGGCCTAAAAACTGATCTGAAAGCACTTCTGCTGAAGTACCCTTTATAGCCCTTTTAAAAAGAGTGTTTTTTGACACCTTGAACTCGGCGCCTGACTCCCTTAGCTTCTTCCGAAGTTCATTGGCACCAGCAACGTCGAGACCTGAAAACCGAGTCATAACTATAGCTTCCGACCTGGAAAACTTCTCATGCAGATCCTCAACTATGGTCTCTTTTTCCTTAAGCTTTAAAGCCAAATTTCTCTCCCCCTTTCTACCATAGGCAGTTACTTTTTACTGCCAAAGGCAGAGGTCTCACCTATCTGGGTAGGTAGAGCTAAGTGCCTGACCAGCTCTATTAAACATATGAGGCGTACCTACTGTCTCTGACTAATGAGCAAACATGGAAATGTTAAATGTTGAATTATAAATTGCGGGAAAAAATATAGCTCAGTACCTTAATTCAACATTCAGCATTCAAAATTCAACATTATATTATTAAGAAGTGACTGTTTTAACTTCAGAGGGATCCACCCTCACTCCTGGTCCCATTGTAGTGGACAAAGCAACACTCCGCACATAGGTCCCCTTGCTTGTAGAAGGCTTTATACGAAGCAATGTCTCAGCAAGCAATGCGAAATTCTCCTTGATTTTATTAGAACCAAAGGAAACCTTGCCCAGGGGAACATGGACAACCCCACCCTTATCTACCCGGAAGTCTACCTTTCCTGCCTTTATCTCATTAACCGCCCTGGCAACATCAAAGGTTACTGTTCCGGTCTTAGCATTCGGCATCATACCCCTTGGGCCGAGTATCTTGCCGATCCTACCCACCATTGACATCATATCGGGAGTGGCAACAACCTTATCAAAATCAAGCCAACCCCCTTTTATCTTTTCTAGCACATCTTCAGCCCCAACATAATCGGCGCTGGCATCTTCAGCCTCTTTGGCTTTTTCACCCTTAGCAATTACCAGGACTTTTTGAGTACGCCCCGTACCATGAGGAAGGATAACAGAACTTCTCACATTCTGGTCTGCCTTCCTGGGATCGACCCCCAGGACTATGGCTAAATCTACTGTCTCGTCAAACTTGACATAGTGCGTACTGAGGACCACATCTATTGCTTCATCCAAATCGTACTTTCGGCCTGCATCCACTTTAGCCCTTGCATCCAGATATTTCTTACCATGACTTGCCATGGAATCTTTCTCCCTTGGTCTATGTTACACGATATCTGCATCGAACCGGCATCGTGTAATGACTTTAACCAATAATTTCAATACCCATACTACGGGCTGTACCTTCAATGGAACGTGCAGCCGCACTCAAATCAGCAGCGGTCAGATCCGGCTCCTTTTTCGTAGCGATTTCCTCTACCTGCTTCCTGGTAACCTTGCCGACCTTTTCCCGATTAGGAATTCCTGACCCCTTCTCGATATTTGCCGCCTTTTTAAGCAAAATAGCTGCGGGAGGCGTCTTCATAATAAAGCTGAAGGACCTGTCTGCATATACTGTTATTACAACAGGGATTATCATCCCTATCTGGTCCTGCGTTTTTGCATTAAAGGCCTTAACAAACTCCATTATGTTTACACCGTGCTGCCCTAAAGCGGGTCCCACAGGCGGAGATGGATTTGCCTGCCCTGCAGGGATCTGGAGCTTGATATATGATAAAACTTTCTTGGCCATCAGTATTCTCCTTTAACCGGCCTTTTGTACGTGTCCGAATTCCAGCTCAACAGGTGTTGACCTTCCAAAAATAGAGACAAGTACCCGAATTTTTCCTTTTTCCGGGCTAACATCATCTACAACACCGTTAAAATTGGCAAAAGGCCCATCTACCACAGTTACATTATCACCCTTTTCAAAGCTATATTTGGGTACCGGCTTTAGAGCTCGTTCTTCCATCTGGCGAATTATTTTTTCAGCCTCTTCATCTGAAAGTGGTGCCGGATTCTGCAAACCACCGATAAAGCCGGTCACTTTTGGAGTATCCTGGACCAGGTGCCACGAGTTATCATTTAATTCCATCTTTACCAGAATATAGCCCGGGAAAATCTTTCTGGCTGAGGTACGCTTTTCTCCTCTCAGAACTTCTATTACCTGTTCCATAGGGACAACAATTCCGGAGAAATACTCCTCCAGCCCGTACTGCTTAATCCTCCCCTCTAAAGAGATCTTGACCTTATGCTCAAACCCGGAATAAGTGTGAACAATGTACCATTTGTGTACCATTAAAAGTTACTCATTTACAAGTTATAGAAAGTCATGTGTAACATGGACTAACTTATTTTTTTAGTAAGCGTTCACGGAACGCTGAAATTGGAAATTTGCCTTTCATGCTTTTGTTTCGTTTCATCTCTACCAAATTTCTAATTTCTAATTTCCAATTTCAAGCCATTGTTAATAAATAAGAAAGCTGACAAGCTTTGTCAGGGAAATATCAACTATACCAAGGTACGCAGTAAAGAAAAACGTAATTGCCAATACAGCAGTAGTCAGCGCAATTGCTTCCTTCCTGGAAGGCCAAGTAATTTTGTCAAACTCGACACGGACCTCCAAAAGAAAAGACTTGGCCTTATCCACCCAACCCATAACACCGCTGCTCAAAGCAGGGCCGGCCTCTACCCGACCGGAGGCATGAGTAGACGAGTGGCTCTTGACAGGCTTGTCATTGCCTTGTGTTACAGCCTGCAAATTTTCCCTACTCTGAAGCTTTCTAACTTTCTTTTTTGTCACTTAAATCTCCCGACTTGCCGGAGTCGATTTATATTTTCTAATAACGGACGATGGCAGGCCAGGAGGGACTCGAACCCCCAACTCCCGGATTTGGAGTCCGGTGCTCTACCATTAGAGCTACTGGCCTGCTGAAATACGACCCTTCCTGTACCTGTTAAGCACATGGAAATAGCACATTCCGTGCTTTGCCGCAGATACAGATATCGTGTAGCATAAAATGCTGCAAGCAGATACTAAAACTACTTTACCGCTCACGGGGTTACAACGCCCGTTTTACCACAACCTACCGAGCTGTAAGCGTTTACAGGGTGCTGCAGATGCGAGGCGGAGGGTACGCAGACGTACTTCCTGTACTTCAAGTGCCCGACAACAAAGCAGATGCGGTGCCATGTGAACACTTACAAACTACTTTATCTCCTTGTGTATTGTATGCCTTCTGTCAAATCGGCAGTATTTCTTAAATTCAAGCTTATCAGGAGTAGTCCGTTTATTCTTTGTAGTAGTATAATTGCGCCGCTTGCAGACCGTACATGCAAGGGTGACTATCTCTCTCATGGCCAGCCTCCTACTCTATGATTTCAGTTACCACGCCGGCCCCGACTGTTCGGCCACCTTCGCGGATCGCAAATCGAACTCCCACTTCCATGGCTATTGGCTGAATCATCGAAACCTCAAAAGTTACATTATCACCAGGCATCACCATCTCTACACCCTCAGGCAACGTCACTATTCCTGTAACATCCGTGGTCCGAAAATAAAACTGCGGACGATATCCAGCAAAAAACGGGGTGTGACGACCACCCTCCTCCTTGCTCAATATGTATACCTCAGCCTTAAACTTCTTATAAGGCTTGATAGAACCAGGTACTGCTACTACCTGACCACGCTCAACTTCTTCACGCTTAGTACCGCGCAACAATACACCAACATTGTCACCGGCACGACCCTCGTCCAAAAGCTTCCGAAACATCTCAAGACCGGTACATACCGTCTTGCGAGTAGGACGAATCCCTATTATCTCAACATTCTCACCAACATGAAGTATGCCACGCTCAACACGACCAGTCACAACAGTACCACGACCACTAATGCTGAATACATCCTCAATCGGCATCAAAAAAGGCTTGTCTATATCACGCACAGGCTCAGGAATATAATTGTCAAGAGCATCCAATAACTCAAAGATGCACTTGGTCTTCTCAGGATCAGTATGATTGTTCAAGGCCTCAAGGGCACTACCCTTGATAATAGGAATGTCATCACCAGGAAACTCATACTTGCTAAGAAGGTCCCTCAACTCAAGCTCAACTAACTCAATAAGCTCAGGATCATCCACCATATCACACTTGTTCAAAAAAACTACAATGGAAGGTACTCCTACCTGACGAGCAAGCAAAATGTGCTCACGTGTCTGAGGCATAGGTCCATCATCAGCACCAACTACCAAAATGGCACCATCCATC
>Ga0164318_10002618_pt1 | contig 16806 bp, 20 predicted proteins | sample GuaBasSedimGuay9_FD_113734 | JGI IMG/M metagenome (GOLD analysis project Ga0164318, IMG submission 113734) | Subseafloor sediment microbial communities from Guaymas Basin, Gulf of California, Mexico - Guay9, Core 4571-4, 0-3 cm | ecosystem: Environmental > Aquatic > Marine > Hydrothermal vents...
AAAAAAACAATTAAAAGGCTCGACCAGATATTTCAGTCGAATATTGATTGGGTTAAGGGATCGCCCATCCATTAAATTAAACAGGTATTCGGAAAAATGAGCAGAATTTAAAAATAACCAAGCATATAAATAGAAACTAATTGAAATTTCGATTAAAATAAAAGCTATAGAAGAGAATATAAGAAAACTACCATAAATTTACTATCAGAAACACAGCTTGAAAAATATAAATAATTTGCTGAGAAGAATGGAAAAATTTTTTCTGGTTTAATAGGGAATTTACATGATAAGGCTATAAATATGGAACTATCTGGCGAAAACATTGACCTATCATGATTCAAAGAAAAAGTGAAAGTTATGCTAACGGAATTAATGGATAAATGATTAAAATTAATGGAGGATCAATTGATGGATAAGATTGACTATGCGGTCAACACAGTCCTATATAAACTCATCGGAACGATGAATGGAAACTCGGAGAATATGGAACAACGCATAATGGATTTTTTAAATTCCCTAGATAACGGTGGTAATTATAAAAAATATTTAATGCCAGAAATTGCACGATTTTTGGGTACAGCTGAATAAACCACGATGAAAGCGTTAGATGCTTTGATGGCGAATTATAGCCTGAAAATTTATTATAACGAAATGAAATTTGCTCTCAGATGAGAAAATTAAAATGTATATAAATACCGATGATATTACCTATGAAAAATTGATTAAACTCGCTGAAGAAAAGAGAGAAATTAAAGGAAGTAAAACTGAAATCTAATGACGAATTAATAAGATAATGGCTCATCACCTATAGATCTAAGGCAACTAAGAAGACTTATAGAAACTAGTTAATACACTTCATCAAATTTATTAATAGGAAAAATCTGCAGAATATGAAGAACCTTGAGCTGGAAAATTATTACCAATATCTGAATAAATCGGACTATAAAAAGTGCACTAAGGAAGTTAAATATTATTCCATGATAAGTTTCTTTAAATACTTTAAACATCTGCAGAATATTGATGAAGAAGATAAATTGGGATTGTATTTTAACCCTAATCTGATATTGGATGTCAAAAGAAATTAGAATAAAGATAAAAACAAAAAAAGTTCGATATCTTAGAGCCCGATGGAATTTTTATGGTATTGGATAGGTTAAAAGAATATCACTTCAAAAAATACATCATCCTCTATATATTAGCGGATACGGGAATGAAACGGATAGGATTGCCCAATCGAATTCTTTACCACATTTTGGACGTTTATTTTGATCGGTTGGGTTATAGATTGATAAACATGATTCACATCTTATTTCCGTCTTAAGCTCAACGTTTATTGAACGCATTTGTGCAATTCGATTCGATTTTCTTTATGATCCGGCGTTGATTATTATATATAAAATACATGAAGTAGTTGCAATAAGCGGTTGTAATACTATTTCAGTCACTGCGTGCCTTTATGGTGTTATAGAATATAGAAAGTCTGCGTTTCCAAAAATCTTGGCTATAAGTAGTATTATTACAGATCTTCTATTTTGTATCTTCATTTTAGGTTTTATTATTGTTGAATATATTATTATTACTCCACAAAAATTTGTATATACTGTTGAATGGTCTGCTTTTTTCTCTTTATTTTTCTGGCTAATAGCTCATGGTATATATTTCATAAAACAAAGATGATTAGAAGATTCTAAACAAACAATATAAGGAAGATAGAGTAGCAATACAAAATTAACCACAGTTGATAATACCTACACTCTTAGATCTATATACATTTACATTACTATATTACCCACCGGTTCTTACCATATTAATTATTTCGAGGCAGGAGACTCGATGGATATAACACGATCACCCGCTACTGGAGCTGATTTGAAACCTTACGTAGAATCAGCACCAATCCCTGGTTTTACATGGATTTATGAATTACTTAGTATCTTCTTTGTATTTGGTTTAATATTAGCCATAAATCAAAAGAAATAGCTGACTAAAATTTAATCTAACCCTTTTTTTGTTCAAACTTTTATTGATCTTTTTTGGAAAATAATATTTCATCGTATTTTCAATATATCCCTCTTCTTTTTTTCTGTTATATTTTTTCTCTTCCGTAAATTATTTACCAAATGATATAACTCCCTTGATTTTATTTTATCTTTTTGAAAGAAAATTCGGAATAAATCTATTAATTGAATGGCTCGAAAATTATTAATCCTAGCGTATTCTAGTAATGCTCCATCTTCGCTTACTATAATATGGTTTTTACTTTTTCTTCCAAAACTAAGTATACTCGCATCTGCTTCGTCAAAATTTAATCTTAAAGATTTGTTATAAATTTGTCTATTTTCAATAGGATTAATTTTTGTCTTTTCTTTTATTATGGATTTACATTTATAATATTCCAATTCTTTTAAAACTTGATGTGTTACTGCAATCTCAGCCCAATCATATATTTTAGATGGTTCAAATAAATTATCCTCCTTTAACACCTCCAATTTAAGCCATGTGCATGTATCTATCAATAAGATCATATTGCTAGATAATATATCAATATTTTTATATATTTCCATCTACTTTTTCTATCATAGGTAATAAAATTGACTCAGATTAATATTAGATTAAAGGATGAAATTTATGAAGTTATCGAGTTCTTAGCGCAAAAAAAGAAAGTATCAAAATCCGAAATCGCTCGTGAATTATTAATGAAGAGTTTAAATGATATATTATTACCTATTTTAATAAATGACTATCAAAAAGGGGAAATCTCCATTAAAAAAATCATCAAATTCACTGATTTGCCCCCTATTGAGGTTATGAGAAAAATTTCTAATTCTATTGATGATCCTCCAATTTCTGCTGAGGTCGATAATTATACCTCTAAAGTAGCTGACGAGATATTAAAACAATGGAAAAATGAAGATTTTTAGGGGGCTAAACAGTATTAAATTCTAAAGCTAGGATATTTATTAATATTGATTCATAGTAAAAAATTATAGATATAAGTTAATATCTTTATTTTTCCTCTTTTTATATTATTATTACTTGAATTGTTTCCAAACATGATAACTTATTTTTATTTTTGAAGGAGAACTTAATAATTCTTCCAGAGAGTGAACTCTCCTTATTATTAATTGATTTTTATGCATATAGACTTTTTACAAAATCTTATGCTTTAAAAATAAAACATCTTTAATTTTTATTTTTTTCTACTATTTTTCCGCCGCAATTCTCTATTACTTTTAATACAAGTCCCATCGACCTTCCTAACATCTTTTTTCCTATTTCCATTTCTTTTATTACTCCTTTCACCAAACTTGGAGATTCTCTAATAGTATAATAAAAATTCAAGACCTTTTTCCACATCTCCTTACTTCTTTTTACTTTAAAATTTATCTTTCTCCAATATGGTATTAAATTTTTTATTTTTCGAAAAATGGGATTTAAACCTACTAAAAAGTTAATAATTAAATTTCGATTAAGATCAGAAATTATCGCTTTTTTAAAATTGAATAGGTACCGTTTAAATTAGTATTATAAAAAAGTATTCAAAAAAAATAATAAAGGAAATTTTAGAAGATAAGAAAAACTATTTTTTAGAAATATAGTCAGTATTTAATTATTTTCCCCAGATTTCTCTAATTTTTTGTCTGAGGACTTTACCTACCGGAGATAATGGTAGCATATCTACAAAAACAATAGACCTTGGTTTCTTATAACCTGCAATTTTTCCTTCTACGAATTTGAGTATCTCATTTTCGGTAACATTAGCTCCTTTTTTAGGGACAATTACAGCACGAATTAATTCACCCCATTCTTCATCAAGAACCCCAATAACTACAGCTTGGTCGATTTTAGGGTGTTCTAACAGAACTTCTTCTACTTCGACAGGATAAACTTTCTCGCCACCAGTATTAATACACTCCTTTTTTCTTTCAACTATAAATACTTCACCGTCCTTAATAAACCCTAAATCACCGCTATGTAGAAAACCATCTTCATCGATAGCTTCTTTAGTCTTTTTTTCATCTTTATAATAGCCTTGCATTACAGCAGCACTTTTATAGCAGAGTTCACCGATAATCCCTTCGGGTACTTCATTATTATTTTCATCAATAACCTTTATTTCAGTACCAACAAGTGGGACGCCAACACTTTTATCCTTAACTTTATTTATTTCTCCATCTACTTTCATTGTAGCAACAGGAGACATTTCAGATTGACCAAATGCATCAACAACAACGGCATTTTTAAAATGTTGTAATAACTTCTTTTTATATTTAGCACGTAAAATTGCAGCACCAGTTAGACAGATATTTATACTGGAAAGGTCGAATTTTTTAACGTTGCTCTCTAAATAATCAATTACTCGTTTCCACATTGTCGGGACTAAAAAAATTTGTTTTAATTTTTCTCTCTCGATTAATTCCAAGATTTCTTCGGGGTTAAACCGTTTACCCTTAGGAAATACAACAATAGCCCCTTGAAAAATCCACGAAATAAGAAATACAGCGTACGATGCAAGATGAAAAAGCGGAGGAACCATAATAGTTTTTTGAATTTCCTCTTCTTCCTGTTTTGACTTAATAGAATCTTTAAGCGCCTTAACTACTTCTTTTTCACCTTCAATCTTTATCCTGCCTTTAAGCATTAATTTTAATAGTTTAAAAGTGTATAGAATTTTACCCCATCTACTGTAAGTTAGGGGTTTTAGATTTGCGAGGTCTCTAGCCTGGTCTGCAATTGCAAGATAAACCCGTCCATGGTATTTTCCTTCAGGTGGTTTTCCGACAAAAGCTTTAATTTTATTTTCACGGACTGCATAGGTCATTGCAGGTATAGATGGTCCGATTTTAGCTGGTTGCTCAATTACAATGACTCTATCGTGAAACTGAGGATATTTTTCAAAAAAGACCTCAGGAATCCCGGTAAGGGTCGTAGTCTGTGATTCGAGGATTCTACGTTGAAATTCATTTTTTGCATAGACGGGTAGGTCTAATTCTTCGACTGGAGGTAAGATGCCAGCTAAAAATGAAATTGCAGCTTCTTCATTACTTAAAATATTATCATAACTTAACATTACACCTTTTGGACGGCCAGTAGTCCCACCCGTATAAATTATTACAGCAGTATCGTGAACGCCTATATTTATTTTAATTAATTTATCCCTTGATTTATTTATTAACTCCTCATAATTAAGCATTCCTTCAGGTGTATTGCTACCATAATGTATTAGATATTTAACTTTCGGGATTTTGGTAATTATTTCTTGCACCATAGGAAGGACATCATCATGAAAAATGAATATTTTTGAATCTGAATTATTTAATAAGAATTCCATTTCCGATGAAATATATCTGAAATTCATTGGGACAGGTATTGCACCTAATTCTTGAACTGCAATATTTGTTTCTATGAATTGAGGTGAATTATAAAATAAAAATGAAACTTTATCTCCCCGTTTTATCCCAAGATTTTTAAGGCCATTCGCCAATTTATTAATTCTTATCATTAATTGCTTCCAAGTAATATATTCATCCCCATAAATTATCGCAACTCTATCTTTAGGGTAATATTTTGATTTAATGACAATTGATTCCAAAAATTTTCCTAGTTTTACCAATTTATTTACTCTATATAGATTTTTTTAAATTAAAATTTTCTATTTTTTTAAAAATCTCAAAAAAAATACTTATTTTTTTAATAAATTTTGATTTTTTGATTTTTTTAATCAACGAATATATAATTATAATTTATCTATAGAAATATTTATATAAATTTTAGAAAAAAATGAGTTCCTTTAATACAGTTGGGAATTCGGTATGAGGTAATTTTATAAGATATAGAAACAAATATTATTATGTTAATTCAAAAAAATGAGCCAAAATGAGAATTAATATTATTATTAATATTCGTTAATATTTAATTATAAAATTTATATTAATCTGGTCAATTTTAAAAGAAACGGTATGAATTTTATGAAAATTAATATTGCATGTTTACAAATGGCTTCTAAACCTTATGATTGGGACTACAATATAAATAAGACCACTTCAATGATTCGAGAAGCAGCTGAAAATGGCGCAGAAATTTGTTTACTTCCTGAGATTTTTATTCCAGGATATTCTTTAAGCTATAAAAATTTTGAACACGCCGAATCTATGGACGGAAAAACTATTAATAAAATCCTCGACCTTGCAAAAGAATTGAATATTTATATTTCTGGGTCAATAATAGAAAAATTAAACGAAGATTTTTATAATACCATGTTTTTATTAGGGCCTCAAGGAATACTAGGTACCTACCATAAAAAATATGTTTTTGGTTTCGAACAGAAATATTGGAAACGCGGCAACGAATCTACTTTTATAAATTCTAAATTCGGAACAATTGGACTTGGAATATGTGCGGATATGCACTACTCAGACTTATGGAAACAATATAGTGAAAAGACTAACCTAATATTGATTTGTTCCGCTTGGGTCGATACAAGTCATATAAAAATATCTTATGCAAAACATGAGTTTGAACTCTGTAAAACACTTCCAGTTAAAATTTCAAAAGTACTTCAAGTCCCAACTGCTTATTGTAATGCCGCACATGAATGTACCGGTTTCTATTCGTTCATGGGTACCACAAAGTGCGGCGGATTCTCAAAAATCATTCAAAATGGAGAAATAATTGCAAGTCTCGATTCGGGAGAAGAAGGAATCATCCATGGAAAAGTAGATATCTCCAAAAATTTCCCAGTAGTTGACCCTTCAGAATTTGATAACTGGATAAAATACTCACTTAAAGAAATAATTCCGAAATTTGTTGTGGAAGATATAGCAGGATTCCTTGGTAGGATCTCCTACCGAAAATATAAAAAGAAATATCTATAAACAAACTACTTTAAAACATAGTACCTAATTTTTTGTTTAAATAAAAATAAAAAAATAAGTATATTAGTTAAATAATTCTAATAATCGATCCATATTTCTAATTTGTTCATTACTGTTGAATTGTAAATACTAGATAATAATCCAAATGCATAGACTAATATATATCCTAATATATTCAAGCCATAAATCAATGAAAACGATAGATTATAGGGAGGGGCATCCGCCAATAAATACAATAATTGAGATCCAGCTATTAATATTGAGGACAACACAATAATTAACGTAAAACTCCAGTTTATAAGTTTGACCCATTTATGTACATCTATTATAGTCAATGCTTCAAATTTAAAGTTCATAAATATTAAGACAGCATTTACCCCAATTGTACATAAAAATATTATTGCACTTGTCTGGCTTATAAGTGGTACTCCAATAAGAGATATAAGGTAGACTATTAATGCAACTCCATTTATACCTAATGCTCCAAATGTGATATATCTAAACCAATCTCTAAATTTCATTTTTTTTATCACCTCTAACTTTGTAATATTGCCATAAATCGCTCCCAATAATATAATGCAATTTGACCTGCCGGAGATGTCGGTATTGTATCGAACATATGTCCTACAAACGGAAATTCTATTAATATAAAAGGACTTGTAGCATTCGCCTTGTAAGCTGCTTGCAACATTCTCGCCTCTTCTACTGGTGCCAATGCATCTTGGATTCCCTGTAAGAATAAACAAGGCGGAGCTGATTTATTCACATAATATAAAGGAGAAATTAACCTATTAAGACTATCGTCCGTCACAGGATTTCCACCAAACGCTTTTTCCATTAAATCATCGAAATTAGGGTCTATTCCAACTATTGGATCATTCATATGCGTACTAAATAGGTCCTTAAAGTCACATGGCCCATACCTCGGTATTATCCCCCGAATTTTAACGCTGTCATTAAACACATTCCTCCAAGTAGTATTCCACCCAATAAAAGTTTCAGTTAATTGCCCACCTGCACTTAAACCAGTAACAAATACACATGAAATATTTGCATGGTATTTACCAGCATTTGCAACTAAATAGTCTGTAAAATTCCCTAAAATTTGCACAATCATCTCTTGAACAGTATAACTCCTTTTAGTCAATGAACGCCCTAATAGCCCTTGAACTTGGCTTAATAATGGGTCTACATCATATCCAAAAATTTTTTCACCCGGAAAATGCGCGAGCCCATATTGTAAATCAAATACAACATACCCCTGACTGGCAAAATATCTTGAATAAAATACTAAATTTTCAATCCCTTTATTCCCTATTACCCAAGCTCCACCATGTATGTTTATTAACACCGGAAAAGGACCACTACCACTTATCGGACGATAATAGTCAAAATAAAATTTGTCTCCAGATGTCGGGTCGGTCAAATACGGACCTTGGTTATATGATACATTATACTGTAGATCCTCTAAACCATTGTACATCCTCCAAAACTCAAACGGAGAACTCCTTAACTTCGCTCTTAATTCTGGCTTTATTAAACTCATATAATTGTCCCCAAATGCCGCCTTAAACTGCGTTTCCGCACTATTTATTGGCGCTGAAATCCCCGCAATTAATGGCATCGAATTCATTATTATAATTGGTATCACTAGAACTAACGGTATTATCCAAAATTTTCGATCCCTATCATGAAGCCCAGCCGCTATTAACGCAATCACCAGATAAAATATAAAACTAATACATGATATCGAAGATAATATAATGTTTAATACCCCAAAAACAAGGTTCTGTCCACCAGTTACAACTATTATACCAGAAATAAATCCTACTACCAATAATAAATATGCTATAATTAAAATCAAATACCTTAAGATCTTCTTAATATTCATCTGAATCCCTCTTTGTCTGTTTTTTCATTTTGTAAATCTTTTTATTATCTTTATTTATTAAAAATATTTAAATGTTTGCTTTTAAATTTAATAGAAATGATATTATAAACTAATTTGGTATTTTGAAACATTTTCTATTTATCTATTTCAATCCCAGCTGTTCATTTTTTTATAACTTTAAGAATTTGTTTTATTAAAAATTAAAAAATGATCTAATACACCGTCGTTTATTACAATTCTATAAAATATTTCATGATAATTTAATATTTTTGAAAAATGAGTTTTCTCTCGCTCCTTTATTTTATTCTGCCTAAATTCTTCATTTATATTATATAAAAGACCAAATGAAGAAAAAGTTCGTTTCTACCTATATAAACCGCTAAATTGTATCTCCCTGCTTTTTTGGAACCTATATTTTAGGATATTTTACTAATTAATAAATATAAAAACTCGTCCTACAATTTTTATAGAAATTTCTTTGATAATAACACTATTACTGGCATTTTTTGATTTCCATTCTAACTTTACTTGCACGGAATTATAAATAAGCTCCATAGCTTGCTTTAACAAAATAAAGATAAACCTATCACTTCAATCAAGCATGAAGGAAATATTTTTTAAATCGACCCGTCCATTCTCAAATAACTTTAATAGGATCTGTTCTATTTTACTATCACGTTTATTGTGTATATAGCTAATATGGGTATAAAGAGTCCTATTACAACATTTATAATAATATTGAAACCTGTATTTAATAGAAGCACCATGTCTATTTTTCTTTATATCATGCAAGTTAAAATTATTTGTAACATTTAAACAAATAATAGAAAACTTAATTTAAATATAGAAATCTATAATTGAAATTTTCAATTTATTATAATATTTATATTCCCTAATTCTCATTTATTTCTGTCCAAAATTACTTATATCCCTTAAATATACGCTGATATGAAAAAATATTTCTTAATTTTATATTACAAAAAAAGTATAATTCTTATTTTTTTATTGGGTAAAGGATTTTGAATAAACTCTTTTTAATCAAGAAATTTATATTTTAATATAAAGAATATTTTGTAGGTTAATAAAGATGAGTTTAAAAAATGAAGGGTTAGGAATTTTTAATAAAAAAAGGATGTATCAAGATTTTTCTGAAATATTTAAAAAGTTTGAAAGGGTCGGATTAAGTTATATATATGGGTCTTTCTTGTCAAGAGATAAATTTAATGACATAGATATTGGGATTGTATTAATAGATCCTGAAAATTCTTATAATGACTGGGAATATGGAAATATGGTTGGAAGGGAGTTAGAACGATCAATTAAATATAGAATTCCAATAGATATAAGGGTATTAAATAATGCACCAAATTATTTTCAATTTAATGTTTTGAAATATGGAAAATTAATATATTGTAAAGATGAGAAATTTCGGGTTAAACACCAAAAAAAGGTTATTTCAATATTTTTGGATTATAATGATACTCTTAAATGGTTTCATAATCAAATATTGGAGAAAATATAATATGTTTGATAAAAATGGAATAATAGATCATTTACAAGAACTTAAATTAGCCATGAAAGATTGGAAAAAATACCAAAAATATTCTTTAGCGGATTTGGAATTTGATAGAGATAAAAGAAATATGATTTTCCACGCAATGTTAATAACAATCCAATCATCAATCGATATTGCTAATCACTTAATCTCAGAATTTGGATTTGATATCCCACGCACGTATCGTGAGACATTCTTAATTCTAATTCAAAAAAATATAATTTCCAAAGAATTAGGTGATAAACTAGCAGATTTAGCCAGTTTTAGAAATTATTTAGTCCATATATATTGGAAAATAGATATTAAATTAGTGTATAATATACTTCAAAATGAATTAATATATTTTCAACAATTTTTAGAAAAAATAAAGCCATATTTAAAAAAATTTAATGAATAAAAGGATAGGAGAATTATTATTTTAAATAAAAACATTCGAATTTAAATCCTTACAAATATCTATAGTCCTTGACAAAAGATAAGCCAATATTAAATTACCAAACATAAAACAATTTTCTAAATTTTTAAAATGTTGGGATCCATTTGCCAGTACAATTAAATCTATGGCTGAGCATATTATAGGAAACACTCGTAATAAAGAATTTGTAAATTCTATCAAAAATTGAAAAAATATTACTATGACACAATAATAAAAAAGAAACAGCAAAAAAATTTAAATTTTATTAATAAATTTATTAATTATTGATTGTTAATAGATGCCTTTGAGGCATATAAAATGGTAAATAATAGAGATATACCAAAAAATTATCTTTTTGACCCATCTGAGGCGATTGAACAAATAAAAAAACTTACCCAATATCTTTTTATCGGGCTAGTTTTTGTGCATAGGCGAATAAATGGTGAAATAAATATTGAAGTCCCGCTCATGTATAATGGTTTCGCACTCGACCGAATCCATTTTGATCTTCGCACATATAGCCCTGTTCCAAAAAGTCATAACCCATTCTATTTTAATATAAAAATTGACAAAAAAAATTAAAATTAGGATGGAAAAAATTTTATCCGAATTGAAGGTTTTGGACTCTGCCGAATTTAGGGATCTAAAATCAGTTTGGGCTATCCCTCTTATCTAGGGTCACTTTATTATTGCACACATCAAAGTTAATTTGGAAAATTTAGAAATTCTTCAAGATTATCTATTGACTCAAGAGGTGCGGTGTTCTGTATTTTAAATGATTAAAAAGACTTTTTTATTTTATAAAATACGAAATAATTTTTACAATTCTTATGTCCAATTTTATAATACTTCTTATAACCAGCCCACAAATCGCCGGCTACGAAATACTATCAACAAATTACGTCATAATTCTCCAAATTTTTATGTTTATGCTAGTCTCCCAAGGATTAGAATTATCTGGTTTTTTTAATAAAATTTCACAGCAAATAATAAACAAATTAAAAAATAAATCCATTTTTGTTCAGTTTTTAATTTTAGCCCTTATATCAGGGTTATTTGCTTCAGTAATAATGAGCGATTCGGCTATTTTTGTTTTTCTCCCATTTATTGCTACTTATTTAAAAAATATTAAAAAGCAATATGATAACATTAATCAAAATTATATATTGTTTTTAATTATCTCGATTATAAATATAGGTTCGTCATTAACTCCAATGGGAAATCCTCAAAACATTATTATCTGGCATTATTATGATATAGATTTCTGGAATTTTATCTTATATATTATGCCATTTATTAGTATCACATTTATTTTCCTTCTTTTAACCTCCATCTTTTTCTTAAAAATAGATAACGCTAAAAAATTTAAAATTGAAATGAATAGTAAAGCCAAACAAAATAATATACAAGAAATAAAAAGCAAAAAATTAAAATCAGAATTATCTAAACCAAAAATTATGGGGTCGTCTCTTAATTCTTTATCTCCCCCGGTCCCTATTTCTATTAGATTAGACAAAAAAGTATTTTATATTTCAGCTCTTTTATTAATTATAGACATTATCCTGGTCGAATGTAATTTTACTATTATAGCTTTTTTAATTACTTTTGGTCTATTTTTATTGATAAAACGTACAATGATTATAAAAATGGACTATATACTTCTTTTAATATTCTTATTTATGTTTATTGATATAAATATTCTTATTTGTTTAGTCCAAAATTTTCTGAATACTATAAAAGATAATATAAGCCTTACATCTGAAGAAACATTCTTGTTTGCAGCTCTTCTATCTCAAATAATTAGTAACGTCCCAGCAACAATAGTTTTGAAAAATTTTACTAACGCATGGCTGGCATTGGCAGTTGGAGCAAATATTGGTGGCTTAGGCTTTATAATAGGTTCTATGGCAAATCTTATTGCAGTTCGACTTATTAATCTTAATATAAAAAAATTTCTTATATATTCAATTCCATTTTTCTTATTAAATTTAATATTTATTGGTATTATTTTTATCTTTATATAATAACAACTACATTTTAATAATTTTATAAAGATTTTGAGCTCGATATATTGTTATTATTTATTATACCTTTCCCTGTTTCCAATTTATCCGCTTTTAAAATATTATATTGAATATTGTAAGTCGTAGAAACTTGATTTCAATGTTTATTAAAGAATTAAATTCTAAATTAATATTATAAATAGATAAATAATAACTTTATTAATCTTTATTGCGATAAATTATCTAATTTTATATCCATTCTGCCTGTCCCTTTTTAATTTATTATTGTTAACTTTTGTCCAATAAATTAATTTTATATTATTACTATCATATAATTGAATTAAAGAATAGGATTTTGTTTTTCAAATAAAGATTTTAGAATTTATTTATTAAAAAACAAGTTCTAAATGATGAAAATGCAGCCTGAAACGGAATTTGGAAAAAAAGACGGCAAGCTTACCCTTATGTTTTTCTCACCCCACCCGGATGATATTGAAATTGGAGTACCATTCCAATATATCAATGGGGTAAGAAGAGGTGATAAGATAATTGAAGTATTAATGACTAATGGTGAATTTGGTACTGATAGGGATGAATTTAAAGGAAAACGACTTGTTAAAATTAGGGCTAAAGAACTTGAAAATTCTAATAATATTTTAATTATGAACATAAACCCAAATAACCGCATAAAATTAATAAGACTTGGTTATATCGATGGACACCTCCCCTTCACAAATAAAACAATACAAAGAATTACAGATTTAATTAAACAGGAATCCCCACATATCATTTTTACGTGCGACCCCTGGTACGTCCAGGATTACCATCCAGACCATGTGAATGCAGGAAGATTAGTATACTTTGCATTAAAACGACTTAAGAAGTCTGAATTACCTTTAAAAGTCTTTTACTATTATACAACAAAAGCAGATACATACCTGAAATGTAATTGGTCCGATTTTAAGATTGTTAAATTAATGCAGTCCCAGCATAAATCCCAATATTCTCCTTTTGAAAATAAAATTTTTATTACAATTTACAATAAATTGAGTGTTATAAAACATTTTTTTGAATGTGGATACTTTTCGGAAAGTTTTCGTAGCCAAAAATTTAATAATGATAAGATTGTTTCTCCTAAACCTTTTAATAAAATGGGATTCTCCAAAAGAATTTTATATTATATATTAAATTATTTTACCGAAAAGGGATATAAAAAATTTCACAATTTGTCAATTGAAGACCTTAAAAATAGGGGGCAGATTTAATTTTTATTCTATTATCAATAAATAATAAAGAAATTGTGTTCATTTAGACACATTTATTTATATTCTTTTTTTCTTAAAATAGCAATTAAATTATAATAATAATTAAAATTTATTATTATAAAATAATCATCTCCAATTAAAAGAAGTTAATTTGATATCTATAAAATTATTGCCTAAAATTTAGCAATATTTTATAGATCATTTTAGAAATTAAATAGACATTTTTCAATTCATCAAGTTCATTATTAGTGATTATTTAATATGTTTAAAATTATTAATAATTTTTATTAATCATTTATTAAAAAATTTAATTCTTTATTTAAAAGTTGATTGATAAATTTTATATTTTATAGCTAATAATTAGAATTTTACTAATTTTATAGGAATTTCATTTACAATATTTCCTCTAAATTAGTTCCTAGGCAAATTTTAATTAGAATTAGATAATAAGATTAAAGAAAAATATAACAATTTTTTAACACATATAAAAATCAATAGGACTTCTATAATGAAATTTCCAAAAATATATAGAACACTTAGAAATACTAACTGGAACAAATATTCAAAAGTTAGTTCTTAGTTTAGAGCATTTAATAAGGCATTATTGAGTAAAGAACTTGTAAAAATAGCTCTAAAATCAATATATCAAATTGAGCCATTATTAGAAATTGAAAGAATAAATGGTATTATACAAGAATTTAATCTTCGATTTGAACATAAACTTATTTCAAAACTTACTTTAAACCTTAAAATATTGAAGCAATCAATCCGTTCATTCTCCTATTCCATAAAAAATAAAAATTAAAATAGGATAGTAGTTACTGAGTTATTAGTAAAGTTTGAAAATTTGAAAATAAAAGAATTTGGTATTCTGGTAATAACAATGACTGAAAATGTAATAAAAGAAGACACTGACGAAATTGCTAAGGAAATTATCGTGATTGTAGATAATAAATTAGAGGAATAAGGTTGGAATGAACTGGCTACGGATTTAGTAGTCGCTAAAACCCTTATTGCTCAAGAAGAATTGACTGAAAAAATAAAACATATAGAAGAAAATCAAATCAAATTTATGAAAAAAATTGAGGATTTAAAAGATCTTATTTTACAAATGCTAACTAACTAAATTGGAAAAATAATAATAATTATAGAAATACAAATTTTATCCTAATTGTTATTGAAAAATATTCAGTTAACTAAAAACACATTTTTCAATAATTACTTTAATATTCCAATTTTAGTAATCGTCTTTTTGTTAAAGTTGCTGAAATCATGAGAAGACATTTGGTAATGTATATTTTCATGCCAATAGGCACTGATTATTCTTTATTCATTCTTTTATTTAATTATAAAATTTATAAAAAAACTTGAAAAAGAGATAATCCTCATATTAATGGGAATATATTTAATTCTTGCAGGATATACGCTTATGGTATTTATTTAAATATTCTGAACTATTAGACCGTAAAAGCACTCTTGAAGAAATTTTGAGAGCCACTTTCTTTGGGGGGTACGGTACCGTGAGGATGATATTAAAAATACTGAAAATAAGAAGCATTGTCCTAGATTTGATAAAATCGGGTCGAGATAATCAGAAAAAATCCTAAAAAAAGTGTATATCGTGATTAGACTTAATAATTTAAATAGTAAGTTTTATATAATACGATATATTATAATGTAATATGAAAATGATAACCACATCTATTCGTTTTCCAGAGGACATAATTGATGATCTAGAAAAAATCTGTAAAGAAGAAGGAATGGACAAAGGGGCAATAATTAGGAAATTCTTGAGGGAATCAATAAAAAATTATAAGATAAAAAAAGCAATTGAATTGTATAGAGATGGTTTGATTTCTCTATGGAAGGCAGCTGAACTTGCTGACATTACTTACCGAGAAGCACTAGATGAATTGAAAAAAAGGAATATTCCTTTTAATTATTCAAAAGAAGATCTTGAAAATGACCTGAAATGGATATTAGTGCCATAAGCAATGCAGGACCAATAATTCATCTCGTCAAAATTGGTCAACTTCTTTTATTGAAACAATTATTTGGAAATATTGGAATCCCTGAAACTGTGAAAATTGAAATTGTTGAAAAAGGTAAAGTTCAAGGAAAACCAGATGCACTCATTATTGAAAAAGAGATTAATAAATGGATTAAGGTACTAAAAGATCCAAAAATTAAAAAAGAATTTTCAGAGAGGTCTGGAATTCATTCAGGGGAGATTGCGGCAATCATGCTTGCAGGAGAATTAAACTTACCTGTATTAATTGATGATTCATCAGCCCGTAATTTTGCTATTCTAATGCAGGTAAGAGTGCTCGGTAGCATTGGGATATTAATAAAAGCTGTTAAAAGCAACATCTTGTCCATTTCTAATGCTTTAAATGCCTTGGAAAAACTCTCTGAAGTTATGTGGTTAAACGCATCAATATATCAAAAAGCAAGAAATTCCATAATCTCCTCTAAGAGTTCAAATGAAGAACATTAATTACTCGGACGATTTGTGGAAAAAACTATCATTTTGAATGAATGGAATGATGATATTAATATCTAAAAATAGTTTTCAATGTCCACGACCCTCACTCACCATTCTTATTGCAAGTTTATCAGATACGAGATTAACTTGAAAAACATTAAAATTGATCAAGTTAAATATTATCCGTCTAATTTTTTCTAAATTTACCTCAGGTTTTTCTTTATAACTAAGATTCATTCATTGATCTTTCCGCTATAATCTAACGAATTGCTGTGGCTCGACTTGGATGCCGACTAATCCATATCAAATAACCGAGT
>Ga0164318_10002619_pt1 | contig 16796 bp, 12 predicted proteins | sample GuaBasSedimGuay9_FD_113734 | JGI IMG/M metagenome (GOLD analysis project Ga0164318, IMG submission 113734) | Subseafloor sediment microbial communities from Guaymas Basin, Gulf of California, Mexico - Guay9, Core 4571-4, 0-3 cm | ecosystem: Environmental > Aquatic > Marine > Hydrothermal vents...
CTTGACGAAGAAGTTGCTCGTTTTCACTTACCTCACCTTGGAGTAAAACTAACAAAATTAACAGAAAAACAAGCTAAATATATTGGTGTTGATATTAACGGTCCTTACAAACCCGATCATTATAGATACTAATAAAATAATCATTATCAAAAAAGCTGTCTAAATTGATCTTAGACAGCTTTTTTAATTTCTACTATTGCAAAACAATTTTTTTGCTTGCTATTAACTTGTTCTTTTCTTTTAACTTAATAATATAAATTCCTTTTGAGTTGTTTTCAGGATGCCAATTAAAGCATGTCGTTTGCTTTTTTATGTCTTGATGTAAAACCTGTTTCCCAAGAACGTCATAAATTAACACCTCTGCATCATTTTCAATATTAAACTTAAATGTAAATTTATTTGTTGATGGGTTGGGGAAAATTTTCAAACGGTTTTCTTTGTTCAAATTATTATCGTTTATGTCTGCATGCAAATCCCAATAACCTAAAGCATATTCACCCAACAATAAACTGTCAGAAGTAAAACTTCCTTTTAACAAAAATCCTTGTGCTGTATATCCTATTTCTCTCCAATTATAACCCGCGCTAGGTCGATAAAGAAGAATTAAAGAATCTTCATCGTCCGGTTTTACTTCATTTTTTGTAAAATCATAATAAAATTTTCCTTTGGCAGAAAAATTGTCCGGTAAAATTCCATCAACTTTCCAATACTTGTCAAAGTCAGAAATTAACAAATGAGGAACTGTTGTTTTGAAATCATCGGGGGAAACCCAATTTAGTTCAACTCTAATAAATGCAGAATCGGATATGTCTGATACTATTGCTTTAAAATCGACATCACTAAAAATTTTATTGCCGATTGTTTTTATTGTTTTACAAGAATTGGTGTTAGCATCACCCATTTTATTATTATAATCAATCATTACAATTTTAGGATTTATATTAAGCAAAAAAGTTTGTTCTCCTGTTTCTCCCGAAAAAGAAATCGTTTTACTGCACATTTGCCAATTTTCATCCATAAACGTTAACTCAACTCTGTTTGAATTTGCAAACTCTGTTTTTTCTTTAAGCTTTTGACGAACATAAACAGTTGTTTCATATTCGTTTCCATTATTAACAACATTAAACGAATCAACAGAAAAATGCAAAAATCCGGGAGAAAAAACCCATGCCTGAAAAAAATCTGTTAAATCAACTCCTGTATTATCAGAAAGAAAATCTCTAAAATCTTCGGAGGATGCTGATTGATATGAAAACTCAGAAAGATAATTTTTAATGCCTGAGAAGAACAAACTATCGCCTAAATATCCTCTCAAGCTATGAGCAACATCAGCACCTTTGTCATAAACGGTTGTCCCGTAAGTATAATCGTGAGGAACGCCGGAAACGGCTCTATAACCGTCGTCATCTATATGTGCTGATTTCAAAACATGCTCGTGATTATCATTTACATATTTAATAAAACTTTCGTATCCGTAAAGATTTTCTTGATTTAAAGCTTCACTATAAGATGCCCAACCTTCGTTTAACCACATGTCATCGGCTGTTTTGCAGGTAACCAAATCGCCAAACCAATGATGCGACAATTCGTGTGCGTATAATGTTTCAGACGATAAACTGGTGCCAAGAGAATATTCGGGATAAGCAATATTTGTTGCATGTTCCATTGCACCACTATTAAAGGGAACGCAAACATAACCAACTCTTTCCCATGCATATTTTCCAAAACGAGATTCGTAACCGGTCAGCACTTTTTTTAAATTTAAAAAAGTTTTTACTGCAATTGCACTGTCTGACGATTTAGCATAAATTTCTATTGGTATTGTATTTCCTGAAACGCTTGTAAAACTATCTACAATAGCGATATAATTCCCTACAGCTACCGACGAAAGATATGTGGGAATAGTGTTTTGTAGTTTCCAATGATAAGTAGTTGTTCCATCTCCATTAATAGTTGTAGACTTTAGAGTGCCCCCACAAATTGCTTTATTTTCATCTTTAACCGTGATATTAAAGTCATAGGTTGCTCTATCAACAAAATCATCAATACATGGATACCAAGCCCGTCCAAAACAAACCGGATCAGAAGCCATTCCAACGCCCATATTATATGCACACTCACTTGTGAAGAAAAACCCACCCCATCTTGCATCTTGCTGTGGCTGTCCATTATAACAAACTGTAATATTAATAGTGTCGGTAACAGACATTGGTGTTTCTAAAAAGATATTTAACAAAGTGTCATTATATGAAAAACTTTCAACTCTATTATTATCTGCAGAAATAGAATCTATTGTGAATTTTAATAAATCTAATGAAATAACATCTAAATTATCTATCTTGGGAACTATTGTAAGAATTGTATTGCCAGAAATTTGTCTTGTAGAAAAATTTGTAATATTCAAATTTATTGAATAATTTAAAACATCTATAGAATCGCTGTGGAAATTTGTTTGTGTGTGTGTGTGGTTTTTTGAAACAACAGAACTTATGCTAAAAAATAAAGCAATAAGGATTACAATAATTCGTTTAATAAACATAATTTTAGGATTTTAAGTTTTATAATTAATACAAATTAAAAACAATTAAACAAAAAACAGTAATTTGCGTTAACATTTATGCAAAAAAAATCTAAAAATCCACTAAGTGGAATCAAACGATCAAAAATTCTATACCCAATAATAATTGGCTTGGGAGTTGTTGGTTATATGCTATATAAAAATTTTGACATCAAATCATTTGAAATAGTCAACTTCACAAAAGAAACTTTTTTTTGGTTGTTTGTTGCAATATTATTAATGATAACGAGAGATGTTGGTTATATAATTAGATTAAAAATTTTAACAAACAATAAACTCTCGTGGCGAAAAGCATTTAACATAATAATGCTCTGGGAATTTACCTCAGCAATCACACCTTCGGCAATTGGAGGAACAAGCGTTGCAATATTATATGTTAACAAAGAAGGATTAAGTGTTGGTAAAAGTGCCGCTGTAGTAATGGCAACTTCCTTTTTAGATGAGTTGTATTTTATTATTCTATTTCCTCTTTTGTTTGTTGTTATTAACCCACATGATTTATTTTCTATTGGTGGAGACTTTTCAATAACAAATGCTTTTCTGCTTTTTGCTTTAATTGGTTATGGAATAAAATTTATTTACACAGCTGTTTTAAGTTACGGATTATTTAAAAACCCTCGTGGACTAAAATGGATATTACTCTGGATTTTCAAATTTCCTATTATCAGAAAATGGCGATATGGTGCAAATAAAGCCGGCACAGATATTATTAAAAGTTCGAAAGAATTAAAAAACAAACCTTTTTCATTCTGGTTAAAAGCTTTTGGAGCAACTTTTATTTCATGGACATCTCGATATTGGGTTGTTAATGCTCTATTTTTAGCTTTTTTTGTTGTTAAGGGTAACTTTTTATTATTCGCGCGACAACTAGTAATGTGGATAATGATGCTTGTTAGTCCAACTCCGGGAGGAAGTGGTTTCACCGAATATGTTTTTTCTAAATACTTAACCGATTTTCTCCCTTTGCCTGAGTTAGCTGTTGTGATGGCATTGTTATGGAGACTGGTTACATATTACCCGTATTTAATAATTGGTGTTATTATTGTTCCACGGTGGATAAAAAAACATTTTGCAAACAATTAAAGTTTTAAATAAAATAAATGCTGGTATAAAAAACATAAGAGAATAAATATTTATTATTTTTGTATTCATTTTCTTTTAAAAATAATGGCAGAAGATATTGAAAAAATTCTAGATAAAATTATTTATCCTTCAGACTTAAAAAAACTACAAGAGTTTGACTTAATTCAGGTTAGTAAAGAACTACGTGAATTTATTATTGATGCAGTATCAACTAACCCTGGTCATTTTGGAGCAAGTTTAGGCGCTGTTGAATTAACCGTTGCATTACATTATGTTTTTAACACACCATACGATCAAATTGTTTGGGATGTTGGTCATCAAGCATATGCGCATAAAATTATTACAGGAAGAAAGAATGTTTTTCACACAAATAGAAAGTATAAAGGAATAAGTGGTTTTCCTAAACGTTCGGAAAGTGAATATGATGCTTTTGGTGTTGGGCACTCATCAACATCAATATCTGCTGCGCTGGGAATTGCTGTCGCCTCATCAATAAAAAATGAAAAAGACAGGCATGTTATTGCTGTTATTGGCGATGGAGCATTAACTGGAGGAGAGGCATTAGAAGGACTAAACAATGCCGGAATTCTAAATACTAATATTCTTGTTGTATTGAATGACAACAACATGGCTATTGACCCTAATGTTGGAGGATTTAACGAATATCTTATCGATATTTCAACATCGAGAATGTATAATAAATTTAAAGACGAGGTATGGAATATTTTAGGTAAGCTAAAAAAATTCGGACCTAATGCACAAGGATTCATACAAAAAATCGATAATGGAATTAAGGCTATTTTACTCAAACAAAGCAATATGTTTGAAGCTATTGGTTTTAGATATTTTGGTCCTGTAGATGGTCACGACGTAGTGCATCTGGCAAAAATTTTAAACGACCTAAAAGATATTCCCGGTCCTAAAATATTACATTGCTTAACAACTAAAGGAAAAGGATTTAAACCTGCAGAACAAAATCAAACAGCATGGCATGCACCCGGTCTTTTTAACAAAGAAACAGGTGAAAAAATAAACAATAAATCTGACAACCCAACACCTCCTCGTTATCAAGAAGTTTTTGGAAACACAATTGTTGAGTTAGCTGAAAAAAACAAAAAAATTGTTGGTATTACTCCTGCAATGCCTACCGGTTGCTCCCTAAATATTATGATGAAAAAAATGCCAGATAGAGCATTTGATGTTGGTATTGCTGAACAACATGCTGTAACATTTTCTGCCGGCTTGGCAACTCAAGGGTTAATACCTTTTTGCAATATTTATTCTACTTTTATGCAGCGTGGTTACGACCAAGTTATTCACGACGTTGCTTTACAAAAACTGAATGTTGTATTTTGTCTCGACCGTGGCGGACTTGTTGGCGACGATGGAGCTACTCACCATGGAGCTTTTGATCTTGCTTACATGCGATGTATTCCAAACATGACGGTTGCGGCTCCAATGAACGAAATTGAACTTCGTAATATGATGTTCACTGCTCAGCAAGACAACATGGGTCCTTTTGTTATTCGTTATCCTCGTGGAAAGGGCGTTACCGTTAACTGGCATAAACCAATGAAAGCAATTACTCCCGGAACAGCAAGACTTATTAAGCAAGGAAATGATATTGCTGTATTAACTATTGGTCACGTTGGTAACTTTGTTGTTGACATTACAGACAAACTATCTAAAGAAAATATTAATATTACTCATTACGATATGCGTTTTGTGAAACCACTCGATAGCAATATCTTGCACGATGTTTTTAAAAATCACAAAAAAATTATTACTGTCGAAGATGGAACTGTAGTTGGTGGATTGGGAAGCGCTGTGGTCGAATTTATGAATGAAAATAATTACTCGGCAAAAATTATCAAATTAGGTGTTCCCGATAAATTTATTGAACATGGTTCTCAAAAAGAACTATACAAAGAATGTGGTTACGATGCGGAAAGCATATATAACACTATTAAAAATATTTAACAATAAATTTTGTCATATTTCTTTTAATATTTTATCTTGGTAAAATAAAAAATAATATAATATTATACTCACTTTCACAAACTCGTATTTTTTTAATGTTAAGAAAAACAGCAAATATATTTTCAATTATTCTACACCCTCTGTTAATGCCAACAATTGGGTTGTTTTTAATTTTTTTCTCGAAAACATATTTATCTTTTATGCCCTTAAAAGAGCAAAAAGTTCTTTATTTAATTGTTTTTGTTAATACTTTTGTTTTTCCAATAAGCATTATTCCTTTTTTTATACATCAAAAATTAATCAGAAACTTTAAGCTTAGTGATCGCAAAGAGAGAATATTGCCACTTTCAATAACAACACTCTTTTATTTTTTTACTTATTTAATTTTACACAGACTTCTTGCTCCAACAATTATTCAGAATTTTATTTTAGGTTCGTTAATATCAATCGTTCTGTTGCTGTTAATCAGTTTAAAATGGAAAATAAGTGCCCACATGATTGGCATTGGCGGTCTTGTTGGTTTAATTCTGGCTTTATCGATGAAATTAATTATTGATTTACAAATCATTCTAATGATCTTATTTCTTGTTTCAGGATTACTTGGAACTATAAGACTTTTTCTTAATGAACACAAACCAATACAAATATATAGTGGGTTTGTTTTAGGATTCCTTGTTGTTTTAACAACAATATTATTTTTTTAACAAACTCATCTAAACTTATAATGTCACAATAATTAATGACAAAAAACTTTCATCCTTGATAGAAATAAAAATTTTTAATCTAATGCTATGCATAAAAAAACAAAAAAAAACAAAGCTCTTTCTTTGAATAAAAAAACATTAACCAATAAAATTATTGGTCTTTTCAGCAACAATCCCTCACAAACATTTAACTACAAACAAATCTCAAAACGACTTGATGTAAAGGATGGCGCAACAAAACAATTGATAAACATTGTTTTAGCCGAGCTATCAGAAGATGAACTTTTAACCGAAGTACAAAGAGGAAAATTTAAATTAAAATCTCGGGGTGGATATATTACCGGAGTTGTTGATTTAACTCAAAAAGGTGCCGCCTATATTGTTTCGGACGAAATTGAAGAAGATGTCTTTGTTTCTCAAGTAAACCTTAATCATGCTTTAAATAAAGATAAAGTAAAAATATATTTATACGCAAAACGAAAAAACAAACAGGCAGAAGGCGAGGTTGTTGAAATTCTTGAACGAGTAAAAACAAAATTTGTGGGAACAATTGAACGCTCAGGTAACTTTGCTTTTCTTGTACCAAATCGTCGTTTTATGCCTTACGATATTTTTATTCCTGCAAAAAGTTTAAAAAATGCCAAATCGGGACAAAAAGCAATTGCGCAAATCGTTGAATGGCCAAAACGTGCAAAAAATCCTATTGGTGAAGTTATTGATATATTAGGTAACGAAGGCGAAAACGAAACAGAAATAAATGCCATTTTAGCTGAATTTGACTTACCATATTCTTTTCCTAAAAGGATTGACCAAGCAGCCAAAAAAATATCTGAAAAAATATCTGAACAAGAAATCTCCCTTAGAAAAGATTTTCGAAATATAACAACTTTCACAATTGACCCTGAAGATGCTAAAGATTTTGACGATGCTCTTTCTATTAAACAATTAGAAAATAAAAACTGGCAAATTGGGGTGCATATAGCTGATGTAACCTTTTATGTTAGACCAAACACTGCTATTGAAAAAGAAGCATATAAAAGAGCAACCTCTGTTTACCTTGTCGACAGAGTTATTCCCATGTTGCCAGAAAGGTTATCAAACAATATTTGTTCATTACGCCCCGATGAAGATAAACTTTGTTTTTCGGCAGTTTTTGAAATAGATGATAATGCAAATATCAAAAATCAATGGATTGGAAGAACCGTAATACGCTCAAACAAACGCTTTACTTATGATGAAGCTCAAAATATTATTGAAACAAACGAAGGAGAATATAATGATGAAATTCAAAAATTAAACTCCTTGGCACAACAATTAAGAGCTAATCGTTTTAAAAACGGCTCAATTGATTTTGAAAGAAGTGAAGTAAAATTCAAATTAGACGAAACCGGAAAACCTCTTAGTGTTTATTCTAAGGTTAACAAAGAAGCAAATAAATTAGTTGAAGAGTTTATGCTTCTTGCCAACAAAAAAGTAGCCGAGTTTATTGGTAAAACCGGAAAAAAATCAAAAACTTTTGTTTATAGAATTCACGACAAACCAAACAGAGAAAAACTCAATGCATTCTCAAAATTTATAAAGCGTTTTGGATATCAAATCAAATTAAAATCGAAAAAAGACATTGCTCAATCAATAAATGGATTGCTTTCAGAGGTTGTTGGTAAAAATGAACAAGAGGTTGTTGAAACTTTGGCAATTCGAACTATGGCCAAAGCCATATACTCAACAAAAAATATTGGTCATTATGGTTTAGCTTTTGATTACTATTCTCACTTTACTTCACCAATACGCCGCTACCCCGACATGATGGTTCATCGCTTGTTAGACAGATATTTAAATAACGGAAAATCTGTCCCTACAGACAAGTATGAAGAAATGTGTAAACACGCCTCTGAAATGGAACAAAAATCTGTAAATGCCGAGAGAGCTTCAATAAAATATAAACAGGTTGAATTTATGAGCGACAAAATTGATAAAGAATTTGATGGTATTATTTCAGGAGTTACTCAATGGGGTCTTTTTGTCGAAATTATTGAAAACAAGTGCGAAGGTTTGGTTTCTATTAGAGACCTGACTGATGATTATTATATTTTTGATGAACAAGATTATTGTATTATCGGAAAACATAATAAAATAAAATACCAACTCGGCGATAAAGTAAAAATTAAGGTTGTTAATGCTAATCTGCAAAAAAAACAGCTTGATTTTGTTTTGGCATAATACTATATAAACAAAAAAAACTGATGGGTTTTAAAAATCTATTAGCCTACATAAAAATAAACGAACTTAGAACATAAAAAAACCATGAAATTTAAAAAATTAAAATTAAGTGCAGTAACATTACTCATCTTCGGACTGAGTAACTTACAAGCCCAAGAAGTCATATCAGCCACAGGCGGAGACGCAAGCGGAAGCGGAGGCTCGACGAGTTACACCGTAGGTCAAATGATTTACACCACCAATAAAGGAACTGGCGGTAATACCGTAGCACAAGGCGTGCAACAACCCTACGAAATTTCAGTAGTAACAGGAATAGCAAAAGCCAAAGATATTAATTTATCAGTTTCGGCATATCCCAATCCTACAACCAACTATTTAACCATAAAAGTAGAAAACTACGAAACAGCAAACTTGCAGTATGTGGTTTCCGACATAAACGGAAAACTTATGCAAACAGTAAAAGCAACAGGACAAGAAACGCAAATACAAACAAGCCAACTTGTGCCAGCCCATTACTTTGTAAAAGTTTTAGATAACAAAAAAGAAATTAAAGTATTTAAAATAATTAAAACTCAATGAGACAGTGTTTTTTGAAAAAAAACACGTAGTCGAATTAGTCCCGATAGCGAAGCGTATCGGGAACAAATTAAAACAAAATTTAATAAAAAAAACTAATAATTATGAAAAAAGTATTTACAATTTTAGCAGCTGTATTAATAACTGCAAGTGTGTTTGCACAAACACCGGAGAAAATGACTTACCAAGCCGTAGTAAGAGACGATAATAGTACACTTATTACAAGCACACAAGTAGGCATAGAAATAAACATTTATCAAGGTTCCGCAAGTGGAACATTAGTATATACCGAAACCCAAACCCCAACAACCAATGTAAACGGATTGTTAAGCATAGAAATAGGTGGACAAACAGGATTTGACCTAATAGACTGGGCAAACGGCCCATATTTTATAGAAACCAATATTGATATGACAGGCGGAACAAACTACACCATAACAGGCGTAAGCCAGCTATTAACAGTGCCTTACGCACTACACGCCAAAACTGCCGAAACCATTACAGGCGGAATAACCGAAACCGACCCGGTATTTACAGGCAGTGAAGCAAACAATATTACATCTGCTGATATTACTAATTTAAGTAATTTGTCAGGAACAAACACAGGCGACCAAGACATAAGCGGTGTTGCAATAAACACACAAGCCATACAAGATACAGCAAACCAAATTCGAGCAGACATACCTGACGTAAGCGGATTTATAAGTACAGAAACCGACCCTGTATTTACTACTTGGAATAAGGATTATGCAGATTTAACAAACAAACCAAAAATTGCTGATACCGTAAGTGCAGTAATTGATACCACTACACAATTTGTAAGAAAATCCAGCCATTGGATAAAAAATGGAAATAATTTGCATTATAGTAATGGTTTAGTAGGTATAGGTGTTGCAATTCCAACAGCATCATTAGATATATATGATAATGTCGGAAATCCGTTTCTGAAATTTGTTTCAGAAGATAATGTTTATACACAATGGATTTCTGACAGAGCAAATGTAGATGATTATTTAATAGGTATTGATGGAGGTAACAACAGGTTTACTTTTGCTAATATAACAACAGGAAATTATCCTTTGGTTTTACAAAATGATAATGTAGGTATCGGAATATTAAACCCAACAGAAAAGCTACATGTAGTAGGGAATATACAAATGGAAGGGCAAATAAAAAATGTAACAGACCCAACTGATGCACAAGATGCTGCAACCAAAGCTTATGTTGATAATAAAGCCTCTACAAAATACCAAGTAGGCGACTTTGCCCAAGGCGGAATAGTATTTTGGGTTGACGAAACAGGCGAACACGGTTTAGTTTGTGCAAAATCTAACCAAGATGGTGGAAGTGGCGTAAGATGGTATGCGGGAACAAATGGTGTTACACGAGCAACTGGTGATGGCCCATTTTCCGGCGAGTTAAATACATTAATAATTATATCATCACAAGTATCAATTGGAGATAATGGTGAGGATTATGCTGCTCAAATATGTAACGATTTGCAAATTACCGAAGGTGGTAAAACTTACGGTGATTGGTACTTACCCTCAAAAGAAGAATTAAACCTGATGTACCAGAATAAAACAATAATTGATGCTACCGCAACTGCAAATGGAGGTAGTGCATTTTTTTGTCCCCATGGTCTTTGGAGTTCTACTGAAGACACAAATAACAATGCATGGAGAAATGGTTTCAACGGTGCTGAATATAGTACAACAAAAGACTTTCAAGCCGAAATACGAGCAATCAGATCTTTTTAATTAAAAAATCAGAACTAAAATAATTATTCATAAGAAAAAATAAAAAATCAAAATATTGAAATAAGAACTGTGCTTCTGGAAGAAAATGATAAAGAATTTGCAAAATTGTACAGAGAAGAGTATAGTAAACGTTCCGAAGAAGATAAACTAAAAGCTTTTAGAAGTATAATCAGAAGACAAGGGAATTGCGGATTTACAAATAGTGGACATATTGAATATCTGTTAAATACTGACAATGGTAATCGTTACAGAGTAACCCTTCGAACACATTGGACACAAGGTGTTGATAACGGACAATTTGACCAAACTATTATTATAAAAGCGGGAGAACGGAAACTAATAGCTTGTACTGACTCCGGACAAATTTCGGTAACTCACTATAATAGGCAAGTGGTTGGAGAAACACTGCTGTAAATACAATAATAATTTTGTAAAGAAACAACAGACGGTAAAAATAAAAGTTATATGAATAGAATTTGAGGAAATTAACCCGCTTTATTCATGCAAAAACGAAGTGAATTGCATGAATTAGCGATGGATAGTGGAAAGTAAAGCGGTAAACCCCGCATTAGAAGTACCCAAATTTGGGGTTTTAAAAACACCAAATTTGTTGGTAATTCTTAAGCGTAGAAAAATTATGAATTTTTCGGGTTAATATTATTTAACTTTTGTGCTGTCAATTTTATACCCTAATTTCATCCACTCAATCAAGCCGCCTTTTAAATTGTTGACATTTTTAAAGCCCTTTTTAATTAGAAGCTTACATGCCTGCTTACTTCTGTCGCCATATTCACAATAAACAAAAATTGCTTGGTCAAAATCTAATGTATCTGTTATGACAAATAATTGTGTTGAATTACTTGCAAGACATGAATTAGGAATGCGTAATTCTTGATATTCTTTTTCTGTGCTTACATCAATAAGCACACTGTTTTTATAAGCAGACATAAAAATATAAAAATCTTTGGGCGATAAATTTTTGTATTTGTGTTTTTGTGAGGATTGAGAAAATCCGAGAAAACAAACAATTAAGAAAAAAAACAAAACTCTTATTTTAAAAAATCTCATCATCAACAATAAATAAATCGGAAATTATTTTATCTGCGATTAACATACCCGCTTCCGACAAAATTAAATGATTCTCTGTTAAATTAATATTATTTGTTTTAATATATTGTTCTGCATTTTTTAGACAACATGAAACAACTTTTTCATTAAACTGTTGTTTTAACACATTTAAATCTATTCCCCACATTGTTCTCAATGAAGTTATAATATAATCGTTATAGCGTTTTTGCAAATCAAGAATTTCAGAATCGAACGGAAGAATGTCTTTTTCAATAAATGATATATATTTGGTAGTATCTGCAATATTCCATTGTCGCGTTGTGTTGTTGAAAGAATGTGCAGACGGTCCAACACCAAGATACTTCTTTTGCTTCCAATAATTTGAATTATGCTTCGAAAAAAAATCTGGCTTGCCAAAATTAGATATTTCGTAATGGATAAAACCTTGTTGCTTTGCTTTATTAATTAATGCTTGATATTCCTCAACACTTTCTTGTTCATCAACTTGTTTTATTTTGCCGGTTCTCAGATAGTTATAGAAAACTGTTTTTGTTTCATAGGTTAAATGATAGGCTGATAAATGTTGAATGTTTAGATTAAATGCAGTAGTAAGATTATATAACCATTTTTGATTATTCATGTTAGGTAAACCATAAATTAAATCGAGACTAATATTTTTAAAACCAAAATCTTGCGACATTTTCACAGCTGTTTGTGCTTGTTCGGCATTGTGGCGTCTGTTCATCGTCTTTAAATCATCGTCAAAAAAAGATTGAACACCAATGCTTAAGCGATTTACCTGTGTCTGTTTTAATTCTTTTAAATAATCGCGAGTTAAATCATCGGGGTTTGCCTCAAATGTAATTTCAGGATTTTTTGCAACATTGAAAATTTTATAAATCTGATTAAATATTATCATTAACTCTTCATAAGACAATACCGACGGAGTTCCTCCTCCAAAATAAATTGTTTCTACGCAATTATTTTTTAAATAATCTTTTTGCAGATAAATTTCTTTAATTAAAGCATTAACAAATGCTGATTTGTTTTTCAACAATGTTGTTGAATAAAAATCACAATAAAAACATTTTTGTTTACAAAAAGGAATGTGAATGTAAATACCTGCCATTTTTTGAAGCTTGATAAAATAGATAAACAAAATTAACAAATTAATTATTTAATATTGAGTTTTCTTCAATATTCGTTGCCTGTGCTTGCTTGCACCAAATATTAAACGGCTGATTTGTTGTTAATTAAAAAATAAGTTTTTTTTATAGCAAAATTATTGTTCTTTTTGCATAACATTTTCAAACTTAAATTATTTCAGATGAGTCAACATCTTTCACAAATGGTAAGAGAGCGTGCTAAATTATATGCTAATCGCGATGTTTTTTGGTACAAAGAAGAGGAAGAAAAAGAATATAAAAAATTAAGTTGGAACAACTTGATTAAAATGACTGATAAGGTTTCTAAAGCATTGCTGTCTTTGGGCTTTGGGCGGGAAACAAAAATCGGAATTTTTAGCAACAATTGTGTTAAATGGACCATCTCCGATTTAGGAATTCTTTCAACTAGAGGTGTTGTGGTTCCTTTTTTTGGTACAGCTTCAAAGCATCAGGTTAAATATATTGTTGACGAGACTCAAATGCAATTTATGTTTGTTGGCAATAAAGACCAACTTGAAAAAGCATTGTGGGTTGTTGAAAATTCGGATTCTTTAGAAAAAATTGTTGTTTTTGACAAAACCGTTTCTGTTGACAATGATCACTGTATGAGTTGGACAGAGTTCTGTAATTTAGGCGATGACCCAAAATACGACTCTACATTAAATCAATTAATAAAAGAAGCGAAAACAAATGACCTTGCTACAATTATTTACACTTCGGGCACAACCGGAGAGCCAAAAGGTGTTATGCTCGACCATAACAATTTTCTAAGAAGTTTTAAAAGTCACGACTTACGCTTAGATATTAGAGAATCCGATGTTTCTTTATGTTTTTTGCCTCTCAGTCATATCTTTGAACGAGCCTGGACTTTTTATCTTTTACATTGCGGTGCTGTTAATTGTTTCCTTTCAAACCCAAAAAAAGTTGTTGACGTGCTTCCTGTTGTAAAACCAACTGTTATGTGTACCGTTCCTCGTTTCTACGAAAAGACTTATGATGCAATTATGACCGAAAAAGAAAAATGGCCGGCTATAAAACAAAATGTTTTTAATTGGGCAATAAAAATTGGGCGTAATTGCACAAAATACCAAAAAGATGCTAAGCGCATTCCTTTCTTTTTAAATATAAAACATTTCATTGCTGATAAATTAGTTTTTAAAACCATAAGAAATATTTTTGGAGGAAACATTAGATTTTTGCCTTGTGCTGGAGCTGCAATAAGACCTGAATTGCTTAAATTTTTTCATGCGGCTGATGTATTTGTTAATTATGGCTATGGAGCTACCGAAACCACAGCTACAGTATCCTGCGCCAGACCCGATGTCTTTAATCTTGATACTTGTGGTAGCATAATGCCCGATGTTTCTGTTAAAATTAGTGACGAGGGAGAAATAATGATAAAAGGAGATACTGTTTTTAAGGGCTATTATAACAAACCTGAAGAAACAGCTAAATCACTACAAAACGGATGGTATAAATCAGGTGACGAAGGTTTTATTACTAACGAAGGTTATTTGGTAATGACAGATAGAATTAAAGATCTTATGAAAACTTCCGGAGGCAAATATGTATCGCCTCAAAAAATTGAGCTAATGCTTTCTGAAGACCCTTTTATTGAACAAATTATTGTTATTGGCGACAGCCGAAAATTTATTTCCGCCCTTGTTGTTCCTGAATTTGAAAGTTTAAAAATTACTACTAAAAATCTTGGTATAATAAATCATGATGCAAAAACATTGGTAATGAACGAAAAAATAATCGACTTCTTTAAACAACGAATAGATAAACTACAGGAAGAATTATCACCTCATGAACGAATTGTTAAATTCACCTTGCTTTCTGAACCCTTTAGTATTGAAAACGATGCGCTAACAAGTACACTTAAGATGAAAAGAAAATTGATTTCTGAACAGTATAAAGAAATAATAAACAAAATGTATGAATAAAAAATTATGAAATTCTTTTTTAACTAATTCAAAAGAGGACATGCCTTAGCATGTCCTCTTTTATATCCAAAATAAATTTTTATTCAAAATCTTTTAAAACAGCTTTTATTTTTTCAAGTTTTTCATTGAGCAACTCTTTTGTTTTTGCCTCTACAAGAAGTCTTAAAAACGGTTCTGTATTTGATGGGCGAACATTAAACCACCAATCTTTATATTCAATTCTGTATCCGTCAAAATCGTAAAGAGCATCAGGTTTTGCTTCAGCAACAAAATTATCTTTAAGAGCTTCCATTGCTTTTTCTTTTTGCTCAATACGGAAATTTATTTCGCCTGAGTTTTCATATTTTGCAATATTACTAATTAATTGCGAAACAGATTTACCTTCTTTTTTCATCTTGCTAACTATTCCAAGAATAATTACTGACGCTAATAATCCTGAATCTGAATAATAAAAATCTCTGAAATAATAATGACCTGCAAGCTCACCACCAAAAATCCCATCAATTTCGCGTAATTTTAAAGCAGCATAGGCTCTGCCAACTCGCCACATATTTATTTTACTGCCAAATTTTTCAACATATTCGCCAACAGCTTTCGAAGTTCTTATATCTTGCAAAACATTGCCTTTTAAACCTTTTTCTTCAAGAAAATAATGAGAAAGGAGAGCAATCATTAAATCGGGAGAAATAAATTTACCGTTTTCGTCAACAAACATAACTCTATCGGCATCACCATCATAAATAACACCAATATCGCATTTATTATCAACAACAAGTTTTTGCAAATCTTTCACATTTTCAGGAATCAATGGATTTGCTTCATGGTTTGGGAATGTCCCATCAAGATCTTCAAAAATATACAATGGTTCATCGCCAAGTAAATCTCTTATTAACATGCCGGCCATTCCATTAGAACAATCAATACCGATTTTAAGATTTGAAGTGTCTTTTACATAGGTTCTTAAAAAGGCTAAATATTCTTCTTTTACATCATAATCAATAATTTTCCCTTTTTCTTCAACCGGCTTAACTTCTTTCGTATTAATCAATTTCTCTAATTCTCCAAGACCTGTGTCATAACCAACAGGAAGAGCATTTGCTCTTGATACTTTTAAACCATTATATTCTTTACCATTATGAGATGCTGTTATTTGAACAGATGCATCAAAATTATGTTTTGCTGTAGAAAAATAAACCATAGGTGTTGTTGCCAAACCAATGTTGTAAACATCAGCACCACTGTCGGTTATTCCTTTTGAAAGATATTCAAAAACTTCGGGTGAGGAAACTCTTACATCTCTTCCAACCAAAACTTTTTTTGTTTTTAACAATTTAGGTAAAAAATATCCTATTTTATATACGTCATCTTTGTTAAAATCTTTGTTATAAACGCCACGAATATCGTATGCTTTAAATGCTCCCATAATTTTAAATTTAATTTGTTAAAAAAGACAGCTAATTTAAAAATTATTAGTTAATTATAAAAATGCATGTCTTTTTGATTTACATAAATCTTGCAATTTGTAATGTAATCGCGTTGATTATTAATCGAATATGTTTAATTGTTGTTTTTAATTTAAATGAACTGTGTCTCGACTATCACGTTAACCCGCTTTATTCATACAAAAACGAAGTGAATTGTATGAATGTGTGATAGATAGTGGGGTGCAAAGCGGGAAACCCCGATTTAGTAATACCCAAATTTGGGGTTAATGA
>Ga0164318_10002620_pt1 | contig 16795 bp, 10 predicted proteins | sample GuaBasSedimGuay9_FD_113734 | JGI IMG/M metagenome (GOLD analysis project Ga0164318, IMG submission 113734) | Subseafloor sediment microbial communities from Guaymas Basin, Gulf of California, Mexico - Guay9, Core 4571-4, 0-3 cm | ecosystem: Environmental > Aquatic > Marine > Hydrothermal vents...
GAAATTGCTTTTGGTAATGTTGTTGGATCAAATATTTCAAACATTGCTTTAGTGTTGGCATTCACGGCAATTCTTATTCCAATTCCGGTTCACCGAAATGCTTTGCGAGTTGACTGGCCGGTAATGATGGTTGCTTCCGTACTTCTTTATTTATTTACCTTAAATGATATTTTAGGCTTTTATGAAGGCCTGATATTATTTGCATTATTAATAGGGTATCTTTATTATTCTGTAAATAAAGCAAAGAAAGAGGCAATTAATGAAAAGACTGATAAAGAAGATCATGCTCAATACACTCTGGTTATTTCAATTGTTGCTATAGCGGTTTCATCAATTGGCTTAGCTATTGGCGCTCATTTTTTGGTTGATTCTGCTGTTAATATTGCCACAGACTGGGGGGTGAGTAAAAGGGTTATTTCTATTACTATAGTTGCTTTTGGTACAAGTGTGCCTGAGTTAACAGCATCAATAATTGCTGCTCTGAAAAAACAAACGGATATTTCAATTGGAAATATTATTGGTTCTAACATATTAAACATAATGGCAGTTCTTGGTGTAACCAGTATGATACAGGAAATTCATATTGATCATATTGCTTTTGCTTTTGATATAATATGGATGATGTTTGCTGCCATATTATTGTTTTTATTTATTTACCCGTTTAAAACTATATTTCTAAACAGAGTTGAAGGTATTCTGTTATTTGTTTCATATATTATTTATGTTAGCCTTGTACTAACAGGTTTTGATTTTGAATCTCTTTCTGGCTCTTTTTATACTAGTTTAGGCTTTTAAAAGATTATTGGTTTAAAAATAGAACTGCAATATCACCAATTAACAATAAAAACAATAGCATTTTGATACAATCAATAAATATAAAAAAATCCTTTGGGAGTTTACAAGTACTTAAGGGGATTGATTTTAAAATTAATAAAGGCGAAATTGTTAGTATTGTTGGTGCAAGTGGTGCAGGAAAAACTACTCTGTTACAAATTATAGGTACTTTAGATAAAGCAGAAAGTGGGAAAGTACTTATCGATGATGTTGATATTACTATTTTGTCTGATAAAAAGCTTGCTAAATTAAGAAATGAGAAAATAGGTTTTGTATTTCAGTTCCATCATTTATTGCCAGAATTTACCGCATTGGAAAATGTTTGTATGCCTGCTTTTTTAAAAGGAGATAAACGTAGCGAAGCTGAAGCTAAAGCTTTAGAAATACTTGATTTTCTAAATTTAAAAAATCGAATAAGCCATAAGCCAAATGAACTGTCAGGAGGCGAACAACAACGAGTAGCTGTTGCCAGGGCATTAATTAACAGGCCTGCTGTAATTTTAGCCGATGAGCCTTCAGGAAATCTTGATTCAGCTAACAAAAAAGAATTGCATGAGCTGTTTTTTGAGCTAAGAGATAAATTTAGCCAAACTTTTGTTATTGTAACACATGATAACGAATTGGCCACTATGTCTGACCGAATACTTCATATAAAAGATGGAATTGTGGAATGATGAATTTATTAGTCATTTGTTTCACTGTCATTAAGTCTTGGTCATTGAGTAGTCATTAGTGGCAATTGGCCGCTAGCTATCATCTGAAGGTCTTTGACAATAAAAGAAAGCAAAGCAACAAAAAAGAATATTGTAAAGAAGCACGGCCGTGCTTCTCAACGAGTTTTACATGTGCGGCTTTTATACAATTATCAGACTCATGTTTGATTTGGGTTGATTGAAATTGCACTAATTACCAATTACTATAATAAATGACCAACTTAAAAGATTTTCTTGACGAAAAATATAACCAATATAATACTCCACAGTTTATAGAAACTGACCCAATTCAAATACCTCACCGATTTACTAAGAAGGAAGATGTTGAAATTTCTGCACTTTTAACTGCAACCATTGCATGGGGTAATCGTAAAATGATTATTCGAAATGCTGATCGGATTGTTAGACTGCTAGATAATGAGCCTTATGATTTTGTTGTGAATGCAAGTGATAATGAAATAGAATCCTTATCTAATTTTGTTCACCGAACTTTTAATATTGCAGATTTACAGTTCTTTATAAAAAGCTTGCGTAATATTTACACAAAGCATGACGGTTTAGAGGCTATATTTTCAAAGTACCCTACAGATATTCCAAAAACATTAGTTAATTTTAGGGAAATATTCTTTGAAATTCCTTTTCCTGAGCGAACATCAAGGCATGTGTCAAATGTGGCGAAGAACTCAGCTGCAAAACGCTTGAATATGTTTTTAATGTGGATGGTAAGGAAGGATAATAGGGGAGTGCATTTTGGGATTTGGAAAAAAATTAAACCATCAGTCTTGTTCTTACCTTTAGATGTGCATACAGGTAATGTAGGTAGAAAACTTGCTTTGTTAACAAGAAAACAAAACGACTGGAAAGCAGTTGCTGAAATAACTAAAAATTTACGAAAGTTTGATGTTGTAGACCCTGTTAAGTATGATTTTGCCCTGTTTGGACTTGGAATTTTTGAGAAGTTTTGATTTTGATAGCACTCTGAAAAGCCTAGTTTTATAATTTGAACCCTGACAGGGTTTTGTTAATTTTCTGTATGTCAGCTATTGATGCTTTTGTATTTTGCAAATATTACCCTGTCAGGGGTTTTCGGGGTAGTTTTAATTTTGTAAAAGTTGATTTTTATAATTTGCAGTTTGATTACTTATAAATCTAAATTCTTAGTTCTAAAATCATAAATTATTAAATTGTCAAACAACTATTTTAAATTTAAGCAATTCACCATTTATCAAGATAAAACAGCAATGAAAGTTGGTGTTGATTCTGTAGTACTTGGTGCATGGACAAATGCTGAAAAAGTAAAATCAATACTGGATATTGGTACAGGTACGGGTTTGTTAAGTTTAATGCTTGCCCAAAAAACAAAAGCGGAAATCATAGCAATCGAAATTGATGCAGAATCATATCATCAAGCTGTTGAAAATGTAGCAAGCTCAAAATGGAAGACCAGGATAGATGTTATTCATTCCACTTTTCAGGAATTTGCTCGAGATACAAAAAGCCGTTTTGATTTAATTATTTGTAATCCCCCATATTTTGTTAATTCATTAAAATCACCTGAACAAAATAGAAATACTGCGAGACATGATAATCATTTAAACCTTGATGAATTATTTTTTGGTTCAAAGAGGGTTTTGTCAGAGACCGGTAGCTTAAATTTAATTTATCCATACGGGCAAAAGGCGAATTTGATAAATATTGCAGAAAAATATGGTTTTTATCCTGTAAAGTTTTTGGTAATAAGGGGTAATAAAAACAAAGAACCAAATCGGATAATTATTGAATTTAGCTTTGATGAAGCAAAAGTGAATACTGAAGAATTGTGCATTAGGGATTTAGAAAATAATTATACAAAAGAGTATAAGGAACTTACTAAGGATTATTATTTGTAGAACAGCTCTCCTGAGCTGTGAATAAAAAACAGCTTAGAAAGCTGTTATACTAAGTCCGTACAAAGAACGTCATTGCGATCCGCTGGCTAGCGGAGAAGCAATCTCCTATTGTTTAGAAAGCGGTAAATTTTTTAGAATGGGCGGCAGTAGTTCTTTCGGGGGATGGCTTCCTTTGTCGTCATGACGAACTACGAGGTAACACAATAAAACAATAGAATATTATACTGTCTCTGTAGTTTTCGTAAGCAATACCAAAGCCTTCGCTCAAAGCGAAGGCTTTGGTATTTAAATGTCAGCCCTACGTGGATTTTGAATCCTTGGGCTAGGTTTCGACATTTATGTATTTTGTTTTGCTTTAATCACAAGATTTTAATTGGCTAATCATGGTTTGAATAAGTGGTACATCTTCAGATCCAGGTGGAATAAAAACAATTACATAAGAGCCTCCAAGTGGCACTTTATAATCTATACCATAAGTGTCTGCATCTTGTTTCATTTGTTGTGTTAATTCAGTTAATGCAGGCATAGTTCCATTAGATAATCCATCCCAGGCAGGATCATCATATAACCATATAAATCCTTGTATATCATGCCATTCATGATTAGGATACCAGTCAAGGTGGTTATACAGCCAATTAATTTTCTCCCACTTGTCTGATTGGGCAAAAGCAGGTAATTGATCTGGATATAAGGATGAGTAAACATCCATTTCGTAAGGAAGTCCAATAAAAATACCTGTAGAATGGTCAGCACAGCTTGAAGGATAAACGCCGTTTACAATTTCATAACCTTCAGGGATATCACTTAAAGTAACCTCAACATAAGAGTTTGAAGTGGCAGGATCCCATCCGGTAATTGTATAAGTGGCTTCCGGTGGGATATTCATCCATGGTGCCAGTACTAAATCTGCATTTGGCATGCAATTACCCAACACAAACTCAACTAACCCATCATCTCCATTTTCTATGATTTCATCGTCACAGAAAGTCCAGCTATGGAAATGCACATAATTAAATTCAGTACCCTGTCTGACCAAAATGAATAATTTAAATTCAAAGTTGTCCGCATGGTTCATTACATCTAAATATCTAACCCTTAAAGCTTGTCCTTCACCAAACCATGGTTCATTATTAAATTCATCGGTTTTAACTCCATTATTCCAAACTTCAATTTTTGCAATAGCAGGCATATCTAATTGTAAACCACTTGATTGATTGGCGTATAGTGAGCCTTCATAATCTTCCAGGCGGCAAATACAAAAATCACCAAAAAAGAATTGTTCTCGCACAACCGCAAGACCTATTCCAAAATAGACAAAACCAAAACTAGAATATTCACTTTCTTGATAGCAAAGTACGGTAATCCCAAGTTCAGTTTTTTTAAATGCTTCTACCGTGAAAGAAATATCCAAGGGTTGTTCAACATAGGAAGCAAACTCACTCCCTTCATGAGGAGTGGCGGCAATTAGTACATCATCATCCGTGTTATCCGGAGTATTATTATCATCCATTAACATAAATTCAGTAAGCGTGTGCCCACCTTCATCTAATTTTATGGTATTGGTATAAGGTTTGTTGTCAATGTAAAATACATCAACCTTATATTCAGTACTACTGATGACAATTTTTGCATAATCAGCTTGTTTATTAAAACAGTCTGAAGTTTTAAATGAAGTGCCTGTGTTTAATGCAAATGAAACGCCCTGATTTTCATCAGATGGTTCTGTATTATCCGTTTTCTGACAAGACAAAATGAACAATAACATGATTATAGGCCATGCTAGGTAAATTGTTTTTTTCATGATTTATTGAGATTAGTTAAACTTAATTTAAATATAAAACCTGTAGAATTAAAATTTAGAAAAGTCATACATAAAGAAGACTTAGTATGATAAAATAATGTTGCTTTAAGTCGCAATAATTCTTCAGTTTTCTTTTAATGGGCGGCTGTGGTAATTTAGGGGATTGCTTCACTTCGTTCGCAAGGACGAATCACAATCCAAATCAACAGCATAACAAAACTTAGGTTTTTTGTCGCCCATTTCCCATAAATGGATTGAACTACCCTGGCACTGTTTAATATGTTTGCAATTTGCACAATCCGTGTCTGAAATCCATTCACGTTTACGGAAAATGTCAAAATGGTTTTCCCAAACAAAAGAGAAATTATCATTTAAAATGTTTCCTACATGAAAACTTTCGTCGTTATTGGTACAACCTGTAATCGTTCCATCTGATAAAATAGAGGCAATGTTTATTCCTGCACGGCAAAAGAACGGATTGTCTCTTACTTTTAAGTCTGTTTGCATTGGCACCCAACCTTCACAACTCAGGTTTATGTTTAAGCCTTTTGCCTGGTAAACTTTTTTATTCTTGACAATAAATTGCAACATTTCTTGTGTTTGTTCAAAAGTGAGGTTCAGATCTTTATTGTTTTTTGCTCTACCCGAAGGGAAAATCCTGAAAAGTCGCCATTCTTTAATCTTGTTTTCGATAAGAAAGTCTGCAATATCGTTCAATTCATACAGATTTTTGGGCGAAACACAAGTTACGACATCTTTAAATGCAATATTTGAATTTCCGATAAGTGATAAAGCGGTACTGGTTTTCTTAAAAGCATTTTTATTATTTCGTAGCCAGTTATGAGATTCTTCAAGGCCATCCAAACTTAAGGTGATACTATAAATGCCAGAATCAATTAATCGTGTTAAACGATTTTTGTTCAGGGCAATACCATTTGTGACCATGCCCCAGCGCATTCCTTTTTTATTAATATGCTGTCCAATTTTGTATATATCAGGGTGTATTAACGGTTCGCCCCCTGTCAGTACAAAAGCTACACTTTTGGAATATGACTGTTCAATATAATCAATGATTCTAATCCAACTATCGGTGGTAAGTTCAGGAAAGTTTATTTCTGCTTTACAATCGGAGCCACAATGCAAACAATCTAAATTGCATTTTCGTGTTATTTCAAGAAAAAGATATGATAAATGATGCTCTTTTATTTCAAGGGATTTGTAATAAGCGTGTAACTTTTGTTTTATTTGGGGTTTTAGATTCAAGTTTCAAGGTTTAGGTTTGTTGAACTAGTAGAGACGCACGGCCGTGTGTCTCTAGTTCAACAAATTAAATATCAGTTATCAATTTCTTAATTTTTCTTGTCTAAAACAACTTCTATAAAGCTTGATTCAGTAATATTCACATCCTTATTCGCAAATTCTCCTCCATTCTCTTCGCCATCAAGGTCTTCAATAGTTGCTTTATAGTTATAACTATCTTTTTGTGCTATATAAAATTCAATTGAACCTTCCTGATCAGTAAATCCTTCATTAATGTTAAGCCTGTTTTCATAAATTGTAACTTTTAAACCCTCAATTGGTTGGTTGGTATCATCAATAGCTTTAATTAGTTTAGGGTTTTCTAACTCTATTGGAGTACCATAGCAACATGAGAAAATAACAGAGAAAGATCCTGTTAAAAGATAGTTTAAAGGCTTTCTAATAAAGTTCTTCATAATTACAATTTATTAAATTTTAGATTGAACTTTAAATAAACAATATTTTATTAAGAATTGACAAGTTATTGTTACGATAATACTTTATAGAATAACGTATAATAAATCTACTAAATTGTATTTGTTTTAGCTGTTCTTGTACAAATTTACGAAAAAATATTTAAACTTGTTTTATAATATATAAACTACCATAGATATACGTAAAAAAAAATGTACTTTTGTTAATTATTCAAATTAATTCTAAATTATTATTTTCCTATAATAAATAGTAAAAAAGTAATAATTTTGTAAAAAAGTTTGTCAGTAAAAAGTTAATATAGATAAATTTAAAATAGTTTAATTATGGTAAAGACTAAAAAGTATCTTACTATTGATGGGAATCATGCTGCTTCGCATATTGCATATATGTTTAGCGAAGTTGCTGCTATATATCCTATTACGCCTTCATCAAATATGGCTGAAAATATTGATGAGTGGGCTGCTAGTGGGCGAAAAAATATCTTTGGTGAAACAGTAGAGGTTAAAGAAATGCAGTCGGAAGCAGGTGCAGCAGGTGCGGTTCATGGTTCATTGCAGGCAGGTGCTTTAACTACAACTTATACGGCATCTCAGGGTTTATTATTAATGATCCCTAATATGTACAAAATGGCAGGTGAGTTATTGCCGGCTGTTTTTCATGTAAGTGCACGAAGTTTAGCTGCACAGGCATTATCAATTTTTGGTGACCACTCTGATGTAATGAGCGCACGTCAAACAGGTTTTGCGATGTTGGCAACTGGTAGTGTTCAGCAAGTTATGGATTTAGCTGGAATTGCTCACTTAGCTGCAATAAAAACACGCATTCCATTTATGCATTTCTTTGATGGCTTCAGAACTTCACATGAAATTCAGAAAGTAGAAGTAATGGAGCAGGATGATTTGGAAAGAATGCTGGATAAAGGGGCTTTACAGAAATTTCGTAAAAATGCTTTAAATCCGGAACATCCTGTGACAAGAGGTACCGCACAAAATCCTGATGTTTATTTCCAGGCACGTGAAGCAGGGAATCGTTTTTATGATGCAATTCCTGATGTTGTCGAAGAATACATGCAGGAAATTACTAAAATAACAGGTAGACCATATCACCCATTTACATTTTTTGGTGCTGAAGATGCTGAAAATGTTATTATTGCTATGGGTTCGGTTACTCAAACAATAAAAGAGGCAGTTAATTACCTTAACGATAAAGGTGAAAAAGTTGGATTAATGATTGTTCATTTATACCGTCCTTTCTCTGCGAAATATTTCTTTAGGGCAATGCCAAAATCAGTAAAAAGAATTTCTATTTTGGATAGAACCAAAGAGCCGGGTGCTAATGGTGAACCTTTATATCTTGATGTTCGTGATTTATATTATGAAAAAGAAGATCAACCGATAATTGTTGGTGGACGTTATGGACTAAGTTCAAAAGACACTACACCTGCCCAAATTATTTCAGTATTTGATAATTTAAAGCAATCAGAGCCTAAAAATGGTTTTACTTTGGGTATTGTTGATGATGTGACCTTTACATCATTGGCTAAAGTGCCTGAAATTAGTACTGTACCTGAAGGAACATTTGAAGCTAAATTTTACGGTTTAGGATCTGATGGAACAGTTGGAGCAAATAAAAACTCAATTAAAATTATTGGTGATTCTACCGATAAATTTGTTCAGGCATATTTTTCTTATGATTCAAAAAAATCAGGTGGTATTACTATTTCTCACCTTCGTTTTGGAGATTCATTAATCAGATCAACCTATCTTGTAAATACACCTGATTTTGTTGCATGTCACGTTCCTGCATATCTGTTGAAATACGATATGTTTGAAGGAATGAAAAAGGGTGGAACTTTCTTATTAAACAGTGTTTGGGATGTTGAAGAAACAAAAAATCAACTTCCGAACAAAATGAAGAAGTTTATGGCAGAGAACGATATTTCGTTCTACACCATAAATGCAACAAAAATTGCAGAAGAATTAGGACTTGGTACAAGAACAAATACCATTATGCAATCGGCTTTCTTTAAAATTGCTGAAGTAATTCCTTATACAGATGCTGTTAAGGAAATGAAAACAGCAATTGTTAAAACATTCTCTAAAAAAGGTGATAAAGTTGTAAGTATGAACTATAATGCGGTTGACCGTGGTGGTGATGTTACAAAAATTGAAGTTCCTGCTGAGTGGAAAAACTTAACAGCGAATGGTGAAACTAGTGAAAAAGAGTATCCTGAATTTATCAAAAACTTTGTAAACCCTATTAATGCTTTAAAAGGTGATGATTTACCTGTAAGTGCATTCCTTGATATTGAAGACGGTACATTACCACAAGGAACTGCCGCTTATGAGAAACGTGGTGTTGCTACACATATCCCTGAGTGGATCGCAGAGCATTGCATACAGTGTAACCAATGTGCTTATGCTTGTCCTCATGCTGCAATTCGTCCGTTCTTATTTGATGCTAACGATAAATCAAAAGCCCCGGTCGAAATTGAAACTATTCCGGCAGTTGGTAAAGATCTTAAAGGCTACGAGTATCGTATACAGGTAAGTGCTTTAGATTGTACAGGATGTAATGTTTGTGCCGAGGTTTGTCCTTCCAAAGTGAAATCATTAGTAATGAAACCGCTTGATACACAAATGGATCAAGTAGAAAACTGGGAGTATGTTTCTAAGAATGTTAGTTATAAGGATACATTGGTTCCTAAGGAAAAATCATTTAAAAACAGCCAGTTTGCGCAACCATTATTTGAGTTTTCGGGCGCTTGTGCCGGTTGTGGTGAAACACCTTATATTAAATTAACAACCCAATTATTTGGCGATAGGATGACTATTGCAAATGCAACCGGTTGTTCTTCAATTTACGGTGGTTCTGCACCTTCAACACCTTATACTACAAATAAAGATGGAAAAGGGCCAGCTTGGGCCAACTCATTGTTTGAAGATAATGCCGAGTTTGGCTTTGGTATGGCTGTAGCTTCTGATAAATTAAGAGCTCGTATTGAACGTAAATTTACTGAAGCAGTAAATTCTGATGTTCCTGCAGAATTAAAGGAGGCAATGCATAACTGGCTTGACACCAAAGATGATGGTGAAAAATCTCAAGCTGCTTCGGATGCTGTTATTCCATTGTTAGAAAAAAGTAATGAGCTATTTGCAAAAGAAGTCTTGGATTTAAAACAGTACTTGGTTAAAAAATCTCATTGGATATTTGGTGGTGATGGCTGGGCTTATGACATTGGATATGGTGGCTTAGATCACGTATTAGCATCGGGGGAGAACGTTAATATTCTTGTTTTAGACACCGAGGTGTATTCAAATACAGGCGGTCAGTCTTCAAAATCTACACCAACTGGCGCAGTAGCAAAATTTGCTGCTTCGGGTAAAAAAATTCGTAAAAAGGATTTAGGCGCAATGGCGATAACCTATGGATATGTTTATGTTGCACAAATTGCAATGGGTGCTAATATGAATCATGCATTTAAAGTGATTAAAGAGGCTGAGGCATATCCGGGGCCATCATTAATTATTGCTTATTCGCCTTGTATTGCTCATGGTTTGAGAAAAGGTATGGGAAGTATGATGGATCAGGAAAAAATGGCTGTTAAGTCTGGATACTGGCACTTGTTTAAGCATAACCCAATACTTGCCGATGAAGGTAAGAATCCATTTACTTTAGATTCAAAAGAACCTGACTGGAATATGTTCCAAGAATTTTTAGGTAGTGAGACAAGATATACTTCGTTAATTAAGGCTTTCCCGGAAGAGGCAAAAAGATTATTTGTTGCTGCTGAGGAAAATTCTAAATGGCGTTATAACTATTATAAACGATTAGCTGCTATGGATTTTACTGAGGAGTAGTGTAACTCAGAAAATACAGAACTGACGGGTTAATCCGTCAGTTGTTAATTGAATTTATATTCTATAATAAAAGCCCTCAAATTGAGGGCTTTTGTTTTTTTATTGAAAATAGCCTATCTTTAAAACCGATATAAACTTAAATAATAAACACATGAAAAAAATAGTATTATTAGTTATGCTAAGCATTTTGGTTAGCTTAACATCAATGGCACAAATAGGTGTAAAAGCGGGAATGAATTTTGCTAAACAATCAGGTAATAATGTAACAAGCTATTCGGAAGCATATTTAAGTAATTTTAATTTTGGGCTATTTACCCATAAGGATTTGATTCCTTTATTGAAAATTCGTGTAGGCTTGGATTATTCACCAAAAGGTACTAAGTGGGACTCAGGTAATGATTATGAACAAGCAACATATAACTACTTAGAACTGCCTGTGCTGGCACGAGTAAAACTGGGGCCAGTATATGGGCTTGGTGGTTTTTATGGAGCTTATGCAATGAGTGGCAAAATTAAGATGGATATAAGTGGTATGAAAACTGAGGATGATTTTGATTTTGACACAAATGAAATTGGCAGATTTGATTATGGAATGAAATTCGGTTTAGGTTTCCAATTGGGCTTGGGTCCAATACATGCATTTGCTGAAATTGATTATTCATTTGGCTTATATAATCTAAATAAAGTAGCAACAGAAGATGAAATAAAAAACAGTGTAATTGGTGTTTCTATAGGTGTTTTGTTGGGTAAATAAAAACATTTCTGACATTGACAGATGCTTTTTGATTGTCAGTGTCAGTTTACCATTCCTTGATATATGCTCCTGATTCTCGAACATTATATATGTTAATATTTAATGCTCCACAATCTCTCATAATAGTTTTTTCTTGCCAATAAGGAATTGTAGCATCCAAAATCAGAGTTTCAAATTCAAACAAATTGTTTATTTGGTCAATGTTTGAACTGAAACCTTTAGATAGTATTACAATATCAGTTTTTAGCTTAAAAGTGCTTTCCATTTTATCAAAGCTTTCATTGTTTAACAGAACAATCTTTAGGTTCTGAAAGCTAATATATGCTTTATTAAGAAACAGGCCTTCTTCTATCTGATTTTTATTTTCAAGAATATTATTTCTAAACATGCTTGTGTCAGCAATAAATTTGTTGGTAAATAAATTGTCCAGTAAGTAAGCCATGTTTTTTTTATTTTTAGCAAAAGTACTATCTGTCACAATTATGAAATTTTGATGATTTTTAAAACCAATTACCGGAGTCGATCTTGAGTTGAATACTATAAACATCGATTTTTTAAAAGAATTGACTTTTCTAATATTTGAGGATATTAAAAAGACTAAAAATAGGGCAATGGCATAAGTGAACCACTTTTTATTTTGACTGAAAATTAAAAGAGTAATTGAGACTATTAGTAAGTACAAAACAATAGTTTCTATAAAAGAATAACTTATATGGCTAATTGATGAAAATGGCAGTTTTTCAATCCAAGAAGTAAAGTAGTTAAGTATAACAATTGTCCAATCAAGGAGAAACGTTAAAATATCAGAAATAAGTGGCAAAAAGTTGAAAATCAATAGTCCAACTGCCAGAAAAATAATAATGTATGCTGCTGGTATAGCAATTAGGTTTGTAATGAAAAAGTAACTGGGGAATTGATGGAAATAAAAAATGCTTATAGGGAATGTTCCAATTTGTGCGGCTATAGATACTGCGGTTAATGCCCATGCTTTATCAAGTATTTTATATTTAGGATTCCATAGTCTGTAAATTTTAGGTTGGAAGTACACAATTGCAAGTACTGCAGAATAGGATAACTGAAAACCTACATGTAATATAGCTAAAGGCTTGAAAAGTAATATTAAAAATGCTGAAATGGCAATAGAGTTGAAAACACTTGGTCGCCTTCCGGAAGCATTACCAATAATAATAAATGAAAGCATTATTGAAGCCCTGGTAACAGAGGGGGAGAGCCCGGTTATCAACGCAAAAAACCAAATAGAAATGATAAGTATTATTGGCTGAATATATTTCAATATTTGGTTTTTTTTCATAAAAAACAGCATGCTGTTTAAAATCAAATAAATAATGCCAACATGCAAACCTGAAACTGCAAGAATATGCATGGCTCCTGATGCAGAATAAGTTTGCATTATTTCAGGACTTAAATAATCTTTTACGCCTAATGTTAGGGCTGCTAAAATTGCGAATTCATCACCGGTAATATCCTTGGATTTGTATATTTCAAGTAGCTTCTCTCTTAACTTATAAGCAGTACTATATACCAACTGTCCCTGATTATTTGCAAGAAGTCTCCAGTTTTTGGTGTCTAAATAAGCCTGAAAGTATATATTTTTATTTGCAAGATATTTCTTGTAATTAAATTCATCAGGGTTTCCTGAATTTTTTATGGTTTTAAAGTGCGTGTCAAAAGTAATTAAGTCGCCATACTTAAGCAATTTAGATAAACTGTCCTTTTTTGTGTATATAATTACCATTTCTTTGCAAGGAAACCATACTGAATCCATTTTGTGATGTGTTACTTCTAAAATGACTTTTATAGACTTTTTAGTTTCTTTTGTTGGTTCAATTAATCGTCCAATAAATATATTTGATTTTGAAAAACTGCTATTGCTTTGGGTCTGAATAAATGTGATTGCTGAACCGGACAAAAATAATGTGACAGATACCAAAAGACCCATTATCCATCTTTTATGGTAATCTGTTTTTTTATTGTAATAATAGCTATAAGTAATAGTAAAACTAAGCGATACTATAAAAGCTATTGATAAATAGTTTGCTGGGAAAGTAAAGTTGATTTTATAGATAACCCCCAGAATAAATGGAATTATTAATCTAAAGAATGGTATTTTCCTTATTTCATTAATAAACATTAATGTAGGTGTTTGTTTTTCTGTAAAAATAGTTAAAATAGGTAAGTTAGCATATAAATAGGAGCTATAATATTGACTCTTATCAGGATAATAGAGATGTGCAGATTATTATAAAAGAATTCTTAAATAAGAATAAACTAGAAAAATAAGTATCTTAAAAATAAATCAACCACAAAAAATATGAATCTTTTATGATTGATTTAATGGTGCTTTAGCTAAGCAGTTACCCTTTAGTCATTAATCTTTTTAAGGTGTTTAGCTTTTTCATTATGAAAGATTTTTTTGAATCATATGAACTGTAGTAAGAAGACTGCATCTGTTCCCCATCATCATTAATTACAATTCCAAAATTCTGTATTTCTTTTTGTTTAATATCATTCATTATTGATGTAAATAATTTTTTATTTGTATGGTTTAACCTTACTGCAAATATATTTATGTCAGAGTAGTTCATTAATAAATATGAATCAGTAACTATTCCAATAGGAGGAGAGTCAATTATTATATAATCATAAATTGATTGTAATATTTCCATTAGATTCCTCGTGTTCTCAGATGCCATTAGCTCAACAGGGTTTGGCGGAAGTTCACCAGAAGTAATAATGTCAAGGTTTTTAATGCCTGTATTTTGAATAATGTCTTCAAGCGAAGCATCATTAATTAAATAAGAGGATAAGCCTTTTGAATTATCAAGATTCAGATAACTAGCAATTTTAGGTTTTCTGAGATCAAACTCAAGTAGTAATGTTCTTTTTCCAAAGTAAGAATATGCTATTGCTAAATTAATTGATAAGAAAGATTTTCCATCTCCGCTAAATGCCGATGTCACCAAGAAATTATGCCTATCCTTATCTTTATGAAAGAATTGTAAACTAGTTCTTAATGAGCGAAATGATTCCGAAACAAGCGATTTTGGGAAATCCGTAAGGGGCATTATGCTTTTAGTTTCATTTTTTACGATAGAGGCTAATAGAGGAAGGTTGGTCACTTTTGCAATATCATTCCTCTCAGTGACAGTTTCGTTAATTGCTGCTTGCAGTAGTATAAAGCCAATAGGGAACATTAAGCCTAAAAATAGCGCCCCTAGAAGTATCATCTTTTGTTTAGGTGCAACTTGTAAAACACTACTCAATTTTGCAGGATCAACTACCTCGTAATCAGGCCTGTTAGAGGCTCTTGCAATTTCGGCAGCCGATCTCCTTTGAAGCAGAAAAGTATATATTGCATCGTTTATGTCAAATTTCCTTGTAATATTTATAAGTTCTTTTTCAGTTGTTGGAAGTTTTGACATTTGTGAATTTAATTTAGCAATTCGATTATCAATGTCATTTATCGTAATATTTGATGTATTCACAATATAGTCAATGTTTTCCAGTATTGTTTCTTTTAGCTTTGTGATTTGAATGTTTAAGTCATGAATGGCCGGGTTTTTATTAAGCAATAATGACCGTTTTGCGTTTAATTCTGTTAATTGATTTATTAAACTAATTAGTTGAGTGTCATCTACTCCCATTGCAGAAGGTGCCAGTATGTCACTTAAATCATTATTGTTTTCAAAATATTCCTTTATGTAATCATAATACTTTGCATTCACTTCTAATTCAGCACGTTGGTCTTGCAATAAAGTCATTTGATTATAGACACTTTGTGATAAGAAATTAATATCCATTACCTTATTCTGAGTCCGAAAATCCTTAAGCATATCAGCTGTAAAATATAAAGAGTCGGCAACTTCTGCGATTTGATCATCAATGAATTCAATTGTTCTTGTAGCAATAATATTTTTCTTTTCAAGGTTTTGATTCAGATATACTTCAGTTAATTTATTCAGAAAGTTAGTAGCAAGTACAGGGTTTGCATTTTTTATCTCTAAATTTACTAAGGATGATTGGATTGAAGTACGTTCAACAGAAAGTGCTTCCTGATATTGGTAGGTTAATTGTTCAAGATTATTAAACTTAAAATAATATTTTTCTTCAAGCAATTTATCTATGGCAAAATTACCATTTAATAATAGTTTGAATTTAGTATCTTTTAAAATAATTTCATCTCCAAATTTATATTCTCCAGAAAAATTTACATTCTCTAATTCCCCGGTTACCTCGTTATTAGCCAGATTATATAAATAAACTTTTCTGTCACTTCTTGTACTTATACGAAACTTGTTGTTTGAAAGTATTTCAACTGTAAAATCCAAATTGACCACTTGTGATATTTTGGGGTCAGATAAAACAATGAATGGATTGTTTTTGTATATATCTATAGTTGTTAGTCCACTAGACTTATAATAGGAGGTAGTTAAATCCAGTTGTCTGATGGTTTTGTTGATTATCGGAAATGATTGAATTATCCCAAGCTCATCTTCGATTGTACTCTCAATGTTAAACATTTCAAATTGTAATAAATCACCTCTATTTTGTCTCCCTGTTCTCTCTTCGGCAATAAGCATTAGTGAATTATTACTATATAAAGGAGAGGCTGATTTGTATATGTATAGTCCGGCAGATAAAGTTAATGCTAAACTAATTGCAAAAAGATACCAACTTCTAATAAATTTCTTTAATAGATTCTTATAAAAATCAATATTTGATTCGGGTTCAAATGATTCAATATTTTTCACTTTCAATATTTTTTAGTTTTCTTAAATGAAATTCAATTACATTGTGCGCGCAAAAGTTAAAACTATTATTAATGTCGTTAAACTTGTTAATACAAGTGCGTATGGAAAAGTTGCAAATCCATATGATTTTTGTTTTAAAGGTTGAACAATAATAACATCAGAAGGTTTTATATAATAGAAATCAGAAATAGTAATCCTTTTATCTGTTAGGTCAACATGGTGGAAACTTGTTCTCCCGTTCTCTTCTCTTATTATAGTTACGTTTTCTCTATTTCCAAAATCCCCTAATCCACCTGCTCTGGCCAGAGCACTAAAAATAGTAACATTATCAGAAAATATAGGATACTCACCCTGACGTATTACTTCACCAATAACGGTAATACTTTTACCAACGAATTTGACAGTGACTGATGCATTGCTAATGTATTGACTTAATGC